>JGI24021J15306_10000164_pt1 | contig 38533 bp, 14 predicted proteins | sample Ectturendosymbi1_FD_15306 | JGI IMG/M metagenome (IMG submission 15306)
GGCCGCTAGTTCGCAGATGTTGTCAATGCCCATGATCTGGTTCGGTACGGGGCACTGCAAAGCGAATCTCGACGTCGGGTAAGGTTCGGCGCGCAGCAGCATCGAGATGTAGCTGCCCATGTAACCGGGTCCGAAGCTGGAGTCGATCCCGTTCGTGATCGCGTATTGGCCGGGGTGGGATTGCGTAGCGGGCACTCTGCCGCGCTGGACCGCTGCAAAAAAATACACCGCTGGTTTACAATCTTTGCAACGGAACACAGAACACGTAATAGGGCACAGCTAAGTTTGCCTTTTCAAACAAACCGCCGTCACTGCGTTTACGGTTTTGCCAACTTATAGCAACATCTAAAAATGCACTACGCTAATTTGTGAAAAGTCTTTGCAACTTTCTTTCAAAAGCAGCCGTGATGTTCATTTCGGCGAACCAGCGCAGTTTGAACGCCCATGCACGGCAATCACCAAAGCTTGGATCACCAAAATAATTGTCACAAACTGAGCAATGCAAGAAACCTTGCTGATTTCGGTTTTGCTGCAGTAATTGAATCTTTTCAGGTTAACAAATTTCAAGAAATGTATACGGAACAGCATTGTTTCGAATGTGACCAGCATGACGAGGTTGTAAGGTCAAAATAGCATGCCTTTTGCTGGGTTTTAACTTAACTCTAAGCATACAAGAATGCTTTTGCACGGTTCAAGTCAATGTAATCTTGAGACTGCATTCCCATCGCGTGTACTTCATCGGTGAATAGGTTGGGTAGCGACACGCCAGTAGGTTAACATCAGATACTCTCAAATATCGACTTTTTAAACCAAGTGCCAGTGAGTGCATACCAGGATCAATACATGCCGACAGGATCGCGAAATAACCGTCGATAGAATGCATCCTTGTATAACTTGTCTTCAATCGATGGCAAGCCGTATTCACTATCGGAAGTAACGAGCGCTATATCGTGAAGAAACCTGCCAAGCAGTTCGTCGTATTCCGCAATCATTTTGATGGTTTCAAGGGTCAAGCAAATGATAACTACAGCGGTAGCGGAATATTAAGAACATATGCCCCTGTCAACCGTGCGAAACGCAACGCAAAACTCTTTTCACCACTTATTTCAACTGACCTATTTATCGCAAAACACGTGAAAACGTTGTTTTGCCCAGATGAAACACAAATTTTACACCAGGAGATTGAGCGGGCATCCTGAAGCAAGTTTGCTGCCCTTACAAAAAATCGTTAAAAATATTTTCACTTCCTTGTCGGCCAGTGGTGGTAAAGACTTGTGAGTATTCAGTCAAGAAATTATCCACAACCGCTCACTCGCATCACTGCATGTCAATGTTTGATTGCCAACCTTTCAATCCGTTTATGACATACGCGAGAAGTAAAATTGCGAAGTAGAGATTGCATGTATTTTAAGTTTGAGAAGCGAGATTAACACAAAAACAAAACAAGCGAAACTGTCAATGTCAATAAAAATATTTCCTACACAGCGCTTGACCGGGCGTGCACAACGTTTGTTTGTTTGTTTGTTTGACTTCGTATTAATTGGCGTAGTTTAGCTAAGCCTTCTCACATGACGTGAGTATATATAAGGAGAAACAGGTTAAAATTTAAAGTTAGCTGTAATGATTTCTACGCTTTTTCGTTTTCCGTTTTAAACGTATTGTCGTTTACCGTAGCCACAGATATCGCTGACAAAGTGACAAGCTTTGATTTTTACGTGATCATAAAGCGAAATGGGGGTTGCAAAAGAAAATCTGCCACGAAACGAAGTGAACTTTTGTGACACTCTGTCGAACAGTGTCCAAGTAAGTCGCGCACGCTGTTCTTCGACATAATACAGGATTCGTTTTTCTATTCTAGTTTGTAATCAGGCTTCTGACCACCAAAAAAGTGTTTTTCCTGTTTGTCTGCAGACACAACGTTGAAGTCATAACTCATTTTCACTGATCAGGCATTCTTGGTCACGCAAACTTGCATGGTTTACTTTAAAGCTTTTGAATTCAAAAGGTCGACTGTTTTCGCGCCGAACTGAGGGCAATATAACGAAGCAGGGCAACTGCGAAAACAATTCGCGCTTCTCGATTGAAGAAAAACATGCATATGGCAACTGCGGCGGAGGTCGCCGTCCAATTGCGGCAAGTCAAAACGCCGGATTTCACGCGACCCCAGGGTTAATCTGACGGCCCTATCGATCCCGGCGACATATCGCTTTTCGTATCGGGCGATGCGCGCGTCGCAAGGCGGCGAAGACAATCGGCTACGTCGAGCGTAATGCGTGTGCTGCGTTTTATCACCACAAATATGTCGTTGAGCGAGGAAATGCACAATAACAATTGTCTTGTGCTTTTTGGCCATATTTCGATTTGCCAAGGTAAACTTCCTGGTGCTTAATCGTGCGTTTTGCAATTAACCTTTGCAAGGCGAAGACGATTTTAACTTCCTTTATCAAGCGAGATGATTTAAGAGATCCTGGATGCCAGCTTGCTTGTAACAAAGTGCGGGTCACGCTGTTCAGCACCGGTACTACCAGCTGGTACCAGCGATTTATGCAGGGCATCAAGTTACTTCGTGTTGGCTTTACGAACAAGGGTCGTTATCCTTATCAAGCAGTTCCCCAGACGTACAGCCATAAATGAGACGAGAAACTCTGCAATGCAATACTTACAGTACATTAAATTGCCAACAAAATTGTTGATTTTCTTAAATAATGCGCATACAATTCAGTTTTACCAAATCGACCTACTGTGTTGTAGAACCAACAATGCCCAAAATTCCAATTTACTTAATAATATGGCCCTGAGTTGTATTTTGCGGAGTCTGTTCTTACTGTTACGACAATTCAACGAATTCGAACATTTAAAGTGCCCTGTCCAAAATTTGATTATAAGCGCAGTGCTTTCGTAAAGCTTATTATAACAACAGTAAAGACAGCAGTATACCGTAACAGATGGGTTCCAACTATTAACTCTGCGATTGGCTTCAGTCTACACAATTATAGGCCAAAATTTCTTACAAAACGTTTTCTTCCAGAAACAGTAATTAATAACTCGTGCATTGCAAGTGTGTACAAGGATCAATTCTGCTGAAAGTCTGGGCATAACTCATTGCAATGTGATTTTTGCATCAAAATATGCTGTGAGGCGACGTACAGGAATACTGGATAATCCGCGCGACGGTACAGCTCTCGGTGTTGCTGTATATTAATTTAAAAAAATGGATGATATCTGTTGAAACAAGTCCACCCAGGTCTTGCCTTTGTTGCACTTAATGTGTGGTATGGACTGAAAAAAACGCTATTTTTGATGTGTCATTTAACTCATTGTATTTTTAAATAAAATCTGGCAAAGAAAGCCACGATTACATCTAACAGCAACTTGCTGCGAAAACTTCAACGCTTGACATCCCAACATTCTCGAGTCAACTGCTCAGGCCATGAAAATCCAAAGAAAAGAAAAAGCAACAAGTAGAGGCCAACACGGCTGGCGTCGACTTTTGATTTGAAGATTGAAACGGAGTCAGGTCGCCTCGTGCCAGGCGCGTATTAATGACGCGCTTGACGAGTGCGGTTAATGCACGTGATTAACCTATCGCGGCGCTCGCGACTGTCGCAAGGGAAGCCTAACATATTCTCAGACGCCAAGCTTGTCACAGAGGATTTTCTGCCACGCAGCTTTGTGGCAGCATCTCGGGTTGAATCAACTGCTCGATAAGTTGTTATCCACGCATCAGTTTCAATAGCCCAGTGCGCTCCAGTCGCCTGAGATTACCTGAAAAAGCTGTTGAAACAACAGATACATTTTGATACCTTCGCTTGCACCCTTTTTTGCCCCGAATATAAAACCTTCGTTTCACAGAGTAGTTTCGAATAAACGAGCCAAAGCTGCACGGAGCGTTGCGTATTGAAAATGCAGTGCTCACGTTTGTTTTTGTCAAATCATCAAAACTTTATCAATTTTGTTTTATCAATCCATATCTCTGAGAAAATTCAGTGCTGTGTTTGTGTTTTTTTTAATAGGAAAGTTTATTGCTAATTTTTTTAATTGACAAGAAACTAGACACTTGATACGTTGCTTTACATTGTTTATAAAACACGGCAGAAGGTTTTCAAAAAAAGTTTCAAACTAGTTTCCACAGGCTGCACAAAACTTTTCTGTGGCATTTTATCAGTCAATCAAAGCTATATATTTGAGTTGGATTCTGCTCAATAACACGCTTTGAAACTTCGCACAGGAAAGCAATGAAGCTTTACTAACATCGCTGGCGAGGAAGAAAAAAACTCACAATATGACCATTGCAGAGTCTAGAAGTCTAATAGGTCAATAATGGTAAGGAGTGAAGTCCAGTTTTATGTTTCCGAAGCTCGCTTTATGACAAAAGGTGGTTCTAGACTGCACGAATATTTCCATCACGTAGAGGCACTGCGCGTCCGATCACGTTAAGATTATTCTTTTTCCGTTCAGGTGTTCGTTATCGCTCAAGACTCCGACAACTTTTGTGCTTGACTCGAGAATTAAGCTTTATACTATGCCAATTACTCCGCCTGGAGGTTTAAAGCAGCCGTTCTCATAGCATGATCCGAACTTTTTCCTCCATTGCAAGCCACGTGTCGCCGGACAAAGTGGCGGCAATGAACGCGAACCTCTGACGGCTTCAGACGTCCTCGTTTCACCTCTCACCGAACGGTCCTCGCACGCCCGCAACGTAAACAAACGAAAGTATTATGTTTCAAACTAATACTCTGGTTTTCTAAGCTGCCGTCGTCGCTCGTAGTTTCTCGCATTTGACCTTCACGTATTCGTACGTGATAAGTGAAGACGCGCAACGAGTGATACTACGACTGTACCGCCGTTTCCTAGAGCTCCACGATTGTCGCCGAACTTTCNCAGCTATTTTTGAGATCACTTCGTAGCTAAAGTAAACAGACAAGAGCACTGCTGGCTGCACACCACTCAGGTATAGAAAAGGNCCTGCAAAAGATTGCTTGANTATCTCCTTGTGTCTTCTCTGCGCCTGCTTCCGCTTTAGCGAGAACAGGCACAAATGCTTGAAAGAACATTCTTAGCGACACGCTTACAGTTACGGCACTGGCAGACCATGCCTTAATGCAAGATGCCGCAACTTACGTGCAAAAAGTCTCTCTCACAACTTGCGTTTCTGATAAGTACAGCTGAACAACTTATCGCATTCTATGACAATAAGAAAAGTATATTTATATTGTTTGTTAGTGTCAAGTCAGCCACGAACTGGCTTTTAAGCTAAGTGATTTCAACCTTTTGCCAAGTAGAAACCTCTACGAGAGACTTGACCACACATTGAATTAATTGATTTTTAAATGTTCTGTTATACACAATTATTTAGATCAAACAAAGCACATCACGACATGTGATTATTTGAACAGTGTACCAAGCTTTCACTTTATATTCAGTTAAAGGAAAAATTTACCAGCTTCAACCACTACAACGAAACGAAGACAGGATTTGTAAGTGGTTTAGGTCCCAAGCTGTTGTCAAAAATATTTATCGAAGCCTGTTGCAGCACGGAAGTCAAAAAGAGTTACAAAAAACTTGGTAAAAGAGGTCATTGTGACGATCCGATAATAATTTTCTAGCAATGTTGCACGTGACCAGATGTCAAACTCGTCATAATACAAGTTGTGCAACATAACCCTTATTTTTATCCTGACAAAGCATCCAATTAAAAAAAAAAGATTTGCAAATCAGTAAAGGTCAATATCAACCACAAACCTCCATTTCATAGGGAGGTAACAATAATTTGCAAGCACCTGTTTCAAAATTAAAACTTAATTAGTAGGTGCGCAAGACTCGTATCAGTCCGATTCCGAAATAACCGGCTGAAATCCAAGTAAACTTGAAGTCAAGGCATTTGGCATCGCAGCCATTTAGTTGGACATACACAGCTTATTTCACAAACATGACAATGTATATTTGAATATTAGTAAGATATAATTGACCTCTAACGTCCTGCACTAATAGGAAACGAAAATAATGCAAATGCTGAAGGTAGTTTCAGCAACTGTAAAATCGTGCTGATTCGATATCAAGCTGACTTATGCGGCTGCGATCATCACGAAGCGCAATTTCGTGAAACAGATTTCGAATCGAAGTTGGTTTACAGAACGAACCGTCGGCTTAGCGAAAAACTGATTTCACAAAAGCACAATAACAAGTGCTTGAAATCTGAATAAAACTGTAGTTAGCTGAGGTAGTTTTGATTACGAGCTTGCGCTGTGGCCGCTCGCGCTGGATGCAGCTCTCTACTCGCTTTGCCAAAAACGCTCAGCACTCGATAAAAGTTGTCAAATGTTGTTTGTTAACACAGCGCGACTAACGTAGCAGTTACATCAAGCATATGAAACACTTCATTCTAAATGCATCCACATCCATCGCCTCTGGGAGTTATTTGAGATTTGCGACTATAAAACACTGAGATTAACCTTTGCAAGGCGAAGACGATTTTAACTTCCTTTATCAAGCGAGTATGGTTGAACCCCTCATCCTTTCTGCGTGACGCCTCAACCAAAAACGCTCAGAATGCTTAGTAGAGCTCGTCTGGCGATAAACCTACCTGCACATCGCTGATCAGAAAGAACAAGGTACACTTTACACAACTGCAGGCGTGTAGTCAGAGTCGAAAATTTGAGGGATAATCAATTGTTTTTGGGGAATAATTTTTCTCATTTGAATCGATATCCAAACATTTAATAAGTTTTTTAAGCCTAACCTACGTCTTCTATTCTGAAGCGGAAACAGTCTGCCTTTTATGCTTCGTGCGTGACAACCATGCCTCAGCTTTTAGCCGAATAACTGGATTGCGTTGCTGAACGTGTTTGGATACTTTTTTGACCTTCAAAATCTGTACTTAAGTTCAACATTTCAGCATTAAGACGTATACTACAACTTTTGCGGACAGAATTATAATCATTTATTTAATAATTAGGTCAAAAGCAAAAGAGTAACTTGACCACTAAATGAGGTCACAAATTTGCATCACAAAAATATGCAGCGTTTTAATCGATAACAGCGAAATTACAGATGATCAATGTAAAAAAGTTTGCAAGTGTGCATTGTAAAAACGCACAACATTCGACTGACTGTACATGCAAATTTTGGGATAAATAAATATACGTGGTGAGTTTGCCGTCAGAAATGTCGAATACAATTTTGGAAAGCAGAAACAATTTTTAGGGGGAATTGTCCCCTAATGCCCTCACGTGGCTACCGGTCTGCACGACTGGTTTAATATGCTTCAGCCTAGCTTCTGTTGATTTCACAAATTTGTGACAACGTATGAAGAATTTTGCGTTTCACCGCTAAAGCCGATTAGATTTATGTCCACATTGTCTCGGCCTCTAAAATCTACAGCTAATTACATGAGACACAGACGAAAACTTGAAGAAATGAAATATATTCAAGCAAAACATAACAAGCATTTCTGTAAAGGGCAGGCACCCTACAGTCCTTACTTCTGCCTATACCTTCACTTGAAAGATATCTTTGAAAGCTTTCTTTATAGGGGAATCACCGTTAGTATGCAATAAAAGAATCAAGCAACGGTTGAGCTGATTAATGTGCACATGCAAAAGGTCCATAAGCATTGTTAAAAGTTATGTGACGGCAAAAGAGGCTGAACCATGAACTTGTATGCTGGAAGGTGAAAATATAAAGTGATAAAACTGATGTGCCTTCAAACTCAAATTACCTCACGCAAGTATATGAAAGCAAAAGCAGCTTGATTTCGAAAATCTGCAATGGCAGTTTCACAATTTTTTGTTCAGCTGTTTATTTTCACCACTTCAATTTGAACTATTTTCAAAATGTGCTAAAGTTGGATTTATCTCATATTTCCTTGTTTTTTCCTTCAGTATAATTTAAATTTTGATATTCCTACTCATTCAGGTCTGCACAATTGTTTGCTTTGTTGTAGTTGACGTTTTTTTCTTGACAACAGCTCTCTTATGTAAAGTAGTAAAACTGACGTATCAGGAAGACTACAAACGCCTTAAAATTGATATAATTTTTTTTCCAGCAAAAACCTTGGCATTGCTGCGGTTTGCAAAGTACCCTGTGAAACAGGAAATGCAAATTTCTAAAATTGTAAATCAAACGACTGCGGTTAATAGTTATACAGTTTTAAGCTGCTATTAGAAGCATAGTTTTTAAACAGTCAACCCATTAATTTCTGTGGTAAAGCTTAGAAAAGCAGAAGGATATCAACGCTTTTTATCTGTGGATATGTTAAAAAAATAATTTACTATGACGTTTTCCGGACCAACTTAAAAACGTTGCAGTTGCCTTCAAAGAAAATTAACATTAACATCCTGTCAAACGTTTACCATCAGTGAGACTTAATGAGGTTTCGGAACACAAGACCAGTAAAACATGTAGTTAAGAACACATCATTTAGCCAAATGTGCTGGCAACCCGAATACAACATTTCAGTGTATTAATTCCAATCCAGCAATCCACTCACCTTCACGTCGCATGCCAATCTTGACACATTTGTTGAGTCGACAAAATTGGCACTGGTTCCGGTGATGCTGGTCAATCGGGCAATTACGATTGCCTCGGCAAGTGTAAGACAAGTTGCGCCTTACGCTTCTCTTGAAAAAGCTTTTGCAGCCCTCGCAAGTGTATTGGCCGTAATGCTTTCCACTGGATTTGTCTCCGCAAACCTAAAGAATTATACTGTTTCAGACATTTGATCTCCAACCAGCACACAAATGAAAGACTTTCTGCCAAAAGTAGTCGTTAGCAGTCAAGCTCATACTTCAACCGTAAGGCGATTGCTGAAAAAAATAAAGGTAAAAAAGATACTGGATCCTAGAAACTGCCATCTGGACATTTCTGAAGCAAGTGTTCTCAGGAAATTGCCAAACGGAAAACTGCAACAAGCCGCCACCCGTCTATATTTCATCCACATTTTGCGGTTACGCCCATCGAGGCTGACCCTTTCAACGATATGGAAAGGTAATAACAAGATCTATCCAAGAAGCTGAGAATCTACGCTAGATGCTCCAATTGTTGATAGACTTTTTCAGAACGCAAACATTTATCAACATACGTTTATTGCTTTCCCTATTTTTAATACGTGATGCATCTCTCACCATTTTAATGCATTGTTTTTATATCTGAGGTACGCGCAACCTTTTCATTCGACTGCTTGGATATTGTCAAGAGATATGCGAGATATCCTTTTGAACTACCAACAACTTAACATCTTAGAGTGCTGTACTCGCTTGATTCTTGGTGTTCTAGCCGAGACAGAATCCGCTTCAAAGAACTAACCGATAGTTCAAGTTTTGGCACTGGTGTTTATCAATGAAATGTTGCTGGACGATTTCAGCTACCACTTCGGTCAGAAGCACCACAATAGATACACTTGCAATTGTGCTTTTCGCCGGGTTTCTTTAAAAAGCTTAGCTTAAGAGGGGTCCACATCTGTGACTTTGAACCAGAACTACTAATGAAAATTACCATGCCCGAATATTAGTTTGTAGATCATTGTCCAGGCACAACGAATTATCTACCTAGCTATAAGTTGTTGATCAAAACGATATTTCTATGTCCTGTTAATCATGGGATTAGGTTCTTTCATAAAAATGATTGTCCAATAGATTGACACAAAGAAAGGAAGGATAGGAAGAACTGGCTTGTAAGGTTGAAAATATGCAAAGTAGATTTAAGCCACAGAAGTTATGTCTAATGAATACGAAGCAAAGCTATTAGTTTGCATCACTGAGCTTACTTCACTAATCAGGGAAGTGTTCTTTTATCTGTTGCAAGACCAAATGTTGTCACTTACGGAGCTACAAAGTACGAAGCTGTGAACATTTTTTTTTATCTATTAAACACTGAGGGCATTGGACCAAAGCGGGTATCACAAGGAAGAATGAACGAAAAACTGTTCAAAAGCTGTGGTTCTTGTTCAAATTTTTGTTCATTGCTTTGTATACAGCAAATCTGTAGGGCGAATCAACAACTAAGGAAAATCAAAGCGAAAGTTTTAACGACCCAAGTCTGCAAACAACCTGTTGCTCGGTTTTTGTTGTTGGTATACAAGAACGTCCATGGCACCTTATTTTTTACGCATGACGACGATGGCCAGTGTAGTTGCGTCAGTAAATGCGATCATTTTTCAGCGCCGATTTCGAACCTTTCGCAGTTCTGCTGTCCACCACCACTGTATACGCACGATCAAATGAGTAATCTCCTTCAAAAACTGAAGACCCGCTTGTCAAAAACGATGCAGCTTTATTCGTTGCAGCACAAAAATGGGGTTTAGGTGGATCGATGCAATTACTGATTCCTCGTATCACTTGTCAGAAAAGCTGTTCATGACGGCAGAATGTCGGTATTTGCAATATGTTGTGAGGTCCATAGTCCGCCATTGGTATGCTACATGCCGTATCACAAACGACAGCATGCGTTGTTTAAAACAAGAGCAGTGTTAACGTTGTTGCTTTCAGAATACAAACAGCTATGGCACGGACCAGCGCTAAAAGATTTTTTGACGTGACGGAACTTTCAAAACAAATCGTCTTATCAATTTGTTTAGGGATGGGCGGAAAGCTGACTTCTGCCGAATGGTTTTAAGAAGAAACGTTTACACGAATAAGTGCAGTAAGTTTAGAGACTCATGATATTTTTTGCTGAAGACACTCAGCAAGATCGCTGGTGCACCGCTTCTATGCGCATTAAAAGATTTACACAAATCATATGACCAACGTACTCGCGAATAGCGCGTCACTCAAAACACAAGCACAGTTTTGGTTAGAGCCCGACCGATCAGACGTTTTTGGGCCGATACCGATATTTTTGCATTTCTCAAACCACAATCGAGAGGCGTTACAATGTATATTACACCAACTCGCCGGAAAATGGGAATTGCTTGCAACTGAAAAAAAACATGGAAATCTTTGCATTTTGCCAAGATAATGATTTACATATTAAAATTTAACAATTTTATGTAATATTTCGGGAAACACAATTTTTAAGCATTGATCCGTGGCAATGAGCATCTTTAGTCATCATAAACAAATCCAGCAGTGCTGGTAACTCGTTCACTCAATACTGAGGTTGGAGGTGCTAATTGTGCCGATACGATACATCGGCATAAACATCATATCGGCCGATATACATCGGCATGAAGATGTGTCGGTCTAGCTCTGGTTGGAATATCACAAAATCTCATAATAACTTTTGGACGTATGCTGATGTGTTCTCGTTCTTCGCGGTGCTTCGTAAGGGAGGCTCTAGTCTACTACCATTACTTTTCAAACAGATTAAGAGCGAGAGGTTAGTTTTGCGTAGAAACCTTTCGAAGACGTTATTGTTATTAACCCAGGCGAATTTTACGTTAGCGGTGCTATACAAACTGCCTTAAAATACTTTTGATGGGAGTGAAAAGCCGAAAAGGGGTTGGGCGATCAAACTACCAGAACATCTGTTGAAAAAAGCCCTGTTCCAATCACACCAAAAGTGAGTGAGGAATCCAAGATCAAGTGCGACATCGAGCGCCAAGTCTCGAACTTCATCGAATAACTGACGGTTAAATAAACCAGCAAAAAAGCTGAGGTTCTATGTGGCCATCCTGATACTGTGGGACCAAGACTTTAAGCCCTCCCGCGGTAACTCGCCGCTGCTGCTTCAGCCTCAGGTGCGTTTCTCAATGGGAAGCGAATAAACGATACCAGCGGTGGCATTGTACAGCTTGATGGCGTCTGCGTGGTCACTCTTTTTTGCTAACAACGCCTAAGTTCAATATGTACATTGAATATTTGTACACCAAAGCAAATGTTTCAAGCACTATACGTGCCGTACCCAAATGGCATATGATTGGTGTGCGTAAGCAACAATGCTAGAAAAATGACATTGGTAGCTAATCCATGTCGGCGTCGTACAGCGTATGGGTCAAATGAACGCTTAAGGCTTTTAAATTGTCAATGACTAATGACTCAAGAGCGATTTTATTCGCTCGGTATCGAAACTGACTCCACATGAAGTCGGACTCAAACGCAAGGGTTAGCTCAAAAAATTCGGGCCTGAGTAGGACAGTGCGCACTAAAATCACTGCCAACTCTCAGAAAAACATTGCAATGCCTGACTTGCTGAATATGCATACGATCAGGGTTGTCGGGTTTCGCCAACGCAATAGGGGTTCCAGGTCATGTTAAGGTGGCCACCATCACTTTAAAGTCGCCATAAATGTACAAGGGCAAAAAACGCAATGTTTTTTTTCATAAAAGAATAATTTCCCTGCTGCATTTGTCTATATAAACAAAACAACTTCACATAAACTTCAACATGAATGCTTGTTTGTGAGTTCATAGCCACGGGATTCACAGTTGCTGGAAAGACTATAATCCGACTCCAGTCAGCAAGCTCCGAGTCCGGGTTTAGGGAAAAGAACTTGAATGCGCTCTTGGACTTCTTCGCAACTGGTAAGACCTCCTGACGTTTTGCGATGCCACGCTGACAATATGTCTGTTTTCGTGACGTAAGTGCAGCAATTGATTCAAAGACAGAAGCACCAGTGGAGGACAAAAAATCATATTCATTGCGATATTTTTCAAAGTTGTGATTGTCTTCGGTTGATAAACACGCAGTCTAGCATTGACTTCGTAAGTTTACTTGTGACAAGCGCAAGCGATTAATCTGCTTAAACTAAATACATCAAAACGGTTACCTTCTTTCTCAAGCAACACTTTAATACCCTCGCGGGCACGACACTGTATATAGTAAGTGATTACTGATCTTATATCGCTTGTGCTTAAGGGCGCACGAGTTGATGAGAACGGCACAAAAACATCGGGGACTGCTCAAGACTAAAGTCTTCTTACTAAATAACAGATGTCAGCAAAATCTACTTTTACAGCAGCTCCATGCAATGTTACACTTCAAGCGTTCTGCTTTGGATTGACTCTCATTACATAAAATCCGCACTGTAAGCGGTTTAAGGATACTTTACACAGTACCTGTGTTTTAAATCCAAAAAGCACACTGAAAAGCAAGCGGAGAAGCGTCCAATAATTTAATGAGTTAATACTTAAAGGGATGACTGAGTTTGGCAGGAAATGCGTGCTCCAATTCCCAAGAAGTCCTTATGTACTGAGTATAAAGTAACAGTAGCACTGAGGTAAACAACAGCCACATAACAAAGATGCGAAATATTATCACATATAAAGCGATACTAGAAAAAGTTATGGAAATTTGGAAAAAAGGCGTGCAATCCCGTAAAAGCCCCAATGACGCAAACTTACACGTTACCGCCATTGGACACACCGCGGCGTGTAGCCGACAACTCGATCGTAGAAGTGCTTGGAGGAAGTCAATGGAGCGCAAAAATCACAAGCTCTAGGGTCATACAAAAATGATACTGCTTTAAATCTACTTTGTGCGTAGAAAGTCGATGGAAAAATGATAAAATGTCGTGGCACGAATTGATGAAGGACGATTTGTGATGCATCATCTACATCCCTTCAGCTCGGGACATGGAATAAATAATCAGCTTTTTAAACACAGAAGCGAGCGAATGGGTCTAATCTTTTATTCTCGCAATGTCTTGTAAGTAGACTTCAATTCACTTAGATAATAAGCTGCTTCAAATCACGAAGCCTTTTCAATATAAAAATTGAAAACACGAACATTGTATAACTTTCTGTATCTGCACCGAACCTGGAGGGCAGAGTATTTTCATTAATGTGACCGTCAGGAAGCTCGCTTTCCGCAAACGTTTTTGTAAAGCTCCTGAAGATTTATTTCGGCAAGTACTGGCACAAACGCAGATTCACATCGAGATGTGCCAGGCGTTTTATTCACTGCACACCAACGGACATTTTGGTCGCATTCACAGATAACCAAAGTTCTTCAGAGGTCGAGGATATGCTTTACAAGCCTCTGTAGGCACTTGCTAATTCAACGCAGTGTGAAAAGTGGTGAGTTTCGACAATATGTTCTGTCCATATTTACAAGATTAGAGACATTAGTAATACTCTTGGTCTGGTCGCGAGTTTTTTCCAGGCAAGACAAGGCCGTAAGTGCGAGCACAATGAAAATGGCGTCACAAGTTTCCCGGGAAGTCGTCGCGGCGCAGCGGCGATGTAAGAACTACAGCCGGGCCGGAACACTTGTCAGTGTGCAACGGCACGCATTCCTCGCTTATTCTCACTGACGTTCGTAACCCTAATGCTTGTTTCGTCAGTAGTGAGACAAAAATTTATTCTGCAGCGCACATTTCGCGCAGTCACAACTTTGGTACATGTGCCCGCTACTTAGCGTTGGATGAACACAGTTTCACAGAACGTGGAAGAACGAAAGTAGCAAACTTGCATTTGCAGCAAGTGGAGTTACTGTCCACGTAAAGCACGTTTTTCGACTACACATTCCTTGAACCGATGAATAGAGTATTTCGTGTTTGGAGTTTGCCGCTACTGTGAATCAACAATTCTCAAGGGCAATCTGTGACATCACAAACTGTTCACTCCAGTATAATTTGTGGCAAGCGCAGCGCAACATCCCATTTGTAAGATGTGCCTGTGATATCATGGCGCTTACGTTTGCCGCGCATTTAACCATGTATAGACAATAACTTTTCACAGTCGCATTTGATGTTTAGAAAAAACTCAATTTTTTGTAGGCTGAATGTCGAAGGCAGACACCAGGCCCTGTCGCTCGGAGGCTTACGGAATTAAATGGACGGAGCGTCAAATCAAATTGACATTTAGCGTGGCAGTAATTGCAATCAAAGCGAAAGAAGGATTTTGACTACACAACAAAAGAACCTTCAGTCCTTAACGTTATTAAGGAGTATGCGTTTGTGTTTAAGTTCAGAGCTTATTGTTCAGTAGGAATGAATCTTTGAAATTTGCGCAGAGAATAAATTTTGGACCTATTTTTTATAAAGATTTTGACTCAACTTCTAGCTTTTTCTGCAAAACTGAACGTGCATAAAGCGAAGCCACTCTGCTTTTCCGTGGTTAACGTCGTGAGTCATGACACAGCACCAAGTCACTGAACCACAATCATTCATTTCAACTCAAGCAAGGCTGTGCTTGAAACTTACCACACATTCGATGTGAGGCTTTTCGGTACCGATTCCGGAACTTCCCGAGGTCTGGTTCGGCTGCTGTTGCGATTGCTGCTGAGGCTGCGAAGTTGGACACTGTTCGCTTCCTTCCATATTCGTTACTTGGCTGCCGTCGCTCACCGAGCTCGCACTCGGAGTGGTAGGGGTGTGTGGTGGAACAACAGGCAAGCCTTGCTCGGTGATGTGGGGCGTTGAGTTGGGAAGTGCCGTCGTTGGATGGTGAGCATGCACAGCCGCAGGGGGCACCGGAGCTTGGCTCAAACTGGGCAGCTGCGGCGGCGTTGTGACGGAGTCATGAGCCGGAGGTAGTGTGGTAACGTCATCGGTGGCGTGATGCGTCGTAGGGTCTTGCCACGAAGGTACTACCATCGCCATAGTAGCCAGGACGCTGGTTTGACTTTCCCAACACCTATTCGCGCAGTCACACATCGAAGATTACATCAAACGCTACGCGGAACAATAGCAATCCACACCCGGCTGAGAGTTTGCAGTTGACCGGGTTGGGCGTCACGGGCAAAGCATGAAACGTCCTAACGCTATTCGTTAACGGGCCAATGAGTTTATTTCACGGTTAGGGCAAAAAACATATTTCCAAATTAAAATTAAAACATTCATCGCTGCAAAAACCACGACATACAGTAAGTGCTTGAGAAGTTCAGCGGTCACAAAAATAACGTTAATCGAAGGCGATAAAAGTCAGTTAGAAATCCTCGGGCTCACCAAGCACTGAACACAGTTTTCGGGTGAAACAAACTAATTTACACCAGTCACAGAAATTTCTTTATTGCAGGACTTAAACTTGTGTCATACCTGCCTCCGTTAAAAATGCGCCCCCATCGGCAACAGCAATAAATCCAGCAGACGTTGTCTCTCGGTAACTACAGCAACTTGCACAATGTTGAGCTTAAGGAACGAGAACCTAGAAATAGTTGTTGTTAACCTGTAAAATGCAAGCGGTACGTCCTGTTGCTCTGCGAAAACTGGTTGATGTTTCCATGGTTACTTCGACTACACTGAAGCTCACTGCTTTGTCAACCTCAGCCTCGATCGAAACTAACGTTGACGAGCATCGTGCAACAATATCAAGGGTTCAACCGACAACACATTCTCCAAGTAGCCGAAGAAAACGAGGGCAACACCGAGTTGATGAAATGTGAAGAAAACGTTTGGCAGGGCACGGTTTCTTGTCAAATACAAATCTGCTTGTGCTCGGATATTGATTTGAAGGATTCAATGCAAATCACGTTTTCACACAAAGAAAACAAAGCCATAAAACAAAACTTTAACTACAGAAAAAGTGAATGTCATTTGATTGACTTCACATACGCCATTTTTATTGCCAATCTCTACCATGTTGTTTGCCGCAAAAGATTTTCTCTAAGAAGCCTAAGAAAACGATCTCTTCTCTAAAAAATCTTTAACAGAGCTTGACTATGCGTTGATTACAAATAATTTTCAGTCGGTGCTGCATTACAGCCATAGGCGATACTAAGCTGAATCTTTACCATAACTAAACATCGATACCTCACAGTCGCTCGAACTTTTGCAAAAATGCCTGATGGTCGGAACTCTTTGCGCAGCATCAACTGCTTCTGCGCTAACAAGTACGGGCACGGCTGGAAGTATTCACCACTCGGGTGCGCTCGTCAGACAAAATTGATCAACACGAAAAAATGAGCGCCTCCTCGAGAGAACCAAAGATACAAGGTCAGCATGCGGTGGAAAAAGTGTTGCTAAAATTTTCTCGTATGGTAAAGTCTGAGAACAGAATAGCTGCGGCATGGCAAGACTGCAGTGCACGACTGAACCGTGACTGACGGTGCGTTGCGATGTGCCGCTCATACGTAAACATGGATGACTGTTTCTAGACATGATCTTCTTATTTAAGCACTAATCTTTTTGAGTCTATGTCAAACGCTGGTTTTCTTCACTTAAGCGCCAACGAGCGAAGAGGACGCCTTGTTACCGCCATTGAAATAGGTTGAAATACCCTTATGCTCAGTGCCACATACTTCGAAATAGATTTATTCATGCGTTAGTCCTGAGTAATTCGTGGTAGTTTACCAATGCAACGTGAGTTTGCAGTGCTCACAGAGAAATATTGAAAGGGCGGGGATATGTCTGCAACTTATTGGCCCGGAACGTTTGCAATGCTGGTGGGATCGCTTTGCTTCTCTGATTTTTGAAGTTGCGTTCCCTCTGTTGCTAAGCAATAAATTTTTGTCTGTTATGATCCAGTTTTGGATCGACAACGTTCCGGGAAATCAAATTCTCCTTGGCATTCACAAGAAACATTAGTGGCCTCAATGCGATTCAGCATAGAGGTTGATGCAGCTGTTTACTTTGTAGTTTTTCGGTTCGATACAATATTTTCAATTTATTACGGTAACTGGTGCATAAGCGCAATAATAACCGGCGACGACAAGAATCGATGGTTTAGTTGACATGTAGGTGCAGCCCGAAGAAAATTTTTAGGCTACAAGGCGGAATGTAAAGAGCTTTCTGACGAAGATCCCACTCCAGGAAATGCAAGTTTGTGTTCGACGGCATTGGTAACAGCGGGCGCGTCTCTCCAGCCCACAGCTAAATTTCACAAAGCTTGTAACTACGATACTTTTAGTGACAAACTGCGCATTTGAATAACCGGAATAGAAGTTGCAGAATAGAAACTATTTTTAGTGTTTGGTAATAGCAACAGAAAATGTCGTTCTGGTCCAAAAAAACATTACGAGGCAGAATCAAACGTATAGGAGACTTTGATCTAATTATTCAATAATCACGAACTTGAACTTTTCTTGATCTTACGGTATGAAGGAGAAATAACCTATCGAATCATTTTGTTTATCAAATTTTCTTGCTCAGGTAAGAATTCAGCTTTGAACAGAGCGACCTTTGTCACGACTCAGATAATTTACAGGTTTGTCGTAAAGCACATCTCACGCCTGCTTCATAAATGCATTAATAAAGAATTTACATTTCGGAGCTATTGCAAGCTTATTACACACACTTGCACCTGGTCCGTATCAGTTTTGGCCAAAGCTCAAGCCTTATCCATTTTGTGTGAAAATTCTTCTTTGTATATAGCGAAACCCACAAACTCAAACCACGTAAAACCGAATTTCATTCCACAAAAGCTTGGAATGCATATCCGGCAGCAAATGAAATGAAGCAGATACGTTTGACAGTGCTCGTGTGCAATCCTCAAATCAGCCAAAAACGCAATATAATGAAAATACATTGCAAGTCAAACTTTATTTATGGCAATAACTTAACAATATGGCAAATCACCTTTTTTAAATACACAAAAACAGAGGAAATCAATACCAAGCAAAGAAGCAAACCTCGGTAAAGTCCAACATTATTCCTACTGTTACCATCCCAATTTGTATTTCTGGTAGCATGGAAAAACGATTTTCGAGCTACGGAAATTAGTACAGAAATTTCTTGCTTCCTACAGGGCGAAGTCTCGTTTTGTAAAAATCGGCAAAACTTATCGGAGGAGCAAAACTAACATACACGCGACAGCAAAAAAAAACTTTTTGAAACACCTTGAGTTGTTAAGCCATGCAGATGAAAAGTCCTTGATTCTTTCTGGTTTTCTCCGAACTAGTCTCCGCAATATCTCGTCAGATTGCTGTTGGCAAAGACTGTGGTGATTGACGAGATAGGTTAAATTCTAAGGCAGGTCCTCTTGCTTAGTGACAATGAAAGTTAAACTACTTCATATCTGTGTGCAAGTCACTGTTCGTCTGAGCTCATAACCAACTCTCTGAACTTTCTAACATCACCTACGTTGCAGTCGTCTCAATTTCAGCTGTAACTGTTACGATCGATCACGGTCGTTAGCGCAGTACTTCAGTCGCATCACTCAGTCAATTCCGCCAAGTTGTCGCGAACTCACGTGACCTCGCAACCTATCAAACACGCGATCTAATTTCAGCAGATCATAGTTCGCGTATTTATGCATTGGTGGTTGTTCCCCTTAAATCGGATCAGACGAGCTTCGAAACATTGCATTGCTTGCACACTGCTTTGTTTGTTCTATCTGAACCTCAGGGCCAATAATCGGAGGGTCTGGCAAAACTCTTTCAAAACAATCCTGCTGGTTATTGTGAGAGTGGCTGATTTTAAAAAATCTCACAAATGTTTAAATTAGAAAAAGCAGTTCACTTTTTTTAAAGAACATTCCAAACCAGCGTTTTTTAAGATTTTTATGTATCTGCACGTTGTTCGAAACAGAAGCAATCAACAATCTTAGATTGCTTGTTGCAAGCTGTTGACATTCTCATCTAGTAATATGAAAAAATATAGCAAATATCATCACGGTAAACATATTATAAGAGGACGCAAAACGTCAACCCCAGGCTGAGACCCAAATGCCACAAAATAAATGGCGCATTCCATCAAATCATCTCCATTTGTGTCGACCTTCTGCTGCAATTAGATTCTAGAGGCTGTAACAGATTTGGTCCACGTTCCTTGCCGATATAATCCAAGTCAGTACCGCAGTGACAATTTATGGCTTCAGGTTTGTTTCTCAGCAGCAGATTCACATGGAACGTCAACATCATTGGGTGCGAAAAACATAGCGGTTTTGAAACGTTGTCAAAGAAAACATACAACTGGATTTATAATTTTTAGCGGCAATGAACAAAATTTCAGTGAAACAAATATCCTCCAACCGACAGGCTTGACACTCGAACATGATTGCACTTGTGTATTTGCTAACGCTTGTGTATTTGCTTTTATAAGGTCATGGAAACTGGTGATAACGTAACAAACAACTAATAAAAATGTTGTTTCAAACCAAGCTAATTTTATTTTAGTCAGTGTTGTTTTTAAAAATTATACAAACCATCAGATTCTTCGCGAAGGAATGTAAAAAGATTTTTTTCAAGATTTTTATCCTGGTATTAATCTTTCGGCCAAGTAAAGCTTTTTGTTACTTGAATATAACTTACTGTCGAGGTCTCAGAAGTGGAAATAGAAAAGGGATAAGGTGAGCAACATTAACCGCATTTAGCGGGTAAAACTCTGTGCTTCAGTGATGGGACGACCGGCAAGTTGAAAGGGTGCCGTGAAGAGATGAGCACGCCATTGAACGTATGAGTGGCTGAGTACTGAATGGTTATGCGTTCTGCCAAATACATGACATGCAAACTGAAGTTTGCTGGTAAAACATAAAAATTTAGGTAACACATGTTCAGTTGATTCGCTTTTGCGCATACTGTTCGTCGTATTGCATACACAGCAAATGTTCTGCGTGCTTTTAGTGAGTTTTTTTTGTTTTTAAATACAATCGAAAAAGCAATTGGCACAAATTAAGACTGAAGTTAGTTAATTCCTATCAAAAAGCATTAAACATTATTTTTACGTTATCAATGCAGCAAAGATTGCATAATTGTCTATGGTTTAATAAAATAAATATTCTTAATAAACAGTAAGTTAAATAAATTGTGATTGATGTTTTGCCTGGTTTCATCCAATGTCCGTAGGTGTGAATATGGCCTAGAATAGATTTTTTCAATAAAATCAACTCCATTTTTTTCTTTCCTGAAATAAATTTATGGGCAAACGATTTTGAAGAGGTGAAAGGATTTGCGTTCGCAATGTGAGGAATTTACGCAAATACCGGTTCATTGAGAAAGGCGAATGTTACATTAGGCGTCAAATTATGGAACCACTTTTGAAGCTTGGTTATTCATAAGAAATATGAAGATTTTAAAATTTGACGTAATCAAGTACGTAGAAGAGAGGAATTTATAATTTAATTATTTTTTCTCTTGATTTTTTAATGGCTTTTCAAATTTTGCATATAGCTGCCTCTTCACCAAGCAGGTTTGATCTTCCACTTTGCAAGACAATATAACGCTACCGACTCAGAGGAACGTGTCTGGCTGATCATACTTAACACAAGGCAAAACAAGTTGTAATTTTTGAGTTACATGGAGATGAATGCAGTATCTCTTTATATTAAACTTCAAAACAACGTCCTGTTCTTCACATCTTTCTTGTTTAAGCGTGAGTCCGAGGCTTTTCGTCATGGCTGCAATCAAGCAGATTGAAACTAGCCAAGAGGATGAATTACCACTTTTCTGTGATGTGCAGTCTCGGTGATATTCTATATGTTGGTTGTACTGATCTATGTTCTTTTTATATCATTTGAAAGTGGGGATTATAAAATTATATGCGAAAACGTTTTCCTTAAAGTCTGTTATTGGTAGATATTTTCATAAAAATGCATAAGCATAATAACATTGAAAAATAATTTAAACCTGTACTAACAAACAAGCACTAAACAAGTTGTTGCCAAACTCTTGGAGCTTGGTGTGCTAGCAGAACGTGTTGAGGAATGCGGGGGGTTGTCGGGTGAGCCATTAGCGCAAACAGTGGAGTGAAAATGCACACGCATAAATTCTGTCTTGATTCCAAGACACTAATAAGGTAACAACTAAGGCAACCAATTTTTTGACCTAAAAACTTAAAATTTTGACTTAATAATTTATCAATTTTGACTTTATTTTGACCTCTAAATTTTCTGCGTTTGCAACTGCAAAATAATTCAGCCTTAGGTGTTGAGGTTAACCCAGAAGCATATTCATGAACTCTATGCTTCAAAATTTTAAAATATTTGCTTGTTTAACTATGGGGATGATATATTGTTAAGCACATAAATAACTATAGTAGAGTCAAACCTGAGAATCATAAAGTTGAAATGTTATATGCATAATGGATTGAGTATTTACCAAACCAAGTACTGTAAGACCACATTTCCTGCCTTACCATGCCTATCCTCCATAATATTCAATCGTCCAGTAGTGGGCAAAACAGCATTATTACGCCAAAAGTCGCAACAAACCCACTATTATTACAGAATTGCAACTAAACTTGCAAAAGCATATCAATATCTGTTGTTGTAGTTTCAAAAAAGTATCGCTGAAGAGAAAAAACTGTGCTGCAAGAAAATTTTGACCTAACGATAAATTTGACCTAATGATAAATTTTGACTTTTTTTGACTTAACAACTTGGGATCCCCTCATGGTATAAGCGTGAAATTTGTTTTGTGGACGTTTCATGAAGTTTTAAAATGGCAGAAAAAATTTGACTTTATTGACTTTTGGTTGCCCTAGTAATAACTAAAGAATGTTTACTTGCACATTGCAAGATGATGTTATCCATTCAACAGACTTTCTAGTTTGTTCATTGCAACAAAAACATCAGGAATTTGCTTGAAATTAGATCCTTATTCACTTTTTTACAATCTGTACGTTTCACAGGTAACAGCGGTGTAGAGGAGTAGTTGGTTTCAACAAACTCTAAACTTTATTAGGTTTGACGCAATGTAGCTTCACAGAAAACTGGTATCGTACAACACGAAGGCTTCACACAAACCATACTGCGTACGTTTAGGCTAGAGAATTCTTAATTCTTTTCAAAGTGGTTGAAAAAATGAACAATCTCAACGGTTGTTAAGATTAGTGTCAAGTGTCACAGCTAAAAAATAACAGCGCAGCCGATTTTTATTTTTATTTTGTCCCATTAATACAAAGCAATTAATAAACTATATCAAGCACAAAAGCAGATCATGAAGCACCTGCTTGTTGCTTATGCCCTGTTTTCAAATTTTGCAAAAAATGTTCATGTTTTTCTTTAGGTTTAAGTCGCTGCCGCACAGGAAACACCAATAGAGCTGTAAAATATTTTGCAATTTTTTCAGAAAAACATTGTTGTATGACAGCGCCGCAAACAAGGTGAAGTTTTGATTGTGGGAAAAGTTTCTGTATTAGTGAGGCCGGCTAGTAACAATTGTATTGATTAAGTGAACCAAAATGTTTGCACTTTACCAATTTGTTGAAAAGCAAACTCTTGTTTTGTGTATTTACTATCATATTTGTGACTTGAAATAAACAGTGGGTAAAAGTATTTTGTCAGAATATCAAATTGATGCAAGTCTTGTAATTATCTTAAAATCAAGCACTTGATCGTGATACGAAAAACAAAAGTTTGCATTCGTCAAAACCATCATTTCACAGAGCTTTTCGGTTCCTCAAGAAAAAATGAGTATATGAAATTAACAGCCAAGTATTATAATGCAGAGCAGATCTCTAAAACAGTGAGGAGAAACTAACCCTTGTTCAGTGATTAGAAGTGACGTTGGGGCTGGTGGCGCATGAGATTCGGGAGAAGGTTTTGCTGGTGGGTGTTAACTATTGATCCATGTGTTCAAAATACTTTTTTAATTGAGCAAAAACTGGAATGTTACTGAAAATAAAGTATGTGGATTCGCCATCCAATGAATATTGACGAAAACGGCCAATTTTTCCCTTCTGCGGTGTACTTTTAACATTAGACGATAATCATACTTGTTTCTTCACTTTTTTTTGTGAAAACTTGTACAGGTTTTGTCGATAAATGTATATTTTAGGATTTAATGCAAAAGTTGATGCAACGCTCGCTGTGAATTCCTTGTAAACTTTGGTGAAGTTGTTCAGGTCAGAATTTACCGCAGGAAGGGTCTTAGTTTTTTCGTGCAGCAAAATAGTTTTATTGGTTGGCAGTTTCAAAACGCAACATTTTATTTGAACGTGTCCATCTTGTGCATCACTTCCATTTCCAAAGTTATGGGTCGCAAGCAGAAAATTCCTATTATTTCCCGTGCTTGCGCACAGAAACCTCATTATTCCCGATTTTGAAATTTGTGTTCTACATTCTGCAACTACATGCAACTGCATTTTTAAGCTTTCTTTAAAGTTTGTTGCAAGGAAAACAACCGGTAAATAATGCTCGTATTTAAATGCTGCTCTGTTTTTCCTCTGCTTTCGTGTTTTTGCCTTTGCGCTATCAGCCTATAACGCAGAAGCAGAACAATTAAGCATAAGCAATTTAGGATTACGAGCAAGGATATTATAAGAAGCAAAAAAGCAAGTAGAACCACAGTTCACCAGGTATGTAATAACGAGTATGACGGAGTAAACGTATACAACCAAGTACACTTATTGCAGGCATAGTGTTCCTTTGTACCTCACTCAATATCTAGCTCACATATATAAATACATTTCGTTGATAATAGCAGCTTAATTCCCAACATATAAATTCTCTGTTCGCACCTTGTGTGCTTAATTTCAAACAATACCTAGATTTTATGGCAGCAAGTACTCGACAAGCTGTTAAAAAGCAACTCAGCAGAGATGTCAGCAAAGCACCCCTTCAACCTGAGCGACTTCACAGTTAATGCGAAGGATTAGCAACGGTTATCCTTTGTACATCGTGACATCGAGAACGCAAACGTCTTTCAAAGAAACAACGTAGCGTAACAAGCAATTGCTTCACTCCTGCAATTCTAAACGCAAGCCCTCGGTTGACATGAACTTCCATCTTTCCTATCGAACATGACAAACCACAGCCAAGTTTTGGACCTCACCTCGCCAACTGCCGACGACGAAACCAAATCGAAACAAGTATATGTCATTCACAGCGACCCAAGGGATCACTGAATAAACAGTTGCGTTTGTTTCCACTTCCTCTTCGTTATTAGTTTGGAATGCTTTGAAAATTGTACAAGGAAACATTGGATGATGAGTTGAAATCATTGCAGGTCGCGATAAAATCGAAGCAAAGTGTCTTTGGCAGGGAACTTTTATTCAAGAAACACTTTTAATAAAAACATGATGTAATAAAATCATGCCATGTGTTAGACCAGTGTAGTTGGCTTTTGACGAAAGCTATGNATCAATGCAAGCCAGTTTTTCTTAATCTTATAAAGCTAACTTGTTTTTTTCGGATGGTCTTTGTTACTTTTTTCATTCGCTAGCTACCACTTTTTCAAAGGTGAATTAAAGAAAAGACCCACTCAATACATGGCTGTAGTCATGGTCAAATTTTTACCGAGGCGAGTATGTTAATTACGTCCCCGGTTGGGAATGTTGTTAAATACAGTGTATGGAGACCTAACATTCTGCCCTTATTTAATCTAGGCTGGTGGTTGTAACACAGTGTAGCTGCAGTGCTGCTCTTTTTGAAACAGTTACACAATAATATATGATTTGATTTAGCGCAACAAAAATGTTTTTGGCAGCATTGCAGAAAGTTTACCGAGGCAAGTGCCTCATTTGCCTCAATGTAGCTACGGCCTAGCAATAACACTCTTGTTTTTGCCTCTCGCCACTCGCTGTATCATGCTTCCTTAACATCTTAATCTTCGTGTGGCAAGTCACCTGTGGGCGCGACTCACAACACTGCGCGTAGAACATTTAAACCGATCTACGAAAATTGTAAACTTGCCTGTAAAAACGAGTATATTCCTATTGCATTTAAGAGGATAAATCAAAGGAGCTTCCTATTTATAATCACGACAATAATGTCGAGTTTTCGCATGAAAATTGAAAATCGGCGTTAATTTGCTGTTCTGTACAAAGACAAGTTTTTGGTAATTAAAGTTGAAGGCACTTGTAGATCTTCATCATATTCGGCATCTAAGCACAGGCGTTGCTGATTTTGTCGGTTAGAAAGCGCAAGAAATTTTGACAGGAGGATGGTTTAACCGTTAATTGTAGCAACGAAGTCGTGTTTATCAGTGACTTTAAACTTTTTAATTTTGATTTTTTAGGTTTTCTTTCTTTAACTCTTTTTCTCTTTCGCTAAATTAAACTCGCTCGTATATCTTACAAGGACAAATGCATTTATACCTGACGATACGCGACACACTTGTTAAGTAAGAGAAAAGTTGGAAATTTTCAGCAGTTGGATGTTTGTTGCAAAAAAAACGAACAAAAGATTTCATTCTGTTTAACCCGGGCAGTGCAAATATCTGTTCCATAGCATTACTTAGCACAGGCGAAAATGCCAGTCTTTGACAGATATAAATCATCCACTGAAACGTAGGTTTAAGGTGATCAAACCTACTTCTTATATACGACTTAGACAGGGACCTAACTTAAAAAATAACATCTATCAGGATTTCGTGCCTTACAGTGAGTCTTCGCACTTCTTTCTGCAAACGAGGCATGGCCGTTAACGATAGCAACCTTTTCTCATCATCAGATGTCTTTTGACCAACATCGGGAAGGTAATCTGTCGCCACATAAGGTATTTACAGCGTCCATGCGCAGCAAGTGTGAATTGTACCTAAAGCATTTTAAGCGTGCACACTGCTAATGGCCTTCACGGTGATGATCATCTGCTGCGTGAATTCCTCTGTGTGGAAAAATACCGAAGTTCTTTTGCTTTTCTCAGGCTCGCTGATCGCTTTTCTTGCCGCTGACAAATTATACGTTTTTCAGCGACATAAACACTTGTTTCGGTCAGTTGCGTCTACAAAGCGCTCGACCTCTGATCGTCCTAAGTGGCAGGATTAACTACCAACTGAAGAACATTTCGCTCAAATCGGTTCGTAATCTGGAACACCTTGATGCACTCGCGCAGAGGAGACATGCACCTAAAATCACGGGGCTCAGCTTTTAATATCAGGCACGTGGGTCAGTCCTTTCGTCTCACCGAACGAGCCCCAGCCGACAAATTTACTGGGATTAGGAGGGATTCCATTTTGTGGTGAGACAAAATGTATGCGCAACAATTGCTACGTTGGAAAACCGAATGCTGCGTTAACGGCAGCTAAGCTAATTTGCTTGGCTTACTCTTGTCTTTGGGCAAAGTATATGCAATCTTTCTTACGAAAAACAAAACATGATGCAGTCAATTTTGAAGTGCTGCGCAGAAATTAATCCGCTGTTTCAACATGCCGAAGAGATTCTGGCCTTAACTGCAGCGAACGCCAATGATATGAATTTAAACTGCACGAAATCATCTGTACGTTATAGTTCACGAAACGCTAGAAAAATTAGCAATACATTGTAAAACAAGTACAACAGCTGGTTTAGAGTGATTCTTTCACTTCCAAACAAGAATCATGTACCGTATCAAGCCCACAAAGCTAACAGAGATTTCATTGTCTCAGCAAGAAATCCAAGCTCTTCATCCAGTTGTTTGGAACAAAGGATTGCAAGGTAGAATCTCGGATACGAACTGTGTTAAAAAGATAAATCCACAAATTACAGCATAAAAGCTATGACAGTGAAAGTTTCAAGCAAAGTTAAAACAGTCACAACACTTCCGATTTACAAACCTCAAAATCTAATACGAGCGTGCAATGCATCGTGTAGATGTCTTTGAATTCCTTGTAAGTGTTCCTGACACTTTACCCTTTGCCACCATTTATAAAAGCAATTTATACATTGTTTGCTGATTTCGTTGGTATTTCAACCAGAGGTAGATACTTTTGAAACTCCACAACGCAACCAAAATTGTTTAAAAATACAGAAAACGATTTGCGAAGAGAACCGAGAGACCAACACAAATGTTGTCGATGAGTTCTTGCAGCATTAAGTCTTGACTTACTTGGACGGCTTTTATTTTCCATTTTTAAGCTAAAACGGGCAACGCTGTGGCTGCAATATTTCGTCATAAGTCCACGCTCATAATCAACTGCACAGAAAATTTTATTGATCTGAAGGTGAAAAAGGAGCTGTTATTCCACAATTTCGAAACGAGTTGCAAAAATCTGTTTCTTGAGTTATCACCTATAAGGCGCCTTAGACCTTACATGCACAACTAGTAAGAGATTTCCGCTCTATTTTGCATTGTGACTACAACATTGTGGCTGGATTTCGACAAAAAGTTTCCGATTGGTACTCTGAACGCATTGCCTTACACTTGTCTAAAACCTCTCTTTGATTATAACAACACACGATATAGACTTTTATGCTGGCAAGTCCAGGGTGTTATTAAAATTACAAACATCACTTTTTGGTGTTTTAAACGCTGAGCAGAGTTCAGTGCTTTGTCTCAGTCTACAGTAAATTATTTCATGTCTTATAAATGAGGCGCCTATGTTTTACTGTGGTTGTCTGGGATCATCCAAATGATTTGTAACGAACGGCTGAAGATAACAAATCGGCCACGGCCGCAGTGCTTCGGTTGCGCGGTGTTCGGCGTTAAAAGCTGCCGGTCTCATACTGAACCGAATCCCAAGAGTGATTCCAAGTGCTCTCTTCAACGAGCTAAGTGTTCGCCGCTCTAGTGTTGGAAGCACTTTCATACGCTGGGCACGCGGCCCTATTTATAGATTTGTCAACCTCAACAGCGACCCACTAACATTTGCTTATCAACATATTGCCGAACTTTTGCATAACTCCCGGCAATAAATGTTGTCTTGGCGACACTTGAGCGATATTGGTAGCTGCCCCTTCCTCGCGTGCAGCTAATTTCTTAATCTGGTTGCTAGCTGACTGCATGAACGGGATTAAGAGGAGAACCTCAGTTTTATAGGAAAAAATAAAAATAGATGTATCGCCCTGCAAAATGATGTGGTACACAATCAACGTCAGATCAGAAAAGTTAGCTGTGCACTTTGTGGATGCCTTAAGCTACTACAAAAACCCAAGCTTCACAATTTTAACAATGACTTTAAAAAAAGGTCATAAAACGAAAATGACATTGCAGTGACCCAAAACTATAATTTGAGTTTCTTTTCAAAATGCGAAAAGAATTTTTTTGTAAAAGAGTAAAAAATTAAATATATGCTTCCGCCTGAGTACTTACATTGTATCCGCAGTTTGGAAACGGGTGGCACCGCCTTGTACTGCCAGCAATACCGAGCGCTGACTTCACCACGAAACTCGGAAACAAGGAAAGTGCGATTTAACGTGATTCTAACCGAGAGCGCCTCCCCTAAAGAAAAATGGAAACAAAGCNTTTTTGAAGTTGGCAGATGTTTTGGAAGACACTTACGGTATGGATACTGACGAAATTATTCCACTTTCATACCAATTNATACCAATTATGAATAACCCAGAACAATCATAAAAACTTAAAGTTCTGGTATGATTACAAAAACAAAGTTTAGAAGCATCAGGTACTGCATGTGTTACGGTAGGCTTTGTGCACATGGGGATGCCATAAAATCGTACGAAACACCGCAATCTGATTGTGAACTTAGTACGGAACGTTTAAGACAAGTATTTTTTTCTTTTTATCCAAACAGCTTGCTATGCAACTTCAGAATAGGGAATACGTGCTGTAGCTGCCTGCCAAGCACATATTTCATTCGTAAGCTAGTCGGAGGATATTACAACAAGACTTTTGCTACGAACTATATTTTAGACGCTCATTGTCTCATTTGCTCAGGTGTCCAGCTCGTCAATAAACTTAAAGCGATCTAACGTAGTTCTTACGCATCGCTTTTACTCAATACCGTTTCTAATACCCAGACTAAGAATCAAGTTTTAAAGGAGCGCTGACAAACTTAGTTGTATTTTCACAAGCCATTGTAACGCTGTTCATAGGTTCTGCCTTGTGCTGGTTCATCTCAGACTTGATCCTTGCAGTCGCTTGTAACGTTCAGCGTTTCTCACATATACACCAGCAAACATATGGCATACTGCATAACGATAGCATGTGGTTTGATTCAGATGCTCTTTTGCCTTCTTACCGACAAAACATCACTGAAGAATGACTTCAACTGTGAGTTTCACCGGCTAAGTGGTACACTGAGTTGGTCATACCCCACTAAAGCTGGTAGGCTGGGTTCGACTCCTAGTCGAGTCATAACGAAGAATTGAAAAACGGCTCGGCCTTAATTAATAGGTGGGTGCAAGGAAAAGGTTCACGCGTGGTGTTGTCACTTACTTGCCACCAATGCAGCATTCACTACGAAAGATAGCCGTGTTGGCTCCGGCGTAACTAAGCGGAGTTAGGGGCGGATCCAGCCAGTAGGTTTAGGGGAGGGGCGATTTCAGTAATATTTGACAGTCTAGTCTCATTGCGGGCTCAATACTGTAAGAGAGATGAAGTATACTCTACAACACTGCTGTGACAAAACACTTGACGACAAAGTGGCCTTATGTAACGAATGATGTTTTCCGAATTGTACAAACTCATGGTGAAAAAAGTTATTTTCGTAGGTTTTAGGGGGAGCAATCGCCCCAATCGCCCACCTTGGATCCATCTCTGAGCGGAATTGAGCGCCGCTGACCACGCAGGTCACTCTAAGGGAACTACGTAAGGAGTTTAATGAAACTGAACCTGTTTCAGTACAAATATTCCAATTGTAAACAAAGGTTGCACATAAAAACTCAGTTTTGAAGCCGTCGACACAACAAGATGCAATATTTTTACTGAAAATGTTAAACACATATACATGATGAAAGGCTATCAACCAAAAGAAGTCAGTTTATTCGAAACCTGCTCAGAACTTCTTGTCAAAAACAGCGTTTAATTGTGTTGAACAAGCGTGACATCAATTATGCGCAAGGTTGTGAAAAACTAATCACAAACAAATACAATGCGAATTGTTGACAGCGAGTACCATCAAGTTTGAACATTCCAAAACATTTTGCAAAGGTACGAAAGTTGACAACTGTGAAGCTGATGACTGTGCAGAGTAATGCAACAGTTCCATTTCTTTTTGCGTTGGTTTTCAGCCGAAAGAGAAAAATTGGGTTTTATTTGAAACTATATATTATTAGTATCAGAAATAAAATGTAATTGGTTAATGGCTGCCACATCCCCGTATATCATGCATATCACCAAGCAGTTCTTTATACGAAGGGTTAGTTCTATTTATACCTTCCTGATTTTGCGTATAGCATTGGATTGCGATGCATTAAAATCAGCTTTCGGTATTGAATCTTAGTGCATTTGAAACGAATTGGGAAATTACTATGTAACTAAACGGAGTGATTTCTCTCAAACTACAGAGCAGTGGTCGCTTACTTAAAATACGAGTTTTCTTGTAGAGATTGTCACCTGATGTTAAAAAAACGCGTGCCCTTGTGTTTTTTTAAATAAATCTTAACAAGAAGACACTTCAGCTTTTTAGGTAGATGTGGTATTGTATACCCAAAATATAGCAACTCATTAGCTTAAAATTTTTACGCCAAACTGTATGAGTAAAGCTTACCACGAGTGTCGGCAACTAATGTTTTTAAACGTGAAGCTTTCGGCTGCACCGACATTTCACCATCCATGACACGTAAAGGAAAGCGAGAGTGTTAGAGCTGTTTTTGTTTTCAAAACTCTTCATTTATCTATTCAGCCTTTTCACCTTAAGATATCAAAAGTGTCAGGTTCTTGTGATATTAAAAATGTGGCTAAAACCTCGCAAAACTTCTGCCCTGCAACACTTATCGTCAAACAAAACGTTGTTACTTAAGCCCGTGACGAAACCAGCACAAAATGTTGAGACTGCAAACACGGCAACCGTCATGCCGTTTTCAGCCAAGGGTTTCGTGACGTTACGCCACAAGGAGCTTACACTAGTGGTTGAATGTACTGTACGTGCGCCTCACCCAAATGGGGCGGACCGTTTCGCTTCAAGTCAAAGCCAAACGGATTTCTCTGTTCACAGCGCCACTTTGTCGTCATGCCGGGGGTAGCTTTGTAACTCAACTATGTTTTTACTAGTGTTAGCGTTGTTAATGCAAAGCCAAAGAATTTACTGCCACCCATGTAACTAAAAGGAGCTTTTCGTCACGAGTAATTGTCAACTGACTAATTGGTTTCAGTTTCTGCACTTTCTGTAGAAAGTTTTTTTTGCCTCGTGTATATCATGATGAATCGCAATTATATCCGCAAAAATCCCCGATCGTTTTGGCATTCTGATGTAATGTATGGCATCTTCCATTTCAAATAGTTGGCGGAAAACCTTTCAAAAATAAATTAATTCCACTGGATTCAGCATCAGGCTACTTGCAACTGCCATCGAAACAAAACAGAATTACGGAGATATGAACGTTACAATAAAAAACATAAACGTTGTCAAAATGCCTGTTAATTCAATTCACCACACTAGTACGCATGCAATAATTCTAGATATTTTTCTTTCTATGGCGTTAAAGTGCTGTAGTGTGCATAAATAAGAAACTAAGGTGTCACTTGAAATTTTTACCTGCAACACAACTTCCATCTATGTTGAGATGCTGCTGTTTAATTTACAGAAGCTATAGGCCATTTTGAGTTACGATACCAGCACTCGAAAATTAAGCGCCAACGCTTTTACAAGTCTGTTGTTTTTAACAATACCTTCTACTGTTGTTCCTTCTGCAATCTCACAATCACCACTGACAGCAACTGTACAGTTAAATCGATGCTCACGAGTTTTTAAATGAAACCGCATGGGCAAGAATAGTTACACCCACTAAACGAGATACCTTTTCGCTACTTTAAAATGAATTGTTTGCACTTTTTAAAAAAATTCGCTGCGTAAGATTCTTTACTTCGAATTTCTGAAATTTTAAGCTTCATCTTGTAAACTCGTCACTGTGGTACCATACATGCCTTCAACAAATAATCTCAAAGGTCAATTAGCTGTCGACCGTCGGTTGACGAAGACTTTTTGCCTGCAACAAACGCAAAAACTCTCCTTTTATTTGGTTTGCTTCGTTTTCTTTTTTTTTGAATACCGATGTCACTTTCAAACGATAAAATTTGTCAGGATAATAACCGCGAAGCAACTAAAAACTTCTTTGCAAAACCAAAGCCTAACTGCACGTGCCAAGCGCGCTTATGCCACCACACGTACGCTTTCTCAAGTGCAATGCTTCGAAGCCACAGCCCTGTCTGCTCAGTTGGTTCGAGCAACAAAAGAAAAAACGTTCGCCTGCCCTACTTGAAATCGCCCGCTCGACCTCGTGAAGCGAGAACGACTTTCCGGGCGCTCTCCTTGTCCGCACAGGTCGGGCATATTGGTTATTAATATGAGCAAGTGTATATGTTCGACAATGGCATGCACTAGTATGAGTTACATGTGTCCTCGCCCCCCTCACCTCGACCAGACAATGGGCAAGGAAATGAGGAGCGAAGAAAATATCGACTCGGGTATTTTTCTGTGGTGTACGGTTACGATCAGGTCGTCGTGTGAATGCTGATGGTGCGGACATTGTTGGAGTCTCGTGCCGTCTCGAACTGTAAACAAGGTACAACAAAGCATTTGATTGTGCTGCACCATCTTCGATTTCAACCGCGCAAACTCCGGATAAAGTTTTATTTAAAGATCGGGCCAATGTATCCGAAAAAAGATAACAACAAGCCAAGCCCCAGAGCAGCTAAGGACCCAAGGAATAGATTCTGATAGTAGGGCAGTTTTTGGATAGACAGAGTTATGCTTGATTGCATTCTAAATGCTTTTATGCGCTTTTTGTTTGCGGTCAACGATTTGTTACAATTTAATCAGCAAAACCACAAAACCTTTGCTGTGTTCTTTAATCTACAAAAATATTTTTGATCCTTTGCAAATTGAGTATTTTTTTCTCTGTTGTTTCAATGTATTGCGGTTAGTGTTTAGGTCAGTTTGTGTATTTGTTTGCACGTGTCTGATGCTTTCCTGCTCTTTCCCAGAGCATTTATCAATATACACGGCGTTTTTGTTAAATTTTTCCTGATCAGGAGCATTGACGCAATGTTACTAACTCCTTATTGCGCTGCATCTGATTCCACACAATGCATGTCTAGCCACTGTTGACTCGATGCACGATTCACGGAAAAGATTGGTTTACGTTTGAAGACGTTTGAATGAAAGGTTTAAACATGTCGTAATGTGCTTATCTCTGTTCCAATACTGCACCAATGGACAAACTACTAGATTCTTTGGCAAAGCGGTGACGGAAATCGCCTAGCGATCGCGCATTAAATGAAGTTCAATGTTTAGTGCAGTGATCTTAGCTTTTGTGCACTTACGAAACAGGAATTAGTTAATCGATAATTGTGGATCATCGAAAAACAAGACAACAATCATCGTTGACATTTTGATAGCAAGGCATGACCTTTGGATTTGCGAAAGAAATGATGGATGGTAACAAAGTACCTTCAGGGGCATTTTTATCTTGTTCTGTGGCCAAAACATTACATTTACAGTACGTTTTTTCCTTGCTGTAGATTCACTAAAACTCCATTCTACAGCAAAATGCTATTTGTCGTTCATGTGCATCAAATCGGATATTTGTAAAGGTATGCAGTAACAGATACAGTTTGCAAACAAACAACAGATATAACTCGTAAGCAACAGTTTGAAGCTTCATCCTGAACTTTACTTTTTGCATTTGTGAACGAAACAATGCGGACGTTTGTTTCCAGGACTCAAGAGATATGAACAACATTCATACATGTAATCTTGAAAACGCGCAAACATAACGCTTTTGAAGCCAAGTTAATCAAAAAAAATTCAATTGTGACTGTAATTGGAATAGGCAACATGACCCACTGTTTTCTTTTTTCTATTCAAACTTTTTATTGGTCGATTACAAATTCAAATGCATTGAAGTGTGCAATATTTTTTGCTTTTTTGATCAGAGTCCTTTGAAAAGCAATTAGCAAGCAACTAAAAATTCAATTCAGATATCATTCATGTTTAATGCAACTGACAACAAGACAACAAAACTTCCTTCCCGGTTTGAAGCTGTCCTTCAAGTTTAAACTTCTGTGCTAGAGCCAGATGTGTCGTGGGATTGCAACTTTTTTGCCACAACCTGTTTGCATAAACTTTGTTTGAATAACTGTTTTGCTTGTCATCATGGAACCTGCGAATCAAACCTGCTTTGAAACATAATTTCTACAAATGTTTGGTATGTTGTGGTGTTTATTTTTTGGAAGATGTGGTGTAAAAACAAACGCGGTTGAGTGAGGCGCAAAAGCGATCATGAGGTCTGATCCACGCTCTAATGGACAGGCAAGGTCAAGAGTCAGGCTGTTAGGAATGCATAAAAATGCGTCACAACCTTCATACCAGGGACAAAACATAACGTTGATAAAATTTTATTATATTCTCTGTGGCAGAACAGTAAAAATCAAGGATAATATTATGAGAGGATCTTTTTCATTTCTGGTATGAAATCATGACTTTAGAGAAAAGGCCACAAAATAAAATGCTGAAGCTTATGCGTGTTGCTTTGTTCAGTTGATTCATTTTTTTATGGAAGTGTATTTTTAAATTTATTTTTTGCCTTCACACATCATGAGTTTTGCTTTTCACGGGATAACAGTATGTGTTGGGAATATTTCTTGGAAATTGTTTTTGCAAACATACACTTGCTTTAGATGAGATTGTATCGTTAATTACGTCAAAAAATACACTAATACTTTATAGACATAAGTATAGCTGCCAATAGCCAAAGCAAGAAAGTGATACGTAAGTTTTGAGTTAACATTTTCAATCAGTTCATCACAATCACATCAGAATCGAGATAAAAGTAAAGCGATCCCAAAGAGAGCTTATTCCTAATTGACTAAAGCTTTGAATAGTTTCTTTTGTGAGGTTTTTGTGCTGGATATCACAACAAGTTACAGGCTCAAAAATATATAAAATCATGTATACAAATGGGTAGATAGCATTAAATGCGATTTTAAGCGCAGTTTACACTAACCGAAAATTTCCTTAAAAATCAGCAGTATTCTCAACAGTATGACCAAACCAAATTGTTTAATACTGTATTTCACATGTTTTAAAAACTTATTAATTTCTTTCACAACCGCACCTTCTCGCAAGAATATAAATATGGCTTAAAATATATAAAATAAATGCGAACCGGAATCGATATCAGTGTCAAGGAATTAAAGGCTTATTGCAGAGCAGCCTACGTTGATGAATATGGCAAAGTCAAACGTTCCTCAGCTTTTTGTTGTTAGATTTGTCAACGATCCTACAGTTGCGTGTTGTCCAGGATATCAAACCAATTTGCAGAAGATCGAAGCATTTTTTTCAACTCTTTAAACATACCTGATGCAGCAGGACAGCGGGGGAAAGCTGCAAAAGCACCGCATTACAGTCTAGCGGGCACGACCTACAGCATCTTTTGCAAAGCGATAGCAATCTATTTCAAACAATTGCAACTTGCACGCTTGTAGCGGCGTTGACAACGCAACCAGCGGGCTGTGCATCGACCGCATAATAGCCGGTCATTGCATAACCAATGAAGCATCGCCATTCACAAGCGGTCGAGCTTATGCGGTGGACATTGTTCCCGAACATTAAGCTGAAGCATCGCAGCCGCCCTTCTAAAATTCAAGTAATTTATTTTTGAAAAGCGTTGTCGGGTTTGATTTGACACCTTCGTTACCGCAGTTCCTCCCATTTGATTTCCAAATTGTTTCTCGGTTCGCCATTATTGCGCCAAAAAGACCTGCGATCGTCTTCACGTCGCGGCTGACAGTGTAATCTACCTGTTACGGATGACTGCACAACATGCAAGCAAAAAGGAGAACAAAAAACAAGGCAGCCGTAAATTGCTTAAGTTGTTACGTAAGCAGTCACATTTATGTAAACACTCGTGGCGGACCTCTTTTTCCAGGCTATCGTTTGTGCACCTTGTTGCTCGACTCCAGTTTTCTTGAACTACTTTTCATTGTCCGCAGCTAGTACAGTTTCCATCTTGTACAGCTGTTCACTAAAATTGTGTCTTTGTAAGTGTCACAGCGTGCACACACACAACAAGGTAAAAACCCACTTGTCACTGGGAGTTCATGTGTATCAGCAACTAACATTCAGTTAAAGTACTGTGGTCGTCTTTTGTGTCGCTACCACGACGACTTCTCTTCATTTGTGAAAAAGTGGAATTTTTTGATAAATGTTCAGTGCAGACGATTTGCAAGGAAAGCGTAAGCTTTTTTTATTTTAGTTCTAACCTAACACATATTCAGAAATAGGGTTATGAGGTCTACAAACTAGGATTCTGAAGCATGTGGCAGAAACTAAAAAACAACACGCAAGCTCAAACGTGCCTATAGTCATCATCCCTTCTCGGTGTTTACGTCGAAACAGCCGACCCAGGGTGGCGGGAGCAGCGGTACAGCAGGGGGGGAGTAAACGAATTGAGGGCAATGAAAACTTATAAAAAGCAAAAAAATCGTTGCCAATTATCCTTGTTTCTGTTCAGCAACAATGTTGACTTAAAAAATAATAACAAAAATTGTAGAAAACCTTTCTGAAGTTTCTGAGTGCGCGAAAAGCTGCAATAAATTTGTTTCAAGTCGATCTTAAAAACCATGAAATGAACTGTGATACTGTTATGAAAAACCACCTTTGCCCCTTATGTAAGGGCCTGGGGGGTAATACCCCATCATTCCCCCGCTCTCCGGCGTCCCAGAACCGCCTTAGGCAGTTGTGGCGAATATCATACTCGTATGCTTAAACCTTTCAAACCTGCAATTAGAACAGTGGAATTCAAACTTTACCTTATTTGGTTTAATTCATATCGAATCTGAATAATCAAAACCGCAAATCTGACTAAACCTGATGATAACAAGTTGGTTCAAACTCTCCACCTGTGTCGAGATCAGTTACTTGAATACAGATACATGTGCAAGTTTGAATCATCGCAAAAAATGAAAGCAGAGTCCATTCAGCTGATTCCTCGAAAACTTACCGCAAACCAGTAGCGGACACAGGTTAATTTGGTAGAGGGGGATGCGACGTGAAATTGCAATGATGAACCCAATGCTTCACAGAACCATAATACATAAATCAATCACTTTCGCATACGTACATTTACGAGGACACAAGTCTAAGGTTGTTTTAAGAAAAAGCTTGAGTGATATAACTGGTCAAACTTTTAACACTGCGCCGCTACGGAACCAACAAGCAATGTGGCACATAACAACGATCTGACGTAGTCACTGGCATCGGGGCAGGTACATCGAGGACTCGAGATGAAAAGTTCACGTGACGACATAATACTTATCATCATTGCAGGTTACGTTTGTTACAACACAATTACCGGTGACATTAGCCAGCATAGTACAGTAGAGCTGTTTAAACTTGCATGCTGCAGCAAGTGAGCGTAGTTACTTGGATGCGGTTTAGATCAGTGCTTTTCAAATGGGGAGCCCTACAGTTTTGAATTGTCGTTTGGAATAGTGTGCAACACTCATAGTAATTTGTGTATAACATTTGTGTAAAATTTGTGTAGAATAGCATAGTAATTTGTGTATTTGTTATTGCAGGTAATTTTTATGAAATAAGAGCAAGAAGCAGGTTGATTGTGTTTATTTTGCAACCGAAATTAAGAGAACAGAAAGAAAGACATAATTCCCAAGGAGTGAAAGCACGAAAAAATGAAAGCGAGAAAGCATGGTCATTCATGGGCGTCCGCAGAAATTTTTCCAGGGGGGACAACGTCGGCATTTTGTTTATCATTTTCAAATTGCTGAGGATCAGTGTTCCCTCTAAAATAATTTCACACTGACCAAACGTTCACAAAACGCTTCATTCTCTCTACACTACAAAAGAAAATACCCCGTGTTACGGCAATAGTCACAAAAAACGCTTCGTTGGCAGCAATAGCCAGGTATATTAGTATTAAGACAATTTACACAGTAGGCTATCTGCAGATTTTCAACGCAGGACATTTCTTTTCAAGTAAGCATTGCCATGATCTGTAAAGAAA
>JGI24021J15306_10000165_pt1 | contig 38532 bp, 18 predicted proteins | sample Ectturendosymbi1_FD_15306 | JGI IMG/M metagenome (IMG submission 15306)
AAACATCACATCCTTTCGCGCGACGGTTTCGTTGCATTCGATTCTTCGCAGTCAGGAAAAGTAACAAAAATCGAATCGTGATCCTAGCAGTTGCAACTATTTGGGATGTTTTACTTGATGTGTTTTGCTCGTGTGTGCGAGATTTTTACAGCCCTTGTCCTTACGGCCGCTACATATATGTGTAGTGTGTTTGGTTTTTAGGAAATTGTATATTTTGGGTGCTACTGTTGAACACATCGAAGAAAAAATAGATGTAAAGTTGACGTACGCCATGTGTTTTTTAAAAAATTTAACCGTGACGCTTTTGTTTCTCACCGTCGAAATTGCAATAGTGTTTCCACCAGCCCAGCATGCATTACGCAATTCCGTGTCATTGAACGCTTTTGCGCCGAAAGTAAGATCAAGCGCAGTCATCGTGGAGCACTCGCAGTAAGGATCTACAAATTTTTATTGACCGTACTTTTAGAGCAGGGGTTCTCAACCTTTTGTTTCCCGTGTACCCCTTTAGCATTCCGACGCATGAGCATGTACCCCTTCAGCATACCGACAGATGAACAATGAACATGTACCCCTAAAATCACCTCGTATGACAATATATTTTATCATGGTTATTCATGGATATATTTAACAATAAGCATATGATTTTGATATATGTGTAAATATTCAAATATAAATCTAATGCAACTATTTTTTTCTCTTATATTGCTAACCTCAAATGTACCCCTGCAGATAGGCAAATATACCCCTGGGACTACATGCACCCCAGGTTGGGAACCTCTGTCATAGAGCGTCAGGTCGTCATTTTCGGCCTTGCGCATTTCTATTTTCTCTACTAACAGTGGGAGATGGTACCTACAATTGAATTAGCCTNGAAGTATCGCATCAGCTAAATCCGGCTCTGGGTATACACGAAGGATTTAAGTTTAACAGATAACAGAACTACACCAATNTTTGACGAAGTTTTTTCTAAACGGAGAGGTTCATAGAATGACATCCTTTCTGCTTTTGTGCTTCAACTGCCACGTTGTATCGTCTACTTGCACTGTTTCTGCTGTATAGCGAACCGCCTGATATGCTGTAGCTTGTGCGACATGAAAGAGGAGGCGAGGTGCAAAGGTGAAAAGCGAGGACAATCTTCAAGTAGATAGCAGTTTTAACGGTTTGCAAGATATGCTAGTTCTTGTCTCTTACCTTGCCCAAGTTGCAAAACATCAAATGACGGGGCTCAGCCAGTTCGGCGTTCATATCTGTATAACTTTCTGGGTCGAGTTAAACGTGAATAAAGTTTGTATATCGCAAGCGACTTTTTCATGGCAGTTGCTGCATGCATCCAACATTGTATTTAAAATGTGCCCCCCCTTGTGATTTTTGTTCCATCTTCTGCGACATCCTGACGACGGCCCTGGATCAACATCCTCTTCACAGCATCGTCCTTTGAAAAATTTTCTTGTCAAAAACAACGCAAGTTATACCGATTTGTTTTACACAACAATTTAAGATAGTTGAATAATGGAAGAGATTGCAGAGAGTTTGATTCATTAAAGAAGAAATTATTGGTTTTTCTCGACTGTAAAACAAATTGAAGGTTAAGGCATTTCAAGAAATGGAAACTGTTGGATTTTGGTTGACATAATGTCACACCTCAAAGACTTGAATGTAAAACTGCAAGGAGAAAACATATTAGATTTCATCACTGCAACGCGTGCTTTTCAAAAAAGTTAAAAATTGTCTAATATGATATTCCAAGCCAGCTTAATCATTTTCCGAGACGTTTGGAGCAAAATAAAAGCAAAAAAATACCAGACATGTTCAATTTACTGAAAAGTTGATGACCAACTTTACGGAACGATTTGACGGCTTTTCCCTTCGGAAAAAGTTGCTGTTTCTTGAAAGCCCTTTTTTGGTAACTGACATTACCGAATTCTCCACTGAAGCAAAAGACACATGCACGTGGGAGCACGCAGCCAAAGTTCACCCTGAGGTATAATTGAATTCCAGGAGTACGTAACAGTAAAAGAAACATTTTGTGGTTGCACACCTGAGAAGTTTTCGTAAAAGGTAGGACCTCCAAAAATTCTCCCACTCTTCGTAAATTAGCAGTGCAAATTCTCACAATCTTTGGGTCTGCCTACTGCTACGAGCCTGCGTTTTCAAATATGAACTCCATAAAGAACACGTTTATGGGGCACCGTTCGTAAAAATATTATATCTGGCAGATTTAGCACAAAAACTGCTATCTCTGCGCATATCTAGCTATCTCTTTGTATATTTAGCTATCTCTACACGCATTCAGCGATCTCTGCCTGCATTTAGCTATCTCTGCACAGAGATAGCTATCTCTGTGCGCATTTAGCTATCTCTGGTCGGAGTTGACGAGATCCTATTTTAAACTTTGAGCAAAAAATGGAACTAACACTGAGACGCCCACAACAAGTTTACTGTGGTCCATCGTCCACACAAACCAAGATACAATATTATTATCAAAACAGTATAATTTAGACGTGAAACCACATTGCATTACATGACGCCGGGGAATTCAGGCCTTGCTGCAGCCTTGCTTTTGTCTGGATTACTGAAACAGAACACCAAGTTTTTCTTCAGACAGGATACCATGTTTTCCTCCGACACGCTTCAGCCCTATATATGCGTGCAGATTTAGCTATCTCTGCCCAGAGATAGCTAAATGTGCGCAGAGATAGCTATCTCTGCACAGAGATAGCTAAATGTGCACAGAGATAGCTAAATGCGCGCAGAGTTAACTAAATGTGCGCAGAGATAGCTATCTTTGCATAGAGATAGCTAAATGCGTGCAGGGATAGTTATCTCTGCGCAGAGATAGCTAAATGCGCGCAGAGATAGCTATCTCTGCTTAGAGATAACTAAATGCGTGCAGAAATAGCTAAATATGCACAGAGATAGCTGAACATGTGCAGAGATAGCAGTTTTTGTGTAAATCAGTCAGATATAATATTTTTACCAAGGGCGCCCCATACACATTTTGCATCTGTGTGACAAAATGAAAACTTTTACACTTCCTTCGACTCGCTGCCGCTACCTTGGAGCCAAAATTCAAGAATCTGGCAGAAAGTAGAGAATGCCATTTCTCCCACCAGCAGAATAACGATGACAACGTTTGTTAACAAATATGCCCATTTACTCGATTTTGTATGTACTGTATATCTATATTCGTAAAATATTCTCATTTCGTGTTTTTTGTTAAAAAAATCCAAGACATGTTACATTTGTATATGGTTTCATGGGAGCGACCGGTCCTCAAAAAATTTTTGAATTTTGTAAATGGACCCTTGTTGAGTAGCTTTGCTCTAGAAAGTCTTCCGCAAACGTGTTTATATCTGCATTTGCACTTGGTGAATTATATCCAGGGGTGGATATTAATACTGTAATTTTATGGCCCGAGACAAACTCTCAGAAAGTGGTCCCAAAACATCGCGACTGCGAAAGGTTGATGCAAGACTAGGTGGATAAACGAATTAAATTTCTCTCACATTTCAATCTAATTATCTAAAATCAAAACAATGCAAATACTAAGTGCGAAAGTCTCGTAGGGGAGGCACGGCATTTCTGAAAATGAGGAGGCGGAGGGACGAGGAGACCGCCTCNTTTGCTTCCTATAATGTCTACCCCTGATTATATCTGACCGATTTAAAGTGCTGATGTAGCAGCTATGCAAATAGAGGGTTCAAGTGTGACTAGATTGTGGAATGACAGCTTCCCAACCAATCAACTTCGCCTATGAGCTCTCACGTTTCAGTGCCCTGTATGCTTGACTGCTAAATACGCAAACTTGGTGAGCTATATTTATCCGGAATAACACTTGTCGTTTTATAACTGTCGGAGTTAGCAGTTTGTGTATTAAATGTGTCCGATGTAACCCGAAATTTACTTTTTTATCAACGGCGCCCCAAACATTACCTAATACCCGGAGCGCAGGGCAGAGGGCGTTGCACCCCTAACCCTCTCACAGTGGCCAAAGAAGTTTTTTTTGTAATTACACCTTAAATAATGTTGTGTTCTATTGCTACGGAAATCAAGCAAAAATAGTTCAGTATTTCGACCCTCCAAAATGGCCTGACGAAATTTTATTTTGAGCTCTAAATTTCAGCGGAAACCTACAACAGTGGCCATCATTTCAATTAGCTCAGCATACATGCGCGGAATAATTAAATGTTCAGCAGCTTGTAACTTTAAAATGATACGCAACATTCTAAAAATGTGTAAAAACGTGATAATACGCACAATAACAAAAAAATCCGTTATAAGCTACACGTATTGGTCAACATGTGCGTTGCAATTATGTTACCCGCAACGTCTGGCATTTCATATCTATCGACTATTTCGGTGTCTCTGAGTGACAGCATTGCTGGAAAATTTTACCAAATGTACATGGAAATATGGTCAGAACTGATGTTAATCCACGGCCTTTGACTTTTACCCGCTACCACTCACCAAGACTACGTTCTTGAAAGTAGGGAACAGGTTGTAATACAGTACTTGCCTTTTGGATATCAATAATTAAATCCAAGTCTACAAACATAGAGTTAGTTCTTTCGAAACCAAGTTTTAACTTCCATAAATACAAATATTCTACGAAATTAAACGACTTCTTTGATGTGGCATGTTTGTCCTTATGCAAACAGGGCTCTTGTGAAACCAAAGAACAGCAGCCTACAGCTGTTTCATTGTCTTACTCAGAATGCGCGGTCAATGTGTTGCTGACGTCACAATAGTTCAAAGAATTCAAACAAGTGACTACATGCTGTGTACACTATGAGGTACTTTAGTTCACTGACGACTGGTCCATCGTGTTCCACAGCGAGTGTAGGTGCACCTCAGCGAAATGTAGGCGCCAAGCGATGGCAGCAACCTGTAAATTGTCCCTTGCCGCATGATAAAAACTTGTTTCGCGAGGTTAACGGTGTTTAAGACATCGATCCATTGCAACTATTTTGGAATAAAAATCACCTCTCGCTCAAATTTTTCAAGCATTTATCATTTTGTAATAATACTAAGAAGTTGCAATTCTAGTTGAAAAAGCAAACGGAGGAAAAAGTGGAGCATGGAAAACAAACGCTTTCAAAAACTTGGGATGAATTGCATAAAAAGTGGTAAATACAACAATTAAGTAAAATGTACAACAGCATCCAATTTTGCAACGACCTCACACTGCAGATACGAAAACCGGCATAATGATGGTGCCCAAACGTTCCCCAAAAGATTTTCTTCTGCTCACCTGCTCCTAAAAATGATCAAAGAAACAAAAAAGCGTCAACGGAAACGACAATTTATTTTTCCGGTTCAGCGATCGAGGAAGATTGCTCGATTTGGGACAGACATGTGCAACCAAACAACGCTTACACATTTGCTCGTCTTGGAAATTACTCCCCGTCATAATAAGGTTTGTTTTCAGGCTTGATTCGATACGTATGATCGCAGCTGGATTCGATTACTTTGCCTCACGTTTCAAGGACGTCCGCGCAGCATTGTCGCATCATAATTCGTCGCATGTTCGTCATATTAATATCAATATTTATGATTTCTTAATAAGCGGCCAAGACATCTGCTCACTATCTGCTCGTCGGGTATGGTTTCATGTCCCGGTGTCAGGTTTCGATATCAGAAACATTGGCCTCGCGACACTGACACCAGCTGGCAACGATCATGACAGATCTTCGAAACACAACGGTCAGCAGTCCGCAATGCGCTGAAAGCGTTTCGAATAAAATTCGAGAACACGGCAAATCCATCGCTACTGCAGGCATTCAATGTGTGCGAAGCATTTGAAAAGGTTGATATTAGGTTCTTCGAAAGCGTTTCACTGCACTAAAATATAGACCAGGAAGGGATGTGAAATTGACGTGCATGCAAGGGAACCAGTTGACGGCTGCAAAACTGAGCTAAAATCATGAAGACACAATATCTGTGAGCATTTCAGTGGAATTTAAAAAATTTTTGTTTTTTCTCAGTTATTCTTTCGAGAGGACTTGACATTCTTATAGGTAAGTGTAAAAGCTAGGCACCTATTATAAAAAAATCTTTGACAAAATTTGCCAGAGAAGGGTCGTTTGTTCGGTGTAGTGTCGAAAAACTCAGCTCAAAAAATTGTTTGTCAGTGAATTTGATCTGCTGGCTTTCTTGCTTATTCAGCATGCTAACTTGTAATATGATATTCTGGTTTGTTTTCAACGTAACTGGAATGTTTTAGACTGATGTCTTTTTCAATCTTCTTACAAAAAACAACTTACATGGAAGTGTTTCACTAATTTGGTTCTGGTGTTACGACCAAGCGGTGATTAACGCGAGGTGGCCTACACCATTAGTTAAAACAGAGGTGGGCAAATAGCGGCCCGAGGGCCAAATTTGGCTCTCCACAGCATTTTCAGTGGCCCGCGGAAGCATTCAGGAAATATGTTCAAATCTGAAACTTCCTCCGACTTAGCAACTTGACCAATATCTGCTTATCCATAAGAAGGTACGGCCCTCCACTAAGGCAGCCTTCTCAAAGTGGCCCCGGAGCCAAATTAATTGCCCACCCCTGAGTTAAAACCAAGAAAAGCGATTCGTCTCGCTAAACTATCATGCCAAAATCCGGTCAGTATAATGTAAACAATCGAAGCAGATGAGCTTGTTTTCAAAAATCTTTCTCCAGAAAGCGTTTGACGAAGCAGTGTTGTTGCTGATTAAGATTCGTAACATTAAATTCTACAAAATGTTTTATTTCAGTGTGTTGTAATTTGCATTGTGTTGTAACTTCATTACTTGACAATTAAGGCAAAAAAGCACATATTGAAATATCTTGAAATTGCATTGGAGCAAAACCATCTTACCGTTTTCTTTGTTAACGTATTCAGTTTCTTTGCATTTTAAACATCAGATTTTTTGTACCTTGTGACCGACGGGAAATTATAGCCTGCTTGAAAGAGGGTAGTAAAAATGATTTTATTGCACATCTTTAAGTTATATGTATCATTAGTGCACGTTAAAATGTATCGGTTTTACTAATACTAAGTTGAAAAATAATTTGTTTTTTCAAGCACTTTATTTTATTACAAAATGCTGTATTCATGGCAACAAAGCGTGTTGGGTTACAAATATAAAAATGCAAACCAAAAATTTTCCTCATGCTAACTCTTGTATTTGTGAAAAACGTCTGGCATTTATAGCTTCAATAATTGCACGATAAAACACTTTGCACAAGTCAAAAGAAGCTTTCGACCATTGAAGAAATTTGCATTAAAGATTCAAACTTTCGCATGTTGCGTTATTCGTTGTGACAAAACAGAACTCAAATGAAAGTTCTATGATATCTGCCTAAATACAATAAGGGACAGAAATACTGCTGGGAGTAGAATTATCTAAATAAAAATAGCAAGAAGGCGGTAGAAATAGATTTGTGATATGAACAACTATCAGCTTGAAGTTGTCCGAAAAAAAGTGGCAGATGTCCTTTTCACCCGACTGCAAACATCTCACCAACAGTGTAGCAAGAGATAGCTGCTTAAAAGTTACTTTGTACAATAGATATGTAAGTATTGCTCATGCTATCGATAACGCATGCTACCTAAAAATCATCATTCACTTTATGTCACTTGCACCCGTAGCAGTGGTGAACTTGTTGATAGGCCAATTCGCCCAAAACAGACAAGTATAATTTGTGTTTGTATTTGCTTGAAATACTAATGGCATGACATGACCTATATAAAGGTCGCATTGGCAACTATAGTTTCTTTGTAGGAAATTGCTCAAGTTTCCTTGAAAACGTTGCATGCTCATCAGGGCCCCAACCAGCTGAAATTTTCGGGGGCTGGGCAAAATGATTACAACTTGTTGTTTTACCTTACACCTAAAAAGATTTTGGTGCTTTCAACTGATATTGAATATTTCCGAGGAGGGGGAATTGCCCGATTTCTCCTTTGATCCTGTGATTGCGAGCATGATGCTGAGCCTGCATTCGCTTCGTTTACATTCACAAGAACAGTTTCGCTTTCCTTTAATTTGACTATTCCGCTAGGTGGTGCTGTTGAACAAAAACAACTTGTTTTAGGATGTTTTAGGATTTTATCTGAACAGATGGGTTGCAAGTTGTAGTTTCGACATTGTTAGTTGTTCTGAACTCATTTATTCAAAATTTACGTTACTACTAGTTCAATGGAAAGACCCCATGAAAGCTTTTGTGTCCCCTATAGCCTGACTTGGGCATTGAGAAACAAGTGTTGTGTTTACTTTTCAAATGCAACAGAGTTATGGAATTTATCGCATTAGACAAGTTTGAAATAAAATCAAAATAATAAAGTGACACCTTGTATTACTCAAGACAATTAACTGATTTTTAGCCTTCTCCAGGCAAATGCACGATCATTTTTACTATAAATTTGCGGCAATGCTATCTTCACGACCTGGATACATGAACTAAAATAGAAAAAACCCAGTGCCTAAATAAACACCAATATTTGAACCGGAAGTGAGTTGCTGACAGACCTGCGCTTGATTAAGTTGAGAAAAAATATCATGAATTTTATAACAATTTTAAACCGGAAGCAAGAGCAGGAACGGTTTCTATTCATTGCCTGTAGAATTAGTCAAAAATATGTTGCAGTACTACTCCACCAAACACGAAAATTTCTTTTTAGCAAAACTTTCGTTTTGTGTTTTTGATGCTGTTGGAAATACCTCAAGTGAACTTCCTCCGAATGAAAGATACAACAATGAGAAATGAGCAACTAACCAACATGGAACTCGACAGGCCATTAAAGCTACATAAATGCTTTTACGCTTAAAACCAAAGATATGTTTAAAAATCTGATCATCTAACACTTTAATTACTTGAAGAAAATGTGTAGTTTGCAACACTGGCAAAACTTTAAATGCTTTTATTTTTCTGCGACATTCTCAGATTTAAACCTTCCTCCCACCCACTCTGCCCTGTCAGAACAACAAACAAAAATGAGAAATCAAAAAGAGGCTGGCCTGCATTTGAAAAGCGTATTCAAACGACTTATCCTGGGGCGTCAAGGCTTCATAATTCAGGATACAATTTAAAACGCAATCTAGTGTTCACTCATGCAGCATTTCCTTTCCCGAATTCTTCTAAACTATATGGCTGTTTAGCCCTTTGAAGAACAGTTAGATAGCTAACGCAACGGATGAGCACATGGAATCGATGAAGCCAATCTAATTGTTATTAAACATGTCCATCAAGCTTTTATTGATTGTGCAAGTTCATGTAAAGTTCGATCGACGTTTGCGTGAAATTAAATTTCTTTAAAGGATCAAAAGATATTTGGCGCACAGCAGTTGCAGGAAAGCAACCGTGTTTGTAGACGATTTGACAATCTTTAGAAGCTGAAGAAAGATTTCAAACTGACAAAACTGTTGGTTGAAACAAAATTTATAGACGTCGCTAAGGTCTCTCCTTCTTGTATGGTAAACTTGTTGAAAGATTTTTGATCGAGAAGTATCAGAAAATTAATGCTGAACTCACAAATTTTTTCTAACGTGTTTTCCAGCTTGAAAACAAGATTGTTAGGAAAAATCGTTGCTTTCGTGATGACTTTGGGGTTTCCAAAATTACACTTTGGTTAGACAAAAATGTTTTTGCTATCAGCAAACTGATCTGGTGATTCAAACGGGAGTTTTTGAGACAGTATTTCGCTTGAATACTTTCTTCATTGCGGTGAAATAGTTTTGATTAGGATAATAATGACAAGTCGTCCATTCCCTTACCACTAGTGAAGGCAGCACTCGGCTTCACGTCGGCTTCTGTAAAACTTTTCCTAATGCTTTTTGAATGCTCTAAATCGAATTATTGACATTTTATGTCCGAGAGGGCCACGCGCACGTTTCAGGAGAAACTATCTGATACACAATAGTTGACTTGGAGGCTACTGAAGAACGTAAGGCCATCTGCTGCAAGAAGGGTGATCTCTTTCAGGATGTAGCAGCAGCAACAAACCACACGGCTGCTTGTATGGAGTGGCAGAACAGTTTCAATCGATTTGCTTCGAGTACTGCCAAAGTAAACAGCAGCGCAGATATACGGGACAATTGTACAAGGTATCACATCATCATCATCATCATCGTTCTCATCGGCTGGCTGTTCGGTTTACTTTGAGCTATGTCGTTTGTTAGTTGTAGCGACAACTCTGGTCACAATCGCGAGTTTGTTGCAGCTAGTTCCTTCATTTCAGAAGTGCGTCGACATGTTTTAAGCAGAAGACTTTGCCATGCAGATATTGCAGTGGGATAAAAGCCGAGAGAAAAAACTTGCATATCAAACTTAGGAGATATTTGTTAAAATAACGAACAAGTGTTATGCTTCCTGTTGCGCTGTCCATAATTTCGGAAAGGTAGTGCTTATAGTTTCACGAAAGGAGACAGTTTCCTCCAAGTATTAGTAAGCAAATTTTGTTTTCTTAAAATTGTCGAAATTGTTCATGCATACAGCACTTTATACAGGATGATAAAAAACCTTTGACTTTTCTTGTCTTTCTTGGAATTTGGCTCCTGTTTTGAATTGCTTTTCAGATATACTGGCACGCACTTCAGATTGTAGTCAAATTTCTCAGATGCATTGCATGGCAACCAGTCTTTGTTACTCCGCAGAATACTATTGTGATAAATTAATGCTGGTCCGTTTTTTACGCTTCCTGTTGATTGCGAAACCACGGTTTGTCAGATGTTGGTCTGTATGATGTGGTAGGACACCGTTAGTATATATTTCACGCACGGCATTTCGTTTTCCGATATACAGTAAAACTAAATTAATCATGTGGTTCTAAGTGCATTTCTACTATCAAGTTTTACTTGGTTCCAATGGTTAATTTAGAACGTTGATGGGTCTGTTTACGTGACACAGAAACGTTAATGCCACTTAGAAAAGAAAAAAAAAACGCACAGTTTAACATTCCAAAAAAAGAACAAGTCTCAAAAGACTATTAACTGAGTAAAACATTTCAATTCTATCAAAACCACCCCTGACGTATCGGACATACGGACTTTTATGTAACATCCGTGTTCGTTATTGCAGCAGTCTTTCTTGCGGGTTTCTTAGTTTGTATATCGTTTTCCGTCGGTCATCTTTATTGGCCTATCAACGTTGTTGCCGCAGAATGCGTCGTTTCGCAGAAGCGGCTCAGTTCGTTGTCGCCACTTTTCCTGTTGCTAACCAAGCACTTAAGATGTCACTATACGATGCTGTAACTTATTCAAAATGCTCTGGGCCGTTGGGCCGAACGACATTTCTCAGGCGACTGTGGCGGCGCAACCAATTTTAAAATCGCTTTTACAACCGATTTACACGTCAGCGCAGCGCAGTCTATTCCAGCAATTATTTATTGCGACGCAATTTACAAACGCGTTGCACAAGTTCGCCCGATTAAAGACGAACGACGCCCCGCAGGGAAGGTCATCATCAACAACCCGACGAAGCATAATCGGACCCTCTGAGCAAAGGAAACGCCCCAGCACAAAACTCTGCCTGGCGGATCGCATCGTTCGCTCATCACAAAACGGGTTCACTCAACTCATATGCCGGTAAACGCTTTTGAACCAAACACGGATATGAAAATTTCATAACTTGCAAACTGTTTTGATTGCAAATGTTAGCGCAGTTACTTGCTTGCTTCTTCTACGCCGTAGACACGCTGTTTAGGTTTAATAATTCATTGCGTTAAGACCTGTTTGGAAACAATTGCAACGTTTGTGACGTCACGCAAGATCGGGCTATCTGGAAAGCGGTCTCAGCGTTGGCAGCCAACAAATTGTAGCTGATTGAACGTAGTGAATTATACATAATAGGTCGTGGATGGTTGGTTATTACTGCAGGTGCACCCGTTTAGCACCAACAACTGAGTTGGTGGGAATGAAAGCGTTGCAAGCAAATAGCGAAACAGCGAGCAATATAAAGGCATTTTTTCGTTGGAATGTCACTCGTAAAACACGATCGAAAGCAAGATCTTCCGTTGGTAGCCGATTATTTTAAACACCACCGTATCATTTCCACCAACTTTCTTAAAAGAAGATACGCTTCCGAATTGTCACAGCTGCGAGTTCTCCTCCGAGAATAACAAAACCACCGCACCATAAAGAAAACACTTTGGTTTATTTATAAGTTTTCATCAAAATCAAGACCGTTGGCTGTTTTACCAGCAAAATAACAAGCCCGAAAGCTTTGATGTTTAATACAAGAACAGTCCAAGTTTTCTCTTTAGTAATGGAGCACTCCATGGCAGTCATTTTACCGTTTGGTAGTTGGCCATGTGTTGGACGCAGAGAATGGAAACACACCGACAAGAAGTCGCTGTCAAATTGAAAAGAGTCATTATTTTGTTGCCAAAATACCAGTCAACATAAAGCTGATGTCATCCTGCAGCTCCCGATCTGAGACGAAGAAAAAGCTCCGCAGAACCCAAAACAATTAAGATTGCCTCAGATCGTATTTTGATCACTGAGGCAGAAAGATTGGATTGTCTTCTCCTTAAGGACTTCCACGGCTTTTACAAAACATTTTTGAGTTTTCCCCATTGCTATCAAACTACGAACAAAATGTTTCTCTCAACCATGCCATGTCGTATTGTTGTCAAATTCACAGCAACACGAGTTATGTTGATTCGTAGTCGCAATTTTTTTGATTTTCTAAGTGCATGATTTTGACGACGCAGTCAGTTTTCTGTCTGCAATAGTTTGTTTGCTGAAAATTACTTTGCGTGAGCAAAAATTTAAAAACGATTACATTTTTGATACTGCCTTTCTTGACAGTGTTTCATTTAAATCTGTTTCACTTAAGCAATCCTTCCCAGAATATCAGGTATTATTTAAATAGAGGCTATAAATTAACTGAACGAAGCTAATATTTTCTCAAGAGCTGAGATCAGTATTACAACGACATTTTGTGATTTTGGATGCTTGACACAAGGTGTCAAGTTTTGAAACTAGTCTTTGTTTATTTGTCCCTGCCAATATTTGCAAAAATAAATGTACTTAGGTTGGCAGTTGATGTTGTTCGGACAGTGTTTTTGCTGATAAATTAAGCCACTGTTTTGAGAAGTTGTGAAAATTGCTCATAAAAAAACGTCAAAACGCAAATGCATATCCGTGAAATTTCAAAGTTGCATGGCACCTGGTCAGTGGTAGATGATATTTAGAAATGCAGCAAAACTTTTCCTGTAGTTCTCTCATCATTTAGTTTGCATGTGCCAGTTATACAGAATAAAGACAGATAGCTGTAAGCAGGCAATCTGCTGCTTGTACAGATCAATTAATCTGTGCAAAACCGGTTTTCTTCCACTGCAAAGTTCTACATTTGATGGGAGCTCACGGTGGAACGGAAAAGAGTCAGTTTTCTGAAGTGTTCCATGACTGGAACGCTGTATGTCGAAATGAGAGCTTACATGCAAAACCCAAAGGTCGTTGCCAGGCAATAGAGAAAGTATCTATTACGGAGTATCCTCCTTTTCCCGTAGAGACTGACGAAGTCCCAATAACGTCTTGATTGGCTTTATTATTGGCATTGATCGAAAACTAATAATCAAGCTGGCGAGGATTTGCACCTTCATTAAGAACGAGCTCAAAAACTTGGTTATTAAACAGCGACTGACCGTGGGAAGCGTTCGTGACGACGTTGCTCCCCCGATATACCTACCTCCACAATTCGCAGAGCAGACCGTAAACTGGAAACGCTGGACGAAACAGAGGAAAGCTATGACGGGAGGTTTTTTAACAATCTTGAACTTTACTTCAACATGGGCTCCGGATCCCACTGTACAAACAGAAAATAATTTTTTTTCAGTACGGTTTAAGGAACCATAATTTTGAAAGCTAAGCTTGAAAGCGTTTGAAAAAAACACTCTAGTCTTGATTCATAAAAACTCTTGTTCTAAACAGGGACGTAACCAGAAGAGTGGTGGTTGCTCCCCGAAATCTTCGATGGCAATTATTAAAACTTTGAGAAAAAATTTTCCTGAAAGCGTAAACCCAGTTTTTATGCGAGCAGGCAACTCTCCCACCCCCCCAAAATATTTTCCTGGTTACTCGCCTGGTTCTGCACGCAGGCAGTTCCAGGCAGCGCTCGTAGCGGCAAAGCAATTGCGCGAGAAGGCAAGGACTTGCTGCCGAAACATCTGTCGCCGTAATGTCTTGTTGCAGAATAGCCCTGTAGTTAAGCAGACATGTCGTGCAATGGCCATGCCGCTAAATTTTCTCGACGACCAAACGTCAAGTTGCCAAGTGCCCGCGTCCCTGGATTATAAAATTTCTCAATTACGGAAAGTTATCTGGCACTTTGTGAAAATTATTTTGGTTTAAAAATTTTGTCAAGTCTCGTCGTCGGGTCTGCGATGCTTTTACGAAATTCAGCGCTGTCTCGAAACGCTCCGATCACAGAACCTTTGAAACTAATTTCGTAAAATCAAGTACATTTTTCGCTAATGCAGCAATTTCATGAAGTGGAAGACAACCACATAGTCCATTGTGTTGTCGACGACACTGAAGGGCTCACAGCGAAAAGCTGAGTGGAATGACCACAGCAAAATATTTCACAACGCAGCATCAAGAAAGGATCGAGGTTGATGAGCACTGTTGTGCGATCGAAGCGAAAATCGCCTAATCAAATTACTGAAACAACAAGAAAGCTCGCCTCTGGTTTCGAAGGCAAGATATGGGGCAAGTCAGAGAAAAACGGAGACGGCTCGCTCAGTGCTGCAGTAATGTTTGGCCAAACACAATACAATCATGCAAGCTGTCGTTTCAGATCGTTTTATTGCAGTCGACGCGTGTGAATGACCGCTTCCAAGCCCAGAACCTCTTGAAAGTCGTTTTCAAAGGCCATTTAAACGTTCAAAAAATCCTATTCATTGCCTTTGTTCTTGAAAACATTCTTTCGTGCCACCTATATCGTGTTCATGCAATGTGTCCTTTATTTGAAAATTGCAACGCGAGAATTTGTGCTGAACTGAAGCCAGTGCATATACTCTCAGCACCTGAACTTGTCTCATCAAAAAGCAATATCATTCGTGAAGCGAGCAGCGTCGCAGCGGCAAAAAGGTTCTTTAATTTTAACAAGACTACTTGATGTCTTTTCCACTAAATCGATCTTTTGCGTCCGCCATTGTTTACCGGCACAATGACAATGGGCGTCACGCGTCGCCAACGCTGTTAGCCTGTAGTTTCGAAATCATTTATGGCCCACATGCAACAGTGGCATGCGAGCAGCCGCTGTCTGGTTGTTTTTGTTTGTGTTTTTAATCCGCGATGATATCATGCGGTCCGCTTAACATCCATGGAAATTCGTTTGCGCGTTCAAAGTTTGACGATCTGAACAGGAGAAGTGCACAGGTCACTGTTTTTCTTGTCGAAACAAGGGGCGAAGACTGATAAAATTTTGTGAACCTATTCAAAGTGTTTCAGAGTAGATTACCTCTCAAACTTTCCGTTCAAAAGCAAAACCTTTTTTGAAGAGATCTTAACAAGGCGAGTTTAAATGATGCTGCTAAAGCTTGTCATTGTTCAGCTTTTGGGTTTTCATGAAAGGGAAGCAGGCTTGGTATTCGTTTGTGTTTTATGGTATATTCTGAATCATCATTTGGCAGATTTGCTTTTTGTGGGGCTTCCCGACCAACGACAAACGGATTGCCTTTAGATACTGTACTGTGTTAAAGCATATTTCTGTATTATAGAGTTTACAATGGGATGTACGCATACACTATTGTGAAAAACATGTACTGTGTCTTGTGACACATTTCTTAGCCTTTGACAATTCTGAAAAAAGGGTTTGCATTTGGAATTTTTCTACGGTCAATACGAGATGCGAAGGCGCGCAAGCAAGACAACCTGTAATTATATCTGGGCCTACAGTTTTTTACATTGCTTGTTTTGAAACCATTTTTCGTCGCCGGCATGTACCGGATGACCTGCAAGCGGTTTGTCTTCAGGCCGTTACAAACAACAAGGCTGCATTGACTCAAACATTGTCAGTAGCTGACGTAGGAAAGAAGATAATTCTTTGCAATTTGTATTCACTCCGTATCACTTGTTTTAGTTTGTTGACAGGACTTGAATCGAGCTCTGTTTTATACCTGGCAGGTGTATGTCCAGGAACAGGTTGTTTGGAAAGATATGCTTCGTTGAATATGCTGTTATAACTTTAATTCCTATGTTTTCAAAAAGTTTAATATGTTTTGTGGCTAAACATTAAGATCGGCCGTTTTTTCAAGCCATTGTGCAAATTAAATGCGTTTGCATCAGATATAATTTTAAAATATCGCACAAAGCAAACCCATGGAAAGGAGAATCGTCACGACAATGCCAAAACCAAGTAGACTTAGCATTCAAACCATCCGGAGTGCTTTACAGATAAACACTTGAATTATCTGTGGTTCCAATTTGTCTTAACTGGAACATTTGGTTACTTGATATCTTCTTTACCCTATTCAAAATAGAGTAAACTTTACTTCAAAACGTCATTGTCTACAGTAACTTGAATTATAATCTGATTTGGCTGGATCCGACGCTACCACCAAAAAGCACTTGAAATACCCCGTCCCTTGTTAACTTGGGTCTGGCGCAGATGAGAATGTCGAACGTCTTCGACGCTTCAGCGAAGGAGAGTGACACTTATTAATTGAGTGCGAGAGGAGCGATCTGCGTATCGAAAAACGCAAGGCGACCAGACGCGAGCGTGTTGGGCGAACTGGAGACGCGGGTGTGCGTGCGATGCGATGCGCGTGATGACTTTCTCGATTTACCGAATCCGCTCATTTGTGATAGAGCGTTCGTAGCGGGAAGTTAAAGCGAGGAAAACATGTCCACGGAGCACAAGGATGAGCTGCAATACCTGCACGAAATATAGTGGAAAGAGGTAGCCTTGCTTATGCAGAGGAAGGTTAGNACAGACAGACTCAAACATCGCAGATATTCTAAGTTAGTTTTTCAATAGTTACTGAAGTTTAACGCGAAACTTTGAAAAAACGTTGTGTCGAGTCTGTCATTTTGGGAATCATGTGCTTGCTTGCTAAGCCTGCTTTTATCAAGTTGCAACGTTTGTCCTTTCATCTAACTGATACGCAGCACAAGCAAATAAGCTCAGAACTAGATCCCGACTCCGTTTCAGCGAAACAAGCGTTTTTTTTTCTGAAGATCCGTTGAAGACGGTTTTCTCATAGAGGGAGTCAACTTTTGGTTGGACAACATGGGACTTTAACCGTTCCAAACCATCAGTTTGCCTCTTACAGACGTGATGGACCAGTTGATACGAACGAAAATGTGACTTCGAACGTCATTTAGAGCAAATCTGAAATTGCGCATGGTGTAGGTTTTCGAAAAAAAACACGACCAGAATACAAAACTACAACAAAAAGGTTAAAGTATGAGTCAGTCGACCAGCAGCCGTCAGATCGGCATTTAATCGCAGGAATATTTTGNTTGTGAAGGGGAGTAACAGTGAGGTTATCTTACGTTGCCTGCGTAGTAAGTCTAATCAAGAAAATGCTGGTAGATGCTTGTCGATTTATAAACTGCTGAATTTTCTTGTCGCGCACATGGGCCAAGGACCAAGAGTCGCATTAGCATCGTTTGTTAACGTTTACTTCTACGTCATCTCGTGTTTAAGTGTTTCCCATCTGTGCACACAACAGCCGATACACCCCGAAAGGCTTAATCTGGCTACTTTCTGATAAATCCCGTTTCACGGGGGACTAAATTCCGATTGTTTGTTTTGCGCAAATCGAGGGATTGCGCTTGGCCCGAAAAACTTCGTCGCCGGCTCGAATTGTTCTCAACGCTCTGAATCAGAAGCACGAACGGAGAGAAAAAAATCGACGAAGAGGACTTATCGCAAGCAAGCAGCGTTTGCTCCCTTGCAATTAGTATACTCTTGCACTGCTTTATTTTCCTGTCCGTCGGATGGTTTCTCTGTAATAGTAATCAATTCGATGAGCGGACGCACTTAATTTGATGAGATTGCGCTGGTTCACAAACTGCCCATGTGCCTCTCACTGTGAAAGAAAGAACCGGTGTTGGTGAAAGGTGAACAGGATGTGGCGTTTGGAATGTGATCCACAACCTTTATCTCTGCTACCTGCAGCTGAGATCGTTGAACTGCTGAACGCGTTCCACCATTTTAAACTTCTCGGCTTCTTATCCCATCAACCCCTGATAGGAAGTGTGTCTACGACCGACATTTCATTCCTGACAGTGACCGATGTCGATCGAATTTGATACCTTGCTTTAATTTCCTGCGCCCAGATCGAAATTTTGTTTAATGCAAACATTTCCCGGTACGGTTTTGCGTGATTCGGACACAATGACGCGGGCGAGTAGATTTTAATCGCGATCTGCAATACCTGACGCCAGCGCGAGGGCAGAGAACGTCTTTGTTGTTTAAAGTGTTAACGGCAACGATTACTAACATGCGCATGAGGCTGTCGTGCAATCGTGCAATCGCGAACCGCTTGACGTTTGTCGTGTCGATAGCAGAAGTCCACGTTTATGTTCTCCGCGCTCGATAAAAACCCAATAGGCGATATCATGCCGCTAACAAGTAATTTTATGTGATGATATCACGTCGACATTAGTGCTGTGCGCTATCGCCGCTCTCACTGATAATTTTCAGTCAAGATTTGCTGCCTGCCCGCTCGACTGCGGCCAGAGCCCCAAATTTGCGGCAAGTGAGGAGTATTCGGTGTTTAAGAGGAGGGGATGAAACAGCTGGATTCTCAGACAGCGAGACATCTGGTGGAGGGAAACAAGTTCTGTTACGTGAGCCATTTGATTTGATGCCGCTGACTTTTATTACGGATTTTCTGAGTCAGTTCGAGTATCGCCACTGCTTGCAAGGTTAAAAACGTTTTATTGAAGGCGGACCAAAAGCAAGTCATAACCCGGGAAGATAAACCAAATTCCCCAACTTCAAATTCAGATTTCCTCTCTGTAAGCCTTCGAACAATGTTGAAAAATTATCAGGAAGAATGGATAATAATGTTTGTGCTACGGCATCTATTTTACGAAACCATTCGTAAAACACTTCCATCTTGTGAAAACGATTTATTCACACTCAAGCGTTTCGTCAGTTTTTAGTTTATAAACTCAGTGTTACTTTTTGCAAAACACTCTGTAATTGCATTTGGCGAGGCGCACTTTCAGTTGATCTAACGTTTTGTTGATGTTGCTTTTCATGTGTACTGCTTATTTTTTATGTCATTATGCGATCCGGACCTGACTGTCTTCAAGAGGTTCATTTTACAAAGCAATATCGGTTTCAGAACATGTTGTCTTTGGTAAAAGCACTTTTACCTACGACAACTCGAAGTAATTACATTCTGCTTAAATCTAAAAAAATTGGTCTCCGCTTCTGCCTTGTCTTGATCTGGCGGGATGCAGGCGTCTGCTGTGGCAAGCGTATTCACAAGCAATTTTAACAAAATGGCTCCCTGCTTTCGAATGCATCTAAAGCAGACGCCCAGCATTCTGAATGCGTAAGGCCGGGATGGTATGTTCCGGACGCAACTACAACCAACTTTCTCGACGGCGTATTGCGAAGAAACAGCTGAACAACGATCGTTTTGATCAAAGTTTGAGTTTTTAGTTGCGGATGATGTAGCGTTTCAATTAGACTCGTGCTCTTTCGACGACATCGCTTTTTGCGCAAGTTCTTGCTTTTTTGCTCATACCGGTTTTCACTTGGCCTGCCTTTTCATTCTCTTAACTCTGTGCGCTTGATCCAAAGTATTTCTGGGCTACGCACACGACGCAGCTGTTCATTTTTTATAGAAACTGTCCGATGAAACAAATAAAGGTCAGCGTTATATAGCATGGACAAAAATTGACGAACGGGATAAAATCGTGTTGCAAGAACATTTTAGTACGTTGATTCTTTTAGAAACTTAAATCGCCAAGTTTGAAAGCATGTAACCGAATCAGGAGTTCAGTGGAACATGACTTCGTCACTCACCAAGCATAGATCCCTGTTTCTGTATGATCGGTTGCAAGCTTTGTGGTCGCATGCTGGTGGACAAGCGTCAAGTGAATTTCTGTTCGCTTTCTATTGAGTGCACGCGCCCTCATGAACCGCTTCCATTGCTTCTGAGTTTAACGAATACAGCAGTTACTACATCGAAAAAAAATGTTTCAATTTTTTATTTCCGACAAGCGCCTAACCAAGACGTCATACAAAATGTGCATAGAAATATTTACAGATTAAGGTTCTGCTTCGGCGAAAATTGACAGAAAGTTTCCTTTTGCTATGGCATCATTGATACATCATTGATATCGCAGAAGCATTAAGTTTAAGTTTTGAATAGTAATTTTGTTGCTGAGCGTGGCCCAGAACAATTCGACCTATTTTTACCCAACTTCCATAGGCGTAGCCACGGGGACCAGGGGTCCCAAAATTTTTAGCATATCTAGATATTTTGTGCTTTGAGAAGCGACGTCCCAAACAAAAATACTGTTGCTCGCCTAAAATCAAACATTTTGCCCCTCCCAAAATTTTGCCTTCACTCAAAATTTAGGGCTGACTATGCCACTGCCAACATTCCTGTACAGGGTCAGATCTCAGGGATAATCGCAGGGATGAAATCTTCCTGAATATGCACCGAACCGAAAAACTGTAGCTCATGCGATATCCACGCAGCATTAGACTTCCAATCAATTTCGTTTGTGTTGTCCTGACTTTTATTGTCACAATGTTTACTGCGGGAGTTACGCACTGGTACATCATGGTGTGCAGGTAACCTGATCCTGCAAATGATTGCAACTAGAATTTGTTTGAAAGGTACAATCGGTAGACACTAGACACGTAGTAGTGCAGAGATGCGTTACCTCTGCAAGTCGAAACTCGGTGACGCACGGTGGCGCTTATAAATGCAACTGTCCAGAGATTTGATGGTGAGCCTCAAGACGATGAAAATAAAGCTGCAAAAAATCCAAATCAGTGGTTCTAAACGTTTTTTTCTACCACGCCTCCGTAATGTAACTGTCCTTTGTTTCAAGCCCCCCTGACGTTTATAATTTTTAAAAACAAATACATTTATTGGTCAAACTTTCCATGTTTTGGAGCGCGTCAGGGCTTGAACCCCCCGTGGAAACTTACGCTCCCCCTGGGGAGGCGCGCAGCCCCGGTTAAGAACCACTAACCTAAAAACAATGTAGAAAATGGCAGCTGGTGGACGAATGCGAAGGCATGGATTTGAGAATATTTTTGATGCTGTTTTTAGCTTTCGTTTTGCCCGAAACCAGACCTCCTCGTTGCTCCCCGTCTGCGGCAGCATTTCCTGTTCATATCTGCCTGGTTTGAAAAGTTCGTTTGTTGTTTATAAATTTCCCTTTAAATCAATCACTTGATCGGAGATACATATAAAGACAGACAGGGAGTTTAAGAGGAAAGTGGAAGCCTTTGATGCAATGAAGGATAGAGAGATTCTTTTTTACTTCCGAGATTCTTACTTGCAATAACTAACGGAACATGCTACAGAATTTTGCGACACGAAATAAAAGCTGTGGACTGCAACTAAATAAGACTTAAATTTAGATGAGTAAGACATTTGCTTACTGCGTAGACTGTGAGCCTCATCAACAGCCTATTACAAGAACAAATTATACCAAAATTTCTTGGTAGAATAAAACTGATCACTACATCGTCAAAAATGTACTGTATCGCAGCGACGAATTTCCTGAAATACCGACACAGTTTGATTTCGTCTGAAGTTTTTTTTGCTGACCTGCAGGTCACATGTGGCAGACACATTCCCAGGTTTACATCGGATACTTTTAAATTCCAGCCCAACAGTTGAGAATCACCAGCTTGTTAATGTTTCCTGCGAATGCGCTTTTTTCAGTTGCGGTTATACACAGAGTTCGCCATCGAAAGACGAAATCTCTGCTGTCCAGCTTCTACGGGCCTAAATTTTCGTCCAGCAAGTTTTCTCATTTCAGTGCTTTTTGTGTTGCAGCTAGTTTGGCTCTGAATTCCTGCGTGGTCTCTACATTTAGGAACGTGATACTTGGTCGACACACGTGTTCAAGTGCTGAAGGTTTTCAAAATTCTGGCCTAGACTTATCTGCAAAGATGATGGTGGGAAACCTCGCACAGCAGGTGATTTCTAAGTCGCGAATGCCAGTCGAAAGTGTGGTAAAATATGAAATTTTTTTCTGAATACGTTGTATGATAGCGCGTTGTGTTTAAAAATCTCTTGTATGTGGTTTTCTTGTTTTGGGCAATTGTTTCAACTTACTAGAGTATTACACATGTCGCGGTTTTGTCCCAGCTCATTTACCATATGTGGCGAGTATTGCATGCAGCCGATGAACACTAACATCTTTGCAGGCCTTTTAAAGACAAGGACCTTCACGAGTTGAATCATCTATATTCTTTTTGCATTAGCTTGTCCATCATATATTTAACTTCGCATTTGAAGGTTGCCACTTCAGGAATAGAAATCCAGTTGACCTCAACGGATTTGTACCAAAAAATATATGTTAAAGCAATGGTTTTAAAAACGTCAAGTTGAATTGCAGAAGGCCTCTTTGTAATGGTATGCATTTTTGCATCTGCGTCATTCAGGAGTACACATAGTTACTTTATAATTTGTCCAAATAAATCCTTAACAGTCTGCATCTATTCAGGATTTTCTGTTTGTATTCGTCGTCTGTAAATGACTGATTTATTTCTGTAACACGCATGCAACTCACATCCCCTCACAATCTCTAAATCAGTGGTTCTTATCCGGGGGCACTCCTCCCCAGGGGAGCGTCACTCAATTTCGAGAGGGGCGTGAGCCCTCACACGCTCTACAACATTGAGATTTTGATCAGTAAATTTCAGTAAATAGATTTGTATTCACAGCTAACTTAATTGTCAGGGGGCTTGAAACAAAGGACAGTTATTTAAAGGGGCGTGGTGGAAAAAAACATTAAGAATCACTACTCTAAACGTTTCGTGAATCTCAGTATTTATCTGCAGGCTTGGTAACAAAAAACTGGAACTTAAGCGCAAGCACGTTCATGTAAGCAGTGGGCTTACTTGCTCTACTTTCACAATCAAGAACTTTTCAGATCTTTCCAGCTGAGGCGCGAAATGTGGCATAGGCTGACGTGGTCACGAAATCTCGTTTAACCAATGATATTGTCCAGTTCACTTTGGTTCACATATCAAGTTGTTCCACCGGCTTAATATAAATTTAGTTGGCGCGTATGGTCGCTTAAAATGAGTTGCAAAAAGTGGATTTCCAAATCGAGTTCACCTCAGAATGTCAATTCCTTCCTCCCTCTGGAAAAACTCGCCCTTGAAAGATATTTCATGTTTTTCGGTTGAGAGCATTAAACAATGTTTCCGGAGCAGTTTCATTTTTATCTTCCTCTTTTTTATTACCCCGAATACCCATTCCTAGCGAGACACTGCACGTGTACCTTCTGGCTAATCACTGGACGTCGAAATGTCTTAATGATCTCGTTACAATGAAGCCTTGCCGCTGTGCTGCTCAATACGCAGCATATTTGACAGATGGCACTTAGCAGGTGAATGGTGACGTCATAATTGGGTGATCGCGTGGCACCGAGAAATTGTAAAAAATGAGTCGGTTCGATGTCGGGTGCCGAAAGTCCTCTGTCGACACTTAATCGTTGTGTTTATAAGGGGATTATTCTCAACGTACATCAGTTTAATGCTATAAATTTCAAATGAAATCGCTCGCGCCTATCCGTTATGTTCAAGCGGATTGCAGTAAGCCGTTCCGAAATATACGGTTGCAGCAGCACTTACTGTTATTGCTTTCTTCTGTGATTATTTGCACCTGGCATGGCGTTTACAAGCATTTTCTCCTTTACAACAGCTAAGAAAAGTTTTAATCTTGCTACGTTATTTGCTTGCTGTTAGGTCTGTTACACACAGCACCACAAAGATTTTTTGAGTTTTGTTTACATTAGTTTGCAAGTAAAAAAAAAATTCAGATTTCTATTCGTTTTTTTTACAGATACATGCTTGTCAAAAGTTTGCTGGCTGTGTTTGTCAAGAGTTTTTAAGAAACTTATTGGTTCCAAGTTTTACGGATAGCAATCATCCCGTAGTATACCCGACTTACGAATGTTTTCATACAACGTCAGGGTTCTCGATACTCTTGTTCCATTTTAATCCGGATTTTTAAAGGTCACTATTTCTGAATCGTTTACCCGCATACGCGATGCCATTTATGGCAAAATCGGAACTTTAAGCCCGTTGGATGGCTTCAAACTACTCCGACATAGCATTGCGAGGGATGTTGTCGATTTTGCGTTGCTTCAATCCAACATCCCTTGTGCAAAAGTGTGTTTTAAGTTGCAAACCACTTTACAACGCATTTAATCACTGCAGTCGCGGCAGGAGGTGGTCACTGCGTGGAGCGCTGAACAACCCAGGCCATTATTTCTTTGCGTCTTCCCTGCAGACAAGTTCAATAAACCAGACCTTTTTATGGCGATCCATACGGAGTTGATCGCTGCGTTACGGTCGGTTCGTCAACATCCAGCTAACCACGTCGCGGGAGCATGCTAAGAGCCCGACAAAATAAATGAGCTTTATGATGGCCGAATAGAATGCATTCGCCATATCTGCGTCAATGTTGTCGCACGATAATGCTAAAAGTGACCGTGTAATCGCGTATGTTCCATACCAGGCAGTTAATGGATGCCGGGGCGATTATCAGGGCGGCGAGAATGGACTTCTCTATATGAAAAGATCGCGACATATCAACCCTTGAGTGTCGACTTCTTCAACGCCACTTGATCGTGACGTCATCACGCTGCAACTGTCTGGTTTTGATCAACAAGCAACAATTTTAGAACACTATCTGCCCGACTTATCACCCTACTGTCCATAAACGCAATATTAAGTGCGGGGCAGGGCAAGCTTTCCTGTATCTGCTTGCATATCATCATCATCAGCGACGCGATCATTAACATCAGGCTAACACCAAAGCACAAGCCCCTTGGTTGGAAGGAAGTTTCTAGATAAGCTCCCTAGGGTTCCAGACGATATCGAACTGCAACAAATTATTGCTTTGTTTCTTTGCCTTAACACTTGAATTACGCAGTAGCCCTGTAATTTCTTGAATAAGGCAGGCAGAACTTTGCATGTTTTGTTGACCAGCACCCCGAGTCAAAAACGCTGTCTTGATTGATCCATTCATAAATTTTACGTCTCGCGATTGCTTCCATCAACGAGGTATAACATCAACTTCCTGTTTCTTGCAATGGCAGCGGCGGTCGCTGGAACGAGTTATGTGAATTTTCTTGCGGGCGTTTGCAGCAAAGTACTTTTGCAAAGCAGCCGATAATAATCGATTCCGTTTTTACTACATTTGAGCTCCGTGAGGTTGAGACAAAATTTGTGCGACTTGGCATTGTAGGTTAGTTCTCGGAGGTAAAAAGATTGTTACAGAGTCCCTTTGGCTGAACGCGTAATGTAGCATTTGCCAGCACACACAATTTTGGTAAGCCATGTATTTTTTCCCAGTGGTTAGATTACCGAGGTATGCTGCGAGTGTGTCAGGACAAAGAATTACTCTACCTGCAAATGTTATGTCCGTTGCAGTAGTGAGAAACATATTTGTACCGCTGTATTGCACCAAAGGCTTCACAAACAAAACTTGTGAAATATTCGGCATGTCCTAATACAGCAAGTGTAACAAATGAACTTCTCCCAGGAACAATTTTGCAACATAACTGTTTTTTTTCAATAACAAAAGTGCAAATCACTTCTCAGGTATGGAACGGCTTTCCAAATTTGTTCGCTGCTCAGCAGTATCCGTCATGCAAACACTAGAGTTTCACGCGAAGTTGGAGTTTACAATTCATAAGTTCAAAATAATTTCAAATGACGTTTGAATTGCATACGAAAAAGTGAAACTAACAAAATATAACGTGTTTGTGCTGTTGCCATTTAGAAAAAAACTAAACGGCAGCCAAATGCAGAGAACAAGTTTTTAATGCGTTGCAAAATAGTTGTGGTGACGTACCCATAACTTTGTTGATGTGCCTTCTGGAGTTGTCTTTGTGATTATTCTACCCGACGCAGATAAGAAAAAACTGCGCAGAGGTTTGACGCTGTAGTGTAGCACACATCCAAAAAGATCTTATTATTTGACCCTTTTGAAGTTTTGTTATGAAAATCAGCAACTTTAAGTTCTGTATAGCCACAATTTTGGTTGGGTTAAAAGTTAAAACCGTCTTTCAACCCAGTTGTGATAGTTAATGCACAAACTCAGAGAAGAACTTGTCTGTTACCATTTTCGTTATACTAAAATACCTGTTCTGGGCTTTAATATTCACATCAACAGCATAGCTTCTTTAATGAAAAATCTGTGACTGAATTGTATCTTCTTTGTTCGTTGGCACTGACTGGAAGATATTTGGTATAAAAGGTTAAATGTACGACAGATAACACCTTTTTTATTCCATAGACATCAACGCCATAAATTTAAAAGTTAAACCCAGCTAAAATTGAAGCTTGTGATTACTGTTTCGGTTAAAGTTGCTTTCAACCGTTTTTTAATAAAAAGCCAGTTGATTTAGCTGCATAAAGAGGTGTCTCATAAATGTTGAAAAATAGCAAAAGTAGACATTTTTAAGCTTCCCCTCATCACCAAATCGAAAGTAACTTTTTAGATCTACTTACTGTATGAGGTCAATAATTTTTTTTCTAAACGCATGAAATAGTTAGCCAGGTCTTTCATAACGTTTCTGGACTCCAGATTAAGCGCAAAAGAGGCACTTGCACCTTTTATAAGAAGTAAAGCAATTGTTAAAATGACTGCGTTTCACGCAACAAGTCTTATAAAAGCTTTTGGCAACGATGTATCTCTGATCAGAAATTAATTCTTATAATAGTTGACTTTACATTATTTTATTCCATATGTCAAAAATAGATTAATGAGGTAAATGACACAATCTACTACAATGTGTACAGCACGAAGATAACAACTAGATCCCGCTGTAAGCGCCATTTTGTCGAAAAACTACCCGGGCGTTAAATAAACAAAAAAAAATAGGAAGATGAAACTAAACTGACAAAGTTTTTCAGAACACCTCATAGACGTGCAGCTAGCACCCTACATTAGAACAACACATTACCGAGCGCAAAACGTTTTGAATATTTCGTGTGGATAAAGCTGCACATCAGTGATGATCGTTTATTTTATTTACCGCACAGGTGAATTAAAACCTCTGATATGGAAGGTATCACTCATGTCCGTAGTAGTAAGCACAAATTATTGAACAAAAAATGTAACGTAGATAGATCTCTCCCATCTACCCAACTAAAAGAGAAACTTGCTGCTAACCGGTATATAGCAAAGCTTGTAACAGTATGCGCATGAAATTACAATTTCTAAACTATTTTGGTATATTCTTGTCCTCTAGTTCTTCGAAAAAAACTTGACAAAATTCTTGGAAAATGCACTCTCGGCGTGGGTTTGTATCGCAAAGCAGCTTGAACTTGCCGCCAGTTAATATTGGTGTTCATACACGTCAGAAGGTCTCTGTTGATCCGGTCAAGTCGCATTAAAATACACGATTCAGCATGATTGTGACAGCACAATGGTTTGTGTAATGACCGTTGGATCGACGTTCTAAACTGGCTTTGACACGTCACAAACGATTATTGCTTCCTCATAACACGTATTCTCACCACGGCAACGTCGTAATACTGCTGATCTTGCTTGCGAATTGCAGAAAAGTGCATACTACGATTTGTAACAAATAAACAGTATTTCAGAGCAACAATAACAAACGGCGTGATACGTCTGCTAAAGATTTGGTTGACTTTTTGTGCAAAGCACTAACGGTAATTTAAAACCAGATTAATCAACTTCACAAGATGTTTTTCAACGGAATGATAAAAGCGAAAGCCGGAAAAAGCGATCTTCACATTACAGCAACCACTCACAGCCAAGCTCAGCTCGATAAACAAAATTCTTGCCTTGCAGCATTCGGACATCATTACGCAAATTGCTTTGGGCCAGTGAATATGACGCAGACAATATGACGCAGACATACTGCGTTTCAGCGGTCCGCAGGCATAGTCTAGGAATGCTTTAAATCTGCGCAAAGTGAAGGAAAAATTCGCCATTGCGAATGTGATGATTACGCGGTTAACAACCTTTGATCTTGCTGATTGCCTCATTTGCTGCTACCTCATAATTCAGCAAAAATCTTCCGGTGATTGTCAAAATACTTTTATTGTATCTTGATTACTTTTTGCGCTGAGCGAGTGATATCACCAATCATTATTCTACTGCAATGAAATAATCCTAGAATTGTTCAAAAACGTTTTGGTTAATTGAAGCTACTCAAAATTTCAGATAAAATACAATAATTGTGTGCCTCGTCACCAGTGGTATGTTTTCGTCGAAGTTGTTCTTCAAAGTTAACACAAAGTTTTTGCTCAGCAAAAAATTTGAAAATTGTACGAATTCTCTTCAGGTGCGGTTGCTTTGACTGGTTAAGTAATAAAAGTAGAAGATGTTGGTAACCCCGAAAGCTGCTGTACAATTTACATCTGTAACCATAGTCATTTCCAACAGTTTCGGAAAAACATGGTTTTCCAACTAACTGATAACAAAGAATAAAAGCTGATATGTCTACCCACTAGACTAGGCGATATATATACTCGGTAAGATCTTAGTGTCCGATTCTTTGCTGGAAAAGGATTCCTTTGGATAGACAGAACATTTACACTGTTCATAAAACGGGAAAGTTGTTCCTAAAATCGCGGAAAATTTAATAAGAATTTCATTGCAACTACGTTGCTTTTCGCCTACAGGTTCTATGAGCACATAAGGTTAGCTGGATGATGACTATTTCTGTTTCGTTTTGTAACAGAACGTAATCAATTTTCCATTCCCGAAGTTTAACATGTTGATGAAGAGTAACTTTCCCCTCTAAATTTACTTCATGCTTTTAACCTCCCCCTTACGCATCTCTTCGATAGGTTTAAGAGGTTTCTTAATTTTCTTACGCATTGCATAGGTTTTCTCAGAAAACGTTGATGATGTTTAAGTCAGATGATTTTGTGGTGTCTGGTAGTAGGAATAGACTAGCATTTTGTTCGAAACTTATGAACAAATTGTTTAGACATATCAAGAAACACCAGGATAATTGTTGATCATGAAACCCCCGTTACTATTGTTCCTTTTGTGCGATTGTAATTGAAAACGTAAAAACTCAAAAAAATTTCTGCTTTCGTAAGTTTTTTAAAGAAAGTATTCACTCGTGTCAGAAAAGATGCCTACTTCACTATCACCTATAGCAGCTTTACACAACGCTGATTTTTACAAAATTCTCAAAGGTACAGTAGTTCATACTTTTGGATTCTATCAAAAAACGCGAGTTGCCTCACAAGTTGACTTTAGCTGTCCCAATTCATTGCAAATATGTTTGTAATTTTTCTTACGAGTTGATATTTCCACTTACAGACCAAAACCGACCTCGGCCTGGCCCCTGGTCTGCCTCCCTCAAGCACTGTAACCAACATGAAGTTGGAAGCCGTCATGGAAAACCTCCAACGCCAGCACCAACAACGCTTGATCAATCAACAGAAATCTGATGACATCATAAAGGGTGACACGAGGTGCAATGGGGACAACTACAGCGACAGTTCTGACCATGGGCGACGGTCATACTCCGATTCCCCGAAGGGGCCAGTCGGGGGAGACGACTCTTGCGACGAAGAACGACAGGATGTTACGTCGCCAATGCGAATGTCAAAATATGACGACGACGATGATGACGTAGCAAATGAACGGTGCTCCCCCACCTCCGATAGGTCTTCCGCTTTAATGGCGCAACAAATGGCCTTCGCTGCCGCCCTCGCCCACCACCGCTCGTCACCTGAGAATGGTATTCCTTCGTCCTTGAGCAATTTTATGCCTCAGGCAATGCTGCAACAGCTTGGCCAGTTCCAAACCAGCTTGGCCAATTTTGACCCATCGCAATTGCCTCAGGTAACATGAAACCTCAGCCAAAGGTGCAGTTTGTGGAAAGACGGTGTTTGCTCAAGTCATTCAGTTTCCGTTAAAAGTAAACAACATTGCCGTTTAGAGCAACGATATTTGCAAATTTAACTCGAACAAAGTATAAATCCACTTTTCGTCTGTTCCAGAGTGTGAAATTACCACTGTTGGTCTTAGTTGTATTTTATATAACCTCCTTTAAGGATTAGTCATGATGTCTGGTTGCTTTGCTTCGCTGCCAAAATTTCTGCGTATTATTCGCCTCTAATTTTTTCCTTATTCCCATCTACCGGTTGTTAGCTGCATATTTTGCAAGCTGAATGTGTTCCAGGATAAACAAATGCTATCAGTNGACGCTGCTTACAAAGTAAAATCAACTTTGCTTAAACGTGTCCTTTGCAGGGTTTTCGAGAACTTGCTCTGTTTCAACATCAACAGATCGCCCAGCGCATGGCAGCAGAAGCTCAGAAGCGGTTGCAAGAACAACAGAGCATACAACCTACCACAGTGAGTTCAGTAACACCCGATTGATGATATGACTGTGGCAGCTGCACAAGACAAAGGAGGTTTTATCCCATTAAAGTTAATCGGGGTGGATCTTGTTGAATGCCGGGCGTAACTTTAGCGCAGACGTTTACAAACATTAGGGAAATGTGAAGCTTGAAGCAAATGCTTGAAATGATTTTTATATATTTGGCTTAGTTAGAGAGGCAACATCATTGCAAAAGATGTATTGTAAACGTGCGGGGAATGTCAAAGTTTTAAGTTGCAGCCACGAACTTAAGGTCACTTTATAAGATTGCATGTCCTGCAAATCATAAAATGTGTGGCCCTTTAGCTTCCTCAGTCTAGGAATACCTCATTAAGTGGTTTTCTTGCATTCGTTCTTCTTCATTGTTCGAGTGTTTCAAATTCCCGAGGTTTAGTTATCGGCAGTTGGATTTGCAGTCTTCCTAGAAAAGTGATCAGTTTGTTTGTTTTGCAAAATATCAAAGACGAAATCGGCCTTTCATATCGGAAACGCAATGTACAAAGAGACAATTGTCATATGCTGATTAGAAACACACCGTACCTAAGCTTGATAAAGGAATTGTTAAAACTACTATCAAAAAATACGTGACTGTCCGCATCTGCCCAATTTGATACTTCTACGATTGCACGATTTTCAAAATGTAAGTTGCTGGAAACATATTGAAAGAAATTTTAGTCTTTTGCTGCACTTAGGGTTTAGAAATTTAAGTCTGTGACGAACGTTTGAATGTGTTAAGGCAGACCAAATGTTTTGTTGCTATTTCAGCCTCATCCGTCTTTGCCTTTAAGTCAGTCGTCCAACCACCAAAATCACCCTTCAACTCCAACAAATTCTTCAATCTCGTCCAGTACTACAACGCAATCAAAACCACCCAGTAGCAGCAACAGCAACGGTGGAAATCAACAAGAATGGACCTACGAGGAGCAATTTAAACAGGTAACATTTATGCAGGCAAAGACAGTAATTCTTTGAGCCAAGTAAGGAGAAACAATGACGCAGCCCTAATTTTGCACCACTGCATGGTATCACATCATTCAGAACGGAACCAAGAAAACTGTTGCTTTTTAAATGATCTTAACATTCAGAGAATCTACTTGTTTTGTGTGAAAACGCATTGACGAAATTAATTTTTTTATTAGCAAAAACCGTAATAAACATTTGTACAATTTGAAATCAAATACTTGCTCCTGTTGCCTTTACTCAGGAGCATGCAGTAGATTTTCTGCAAGGCATCTCCAGCTATGCGGGCAAACTTGAGTGTGAGCCCGTTGTGGGTCTTCATCAGATTCTAGAAACATGCTACGTTACCACAAGATCCGCAGCTGATTATGAGTCTTTGCGGGTCAAGGCAGCAAAAAACGTAATTTTCTCCCAGCACCTTAGCACAGTCAGACACGCGGCAATGCGACATATCAACAGTCACTGGCGATAATGCGTGTCTTAATAAGCGTCACCCTTGTGTAAGATTTTCCTGTCATGTCAGCTTCGTGACAGGGCAATCAGTTGCTGATCAAGCTCTGCTCAGGAAAATGATATCGCCAGAAAGAGTAGTGAGAAGACGTCAGGATTCTGGCGTCTGCCGCAATACGTTCATAAGGCTCTTGAGGCGTTCAGCCATTTGCGGTGCCTTTGTTAGATTTCGTAATTAGACGAACACCGCATACTCGTTTTTTACATCGTTATGGAGCGATGCGTCTCAGCTGGTGAAAGTGTCGCGACATTCGAATGTAACAAAAATCATCAAAATTTCACTTCCCTCAAATTTGTTGTTTATTAAGAGTAACACTGTTTTCCTTTGCAGGGAAAATCAGTTGTGCAATTCTGAAATACTTCACATTAAGTTTGTTTTACTGATTGACTATAATCGTTAAAGCATTATACAGTAAACCATAACGTCAAAACACAGTTGGAAAAAACGTAAAGGCCAGAGACTCCTTTCTGCTGAGCTGGTAAGTAATGGCAATTAACCATTCTATCGTCTTCAATCTCTTATCAAAACGTAAAGGAAAAAAAAACAGAGCAAAAATTCAAACGTTTCCAGGAACCAATAAGGTTTCATTGGCCTAATATTCACTAAAATATACGGCTTTTCTGTCTTGAACTTTCCCAAAGAAGCTCCTTCCCAAATGTTCTTAAATGTGCAAGGATGTAACATCATCTTCGTAGGCCTGAGAGACCTGTTAGTTTGATGCCATTATTCTAAGTTTTAATTAACAGCCAATAATCATTAATTGGTGATATACCCCAAGCTGTTCCGCTCGTATGTGAATATATTGTTCTGTCACCAGCACTCGCGTTTTTGTACCACGGAGGGAGTTAGCGGGGAAAAAGTATCACGTTTAACGACTAAATGTGACAAAAACCGAAGTTGCCCCAAAAGCACAACACATTAAATAAAAGAAACAGAAAAGCTGATGGTGAGCAGAAGCATGCGTTTAGAGCATTTTATCCTGTCGAAAAAGACANGGCCTTAGAAGTAGACGAGCCGCATGCAGTAAAGAATCTAATTCACCAAGAGTGCACAAGGTAGCAGAAGACTTTGTTGGCAAAGCACGCTGCGCAGCCTGATGAACAATTCCACTTTCTTACACAGGAGAGCTGAGGCCAGATGTTGGATCTCTAAAAAGTATCGGCTCGTTGAGGTGCGCACTGATAATGGTTTTCTTATACTTTACGTGTTTTTACTACAATCTTCCTCCGATGCGTGCAACTGCTTAAAACGTCTTTTAAACCAGTCTATCTTACTAGTGATTGTGTGGAAAAAGTAATGGTTGGGTTAGCTGGCCGTTTGACCCCTTTCGATCGACTGTTAGATTTTGTCAACAACCAAAGCGTTGCGCGCTCGACAAAATTAACATTTCTGTCAATTATTGCGCCGCTTCGCTAAACCACGGTTTCCACAGTTTTCTTCTTTTGTTTGAAAAACTTTATTAATCGTGTTTTTTCAGTAAGCTTGCCAAAGAGTCCCCCGACCAATATTGCGCGGTTTAGTTGAGGAAGAAATCAGACCTGAACGAAAACGCAGTTTTTTCGAGACGAAGCCCCTATGGTCAAAAGAAATGCTCTCGGCGCGATTTGGATCGCAGCCAGAGATGAAGCGAACCTGGCAGAAGCCATTGATCTGATGCGTTGTTTCGCCGAGCTGAGAATTTAGGTATGACTTTCACTGGCGCGTCAAACAAATTAACATCTCGTCGCTTGACTGCAAAGCAGCAATGCGCTTGTGCCAACAACTGGCCGCCCTCTGATGCATCAATACAATTCTAGATCTTATCTGTCGATTACTGGGACTTCCTTGATTTGGGGCCCTAGTAAAATTAAGCTGTGTTGGGGCGGGTTGGTGTGGGGATAAATTGATTTTGGAAATTTGAAACGAAACTATTTCAGCAAATCACGTTTGATTTTGGGTATCAACGTGTCTCTTCTTCCTCTTCTGCGTATTTTCTTGTATATAACAAACGTATAATTCGAGAAAAAACGCAGTAGTTTCAATGCACTATAAAAGTTTTAAAACCAGTACATTGCAAGTGCCTATTGCTTATCTTAAGAAACGTTTTTTCAGCGACTTCCGCGAAAGACTTTCATGGACTTGGACGACTCTAATCATATGCCAGCCGCGCTGCACAACCTTAGCGCGTCCAAGAAAACAAAATCTTCAGGCAAAGCTTGCCGAGCATAGAATCGTCATCGATCTTTTACTGAAACTTCAGCCTAATGCAATGGCGCATAATTCCGTGCCTGATTCGTATGAGCGTATTAAAATGAAAAGCAGGTCCCCCGGTGACCGATCGGACTAATCGGAAAAGCGAACAAGTCGACTTTCGAGCGACCACCGACCACATTGCCCTTGGCATCTACAATGATAATAATCCAGTGCCATAAGGTTTTGATTAGGTTCCCCTTATTCTGCTGCGCTCCAAGACGTGCTTCCAGACGGCATTTCGACATTTTTTCAAGTAGGCAATGGGATTTGTGGGTGAAGTTTGCATATTTGATAAAAGTGATGGAAAATCCTGGACCAAAAATCCTTCCACTTTTGAAAAACGGGTCTTCTGCAAACGTTTCGGGCGTTCTCAGCTCAACAGCGAGTGTTTATGCAGCAACGAATGTTATTTCCGCTATTCTGCCACCATGTAGCAAAGCATAAGTTTGAAGTGGATAACGATATGAACAAATATCAGCAAAACTTTTCGGAAAGTTTGCAAACGTGTTGTTCGAAAAAGAACTGTATCGCTGCAACATGTCGTGTCGTTTGTAAAATTTGGCTGAGTTCAAAAATGCAGAACAACATTGCTGGTGGTGACATCGTTTGCATAAAACCGCCTCCAGGTAGATTTGCTTTTCAACGCTTTTGGAAAGAAAAATACATAAATTTTCGCCCTTGGTGGCTTGAAAGTAATCAAAGGGAAATTTCGGAAGACGAAGACATGCCTTTTACCTGGTTTTCGGCTACCTTTGGGTACTTGTATGCAGCAGTTTTTTGTTTTTTTGGTTTGGGTACATTTCGCAGCAAGAGGATTTGCTAAATTGTTCCGTTTTAGCAAAGTATTTCGGAAATGAATTCGATGCTTTTGCTAAACGTTCTGAATGAAGCGAGCCGTGCAACCCAAAACTGCTTCACAATTCCACTTACAAAGTGGAATTCCTTGTCAGCCATGACCAAATGCTTCAGCTTGCACGTGGACACTGCACACCAAAGGCTTGTGCTTCGTCGGGGGCAACCCTGTGCGGGTGATCGGAGCTGGAATATAGTCGCTTCTTGCTTTGCTTATGGGTCAAGTTCGGGAGGACCCCGGATTGATTCAAACGCAAGCGAGGATTAGATTACAGCAACCAGCAAAACTGTTCGCGCCGTTGTTTAGACTTGCAAAGACGTCCCACTTTCATTTCTGCTGCGCCGAGGCGCAAAGCAGCTCAAGCGTGACCGCACCAGTCATGGGAGACAAGCTCTGGGTCTGTTTGTTTTTCGGAGCGGCCGATTACCTCGCTTATAATTCTCGGGGGCGCTCGCCGCGCTAATGGCCGCCACACACAGACGGCGGCTTAAATAACGCCGCACTGCATTTGTTATTGGCCCTGACCCATGACGGGGGATATCGCTTGATTACGAGGCGTTGCGACGATGGGTTTCCATTCGACTGGCAACCCCCAGATCTGACCCACATCGGTCTCTCGAGATTAAGTGGCAGCTTTAACGAATGGAAAAGCAAGTGTCACTCTTTTGATTGAGCAATTGGTTGCACTGTTGTGCCAGATCCTTGGCCTTGCAAAGTTGTCGTAAATTGATTTCTCCTTAGTACGACTTCAGTTAAAATTTAGTCAAATGCTGTTAGGTGGATCAAGCCAAGCCACTGGTTTAGCAACCAGAAGTCGCCAATAATCTTGCTTACTTTAGCGGATGACTGGGTAACTGTCGCTCCAACCTTTTGTTCGTCTTTTTTAGTTTCAAACCAAAGACATGTCCAGATTAAAACAGTATAACAAGCAATCTATACTTTTGCCCTTCATACGTTTTTCATTACGTCCTCAATGATCTATTCTGCGTTAGACAGAAAAGGTACGACAAATTATAAACAAACTTTGGAGAGTTTCGTGTGGTTCGATGCCATCTACTGTCATGTAAGAAGCATTTTGAACTTTTAGATGTTGATAAAAAAGAAGAGTTGTTGAAGCATGTTTGTTGTTACATTTGGAAAATCAGGAAACATCATATCATCTGACATTTCGTTTCGTGAATGTACAAAACATGGGAAACCAATAGTTTGCTTTTCAAATAATCCTTGCACAGTTTGTTCGACGTTACCGCATACAGTTTTTAGTTGAAGAGAAGTCGTTATATTTAGGTTTACATAAATGTGTGTACTATCTCTGAGATGATCACGTTTCCCATCTACCAAAAAATAACCAAAACTGATTTGATTCGTTAATTGCTCCAGTATACCTTTTATAAACATGGATTCAACAGATCTAAATCAATTTTGGAATCATTGATTCAATTCATACGAAAACAATATCTTCGTCTATCTGGTGCTACCCGTAATTAAGTTCGTTGGGCCTAAGCCAAATATCGTTTCAGGCTGGCGCACAAATTACCATCAAGTATGCCAGTTTAATATGCTTTCCTTTTTAGACCAGTGGCTCTCAAATGGGGTTGCTCTCATCCCATGTGTATGCAACAGGGACATTTGTGGGTGCAAGCCTATCAGTTCGTCATACACGTGTTCTGGCCCATAGCCAGGCTTTAAGTTGTGGGGAGGCAAAAAGACATTTTTTGGGGAAAGATTTTTGTTGCATGTTGAAAACAATCTTTTCAGCGCGCAACAAAGTTTCGGGGGAGACAAAAAATAATTGGGGGGTACTGCCCCCAAATGCCTCGACCCTCCGTGGCTGAAGGCCTGCAGGAATACATGTTAAACGCTAAGTGGTGCGAAAATGATTCTTCCTTCTGCAGCGAGTGCGAGGTGCAAAAGAAATTAACAAAAGCCCTGTTTGCTGTCAACTCATCATTATTTAGTTGACATTTATTTACGTTTACGTGTTGATCAAATGCATTGGAGAAAATCTTCTGTAAAGTTGCGAATGTGCTTGAAAAAATAATACCTTTGACTTTTCTGAAATAAGCACTTTTTTATAAATCACTTTGCAACGAAACTTTAGGTCCCAAGGAAAAGTAATGAAGTGTTACTTATCGGTGAGTTAACGCGCCTTGCCCAACTTAGCCTTTGCCTAAATAACGTAAAAGTAGCTTCCACTTCGGCAACTCTTATAATAGATTTTGTGCCTTGGTTCCACCAAAGTGTTCAGCGCAAGAAAAGATGGGCGATTCGTTCAGCGTGTTCGCGATTGAAAAGACCTCGACTGTAAGTGTCCATTAAATTTTAATCTATTCAGAATAAGATTTAGGAAATGTGGCCAATGCTGCCAAATAGTCATGAAATGCTGTTACTTGTTTTTTTTGCGTGAATCCAGCAAACTATTATTTATTTATGGACCAATCGGGTGATTCTGTTGCGTCTCAGTCAAACAAATGATATTTCAATAATTCATTCCAATATTGGCCGCATCAGACGTACTTAGATTGCGATTTTATCTGGAAGATTTTCGCTTGGAATTCGATTAGCGCCTCCAAGAGATGGGCGACGTTTAATTGTCGCGATGCCATCTTTGCGGCACTGATGTTTTATTTATGCTTTAATTTCGAACAAAATCTAGATTTCCGTCCCCGATAAGCGAATCATGAGCCATTCGCTACAGTGTCAGCTGACTTTTTCATTTGAAACATACGCTACATCATTTACACAAGACAACAATGAGACGCCTGTTGCGAATCAAGCCTGCTTTTTGGTTCCAGTGGTGCTTTTCCCAACCCAAGACAGGATCGCATCTTAAGCGGACCAAAAGCTTATTTGTTACTTGCTCTGGTGAACTTTGAAAAGGCTGCAGATCTTCGCTTATCGTTTTTCCAAAGTTTCGAACTCAACTGAGTCATCTGCATGCATTACCTTCGCGTAATGAGCACAAGGAAATCATTGCTGTGGTTAAACGGGAAATCTTAACTTGCTGAAAAGATTCTTAACTTCTTGCGACAAGTTGCACGGCAAGGAAAAGTTTTGTTTTGTGGTCTTCTCGCGACTAAAAGATCGGTTAGCCGAAATCTTGATTCTGCTCAACTGAATTTATCTATGTCATTGCGAATGACTGGCCGTGCGCTAACAAATTATTGCCGACCATATTTTTGTCAGCTTCTGATGTAACTCGAGCAAGTACGGGAACGCTTTGCACTCAAGAAAAGTGGTGAATAGATTGCCAATCACAAATTCAGAAGGTATTTGCAAGGATGTTGGGAAGGAGAGCAAATAGCGGCTATCTTTTATAGCAGCGAGTTATGAAAGCTGACTATTTTTTTTATAGTGGCATCATATGTTCAGTTGTTTTTCTGTCTCGTGCTCCCACCTCGCATGCCATCTCCCTTTTCTTGCTTTAATGGAAGCCGCTGCCATGCGAAGGATC
>JGI24021J15306_10000166_pt1 | contig 38511 bp, 28 predicted proteins | sample Ectturendosymbi1_FD_15306 | JGI IMG/M metagenome (IMG submission 15306)
TTCATTTTGATTTCTGTTTAATCTCAAATATATTTTCGTGTCGTTATGCATGTATAACTCTAGAATAAAACTTTTGACATTAATTTCGCCTATTAAAATTTTATGTTGAACCTGAAAAATTTTATTGTGAAAAGACTGAAATGAGTGGCATAACTGACAGAAGGCACAAGGCAACAGTCACCTGAAGACCCGCAACCAGCTTGGGACACAAGGGGGACGAATAATTTGCTGAAGGAGGCCCAAAATTTACATTGATAGCATGTAGCAATGCGTTACATAGCATGTAACAACGAAAACAATGGTTATGAATACAATATGCCCAAGACATTTTTCAGGGGAGAGAAAGTGTTTCCAAAGGGGCGAAGCCCTCCCCTTACTTACGGTCCTGGTTACCAGATGATTAGGTATGCAGAAATGATATTGTAGGCTAGATTGGTATATGGGTATGTGTTCAGAAAGACTTCTGGTTCGTTTTCTTTTGGATACCTTGAATCTTCTCTTGTTGGCTTGGATAATTCTGCTTGGGAGTTTGATTGATGTTGGGAAACGGTATTAGACAAATGATGTTTGGACAATCGAAAGGGTGCCCAACAGCATGCAGGGGCTGACAAGGGGATATTGAAAGGATACATCCTCCACTCATCAGCAGTTAAAATATATTGTAAATCATTTTGTGAACTACGTTAATTTTGGCCAAACATTTTTTTGCTACTGTAAGAGGATATCAATAGAGGTTTGGCTAGGAGTGGGACTGCATGCGTGATGTCCAGTTGCTAAGAATTTGTAGCATTTTAATGGGCAGAAATGTGCAAGAAAAATATTTAGGTACCATGCCTTGCAATATATATATATCGTACCTTGCAATTTATCGTCTTTTTAAGATTAAGCAACTTAAACAAGACATCAAATCGAGCTGCGACCCACACTTCGTATAAAATGCATGAAAATCGATGTGTTCTACTTGAGAGTGATATGCACATGCAACCAATGCGATTCACCTCTTTGTGCACTCCAACTGACAGCTCTGATAAAACCCAATTGATGTGTTCTACTATATTGCGTTGCATGATTGTATCATAGTCTGATAGTAATGTAATCAAGTTGAACTGAAGTTCAGCTGTAGGAACTGAAAAAGGTCAAGCTCGACAAGAACAGTTCAGATAAGTTTGTCACGTACTCAACCAACTGCCAAATAGTAGTGGTCGCGTGAAACGTTGCTTCCGAGTTAAACTCAGCCCAGACTTTGAAAAGTGTCTTCAAACGGCTTCCTTTTCCACTGCAGCGACAATGTGTCGAGCGAGTTGATCTATTCTAGCAGCTGACGAATACGCCTTTCGAGTAAACCATCCCTTGATTGTCCAGAATGATGCTCCACAAATCATCAATTGTGGAAATGCGAACGTTAAGTAAACCTGTTCAGCAACGTTGGGCATTTGTAGAGAAGCATAAGCTGTGCTTCAACTGTCTCGGATCTAAGCTTACGAGAAACATCAGCCGATATTCTCAGAAATGCAGAGCCGGATTAAGGGGTGGGTTGCGGGGGCAATTGAGCCTGGCCCCCCTCTGCAAGGTGGCACCTTGTGATGAAATATATTTGTTTCAAATAAAATGCTGGTTTGACAAATTGTGATTAAGAAGCGATGAAACAATACAACTCTATAGTATATTCCTCTGTTGCGTTAAGTAGCGGTCGTCCCCAACAGCAACTGATTTATCTCCAAGTTTGACTGTCTGCCAGTTTTAGTAATTGCTACTGAAGAGCCTATAAGTCTTTTCGGTTTTGTTCAATGCAAGTATATTTGGATTCGCTGGCAACGTTTTCATAATCGTTCTTTTCGCATGGGTATGACTCTTATCTAAACGTGCATCACGCCTATTGCACAAAAGTCACGAAAACCTTGTTATTTGCCTGCTAAAGCTAGTGGTTGCTGACAGCTGTTTTGTGTGAGTCAGTCTTGGCACTGGGGTCAGTCTCGTTAACATCAGATTAGTGTCTTTATCAACATCGGATTTTTACGTTACAGTTTCAAGTAAGCTAAGTGTTTCTACTAATTAACCTAACAAAGCACGATTACCCTCGTTGAATCCGCAACAGAGCGCAATATCGCATTTAAACGGAGAAGTCGTTTATAATTTACGTAAAATGTTAGTCTCAACGCAGTGAAGAGAGTTTCTTCATTTTGAAACGATAACCAAACACACATTTGTGTGAGAAATTGATGAAAGGAGCTTAAAAATCACGAATCTAACTTATTTTCGTCCTAAAATGAGATGAAATGTGGAAAACAAAAATAACAACCCAGTCAGTATCAGATTTGTCGAAAAAACATCAGACATCAGAAATTTACCTGAGAATATCACATCTGATGTCATGTTAATATATCAGAAGTGGCAACACTGATATCAATGGTCCCAAACTTCACGTGAACTCTGGAGGTAGCCGCAGCCGAACTGCACCTTAGTTTCGTCATGAAGGCCAACCTGTGGTGGAAACGCACTTTTTTTACCGATAGTTACTATCGTTGTGTTACATCATAAATATATGAAGCTATTCAAGGCATTTACACCACATTTTGTTGTGTGGCCGAGGTCCATCAGAAAAGGTAGCTAGCGAGATGCCGAAATATGAGCTACGAAAAGCACAAAGCTTCTAAGAAGAAACTGCGCAAGGATCTGGCAGTGTTAGCTAAAACGTCACGACTAAATCGCTTTTACAGCAAAACTTTCAAGCAGCAACATTAAACCAGTGCACCTAAAAATGAAGGTGATAATGAAGACATTAGCTTGGAAACAACTTTCACACTCAGCCTGGCTGGCCGTAGTTACATGTTCTATTTCCGGTGTTTTTGTTTGTAATCTCAGGTTTCTGTTTATTGTCCGGGTGAATGTTATGTCTTGCCGAATCACTCTCTATGCAGTGAAATATTTTTTTTAGTAAAATACATTGTAGTATTTGCTTCTTTCAGCTAGTTGTATGTGCATTTGAGTAAACACATTCTCGACTACAGTAAAAAACAAACGGGAACCTTGCGAATCAGCGAAAACTTGCTTTTACAAACGATGACGTCATGAATTATGTTACAGGACCGTCAAGAAAAAATTGCCCCTGGCCCCCCTACCCTTTAATCCTGATCTGCAGGAATGTGAAAATTGTAACAAGCCGGATCACACCCTGTTGCATACTGATGAAAAAACTACTTCAGCGATTTGTGAGAAGCAAGACCGTTGTGACGGTGCGTCACAAACAGTCGCTTCCGACAGATCCGATGCTTCAAAAACCAATACAGGTGTGCGACTGGTGGAAGCCCCAGTTCGTGTTTTCAACAAAGACAGATCGCGTTTTTTTGATACATACGGCTTTCTAGACAATGGATCGCAAGTAAATAATTTGCAGTCAAAGACTGGTGGACAAGTTGCATGCTAACGCCGCAAGGTCTAGCACAAAATCACCGGTATTGCTAGAGGTCATGTCTTCGTTGGTATCTCTTCGCGTCAAAAGATTGAATGGGCCAGCTACATTTTGACTGCTACATTTTGACTGCCAGAAGTGTTGGTCATGAACGACTTGCCTGATATTTCACATTCAATACCGAGAAACTTTCAACTGTGTAGCAACGAATATTTGCACGGTTTGCATTTTCCAGATGTGTCTGAATCTTGCATAGGCCTCTTGGTTGAGGTCGGGTCTGTGCGAGCGCACTATGGTTGTTGCCAGAGTAGGCAGACGCAATAAACCAACCGCGTCCAGAGCAGGCGTTGGTTTGGTTTGGTGGGTCCAGGTCAACAGATGCCATCGAACAAAGATTGCTTCCTTTGCTTATCTTGTTGCGACACTGGAAGGCTCAACGATAACATGCAGCATTTGTTTGAACAGGACTTTTCTAAAAAGTCGAGTAACATTACATTTCCTCTGCCGTCGAAGACGAACAGTTTCTAAGGAAGGTGGATGGCACTGTAACGAATCTCAACGGCCCTATCCGATCGTTCTACCGTGGCGCCAAGAGCGACGCTACCAAATAACCTTGCGGTGGCGGAAACGCGTCTGTTGTATTGTGAATGAATCACCACAAACTTGCTGAAGCACTTCAACAGTTGTTTGCCCGTCTGCTGTCAAGCTTGGCATTATCTTGCACATTTCATTGAAAGCATTGGAGCATGGATTTAAAAAAAAAGAGAGAAGCTTGTGCGATAAATTATTTTTTGAAATGAAACAACGCATTGTGTCAATTGTTCATGAATCATCTAAGCAAATTTGACCATCGTTTCAGGAAAGTGACTGATTCAATCTTAATTCCAAAACGCCCACACACACTTACACATACCTACGCACACATGTATAACACTGGGAAATAATGTATCCAAGGAATGTTGGAGCATTTTAGGGTTAAAATGTGTCACAAAACGAACACTACAATAACACAACTCAGAATGTATGGGATTGCCATCACACAAACGTACTCTAAATAAATTAGATATCAGGAACTTCAGCAGAAAGCCTGTTAGTTGTGAAGGCGTTACAAGTTTTTCAGATGGAGCATATTCCACCTGAATATTCGGAGTAAGTTTCTACAGCAAATGGTGAATTGTTGAATTGTTTATTGATCCACCCACAATACAACAACAGTATGGTGGTCCATGCGTGACACCCTAAAAAAATTTGTTTCCGGATTTGTTTAAACAAAAAACAAAAAAAACTTGAAAAACAAAAATCAAATTCACTATCATTTACAAACCACATTCGTTTCGCAATTGGTTTCTAAATAAAATGTTTTTGTTTAAAAAAAATTATGTTTTCGTTTCGGAAACACTTTTGCTTTTGTTTGCAAATGAAAACCTTTTCGTTTCAAAAACAAACAATTTTCTTTTCGTTTCGAAAGCACTTCGTTTCGCAAATGTTTTACAAATAAACCATTTTCGTTTTTAAAAAATTATATTTTCTTTTCAGAAAGGTTTTTGGTATTGTTTCGGAAGTACTTCCAGAAACAAATCGAAAAACATCGCTTCAGTTTTGTGGCCGCGGTCATGCGTGCCACCCTCTCTTGAGGGCCAGTGTTTCAACATGAGAAGGCTCGATATTCTGATTCTCACTGAAGTAAACTACGCTAAACATTGAAGTACACTAATTCCGGGGCCACGCACACGTATGTCATCAGCAAACATTTGGTTGATTCACAACAAAACCCACATCATCAGCAAACATTAGATGATGCAAAGCTTTAAAATTCCGTTAATTCAAGAAAGACAACTTGCTGAAGTATCGTCTTATATAATGCATAATGCATAATGCATAGAAGTTGCCCGTTGTTCCTGACCTCTTAGATCGCAATATTCAAAGTAGCTCAAGACCAGAAAGAAAAATGCAGACAACCGTCGTTTCTAAGCTCTTGCCAGGATTGTTAATTGTTGCGTCAATGGTAAGATGTAGTTTAGCTTGCAATGCTCTTCAACATTCATGCTGTATATTTAAACTGTTATGCAAATATTTGTTCAGTGAAAGCAGGGCAGAATCAGCTTTAAGTGTCGTGATAGATCTTTTTTGTTTACTTAATATTTTTCCAGGTGAAGATTGTTCAAGCTCCTAAGAAATGTCATTTGCTGCTTTTCAAAAAGAAAAACGCAAAAATTATGGTGATACCTAAAATTAAGAACAGTGATTATCAGTGAAATTGATGGGCTGTTGCTACAAATTATGGCTCATTCATATGTTCTCGTTGAAACGCTACCTCTCAATGCTCTAGAAATTCGAACAATGACTCAAAAAGCTGCGAGATTTGAATAAATGATTGAAAATTTGTCTTCTTTGAAATGGTGTCAAACAACAATTGGCGATATAAAACGTATCGCAATACGTTTTGCTATGCGATATTATTACTACACAATGCTATGCGACACATGGGATATAATTTGCGCTTATTTTTCTGTTATGCTACTTTGACTGTTAATAACTCGAATAACATAAAAATGACAATTGGTCGCATATGTCAATCATTATGTCAAGCTGGTATTCAAATATTACAATTGCCACCTAATAAGTAAAATCTTTTTCAATACACCTTTATCCTAATTTAATTGCAGCATGACGTTTTCATTTCTCAACATAGAGAAATTCTTGCCACGACAAATATTAAAAAATCTGTATTTTTGATGAGGCGATGCGAAACGAAAGTCTAGAAGGTTTTCATTTGCAAAATTTTCATCAATGTTTTCAAATCATTACATGTGACATCACAAACGTGCTCGCGTTTCACAGAAACCTTTTTTCAACTTTAAGGTTTCAATGTTCTATTTGTGCACGAGGATTACATTTTGGTTGTGATATAATTAATGTTTTTGTGATGAGTTTTGCATAACGAGCATCCGCAGCAAGAGTTATTGGAATGCATTTGCTGATGATAAGTCCTGCAATGAACGATGTTGAATTATCTAATGGGAACAGCTTGTCATACGCATAGAGAAAAAAGCTAACAGCATGTTTCGCAAATCATACAAATTTTTGTTAGAATTGCTCCTCAGTTTTGAAAAAACAAAGTGACACGAGCTACATTATTTCTTTGCACCATGGCAATCGAAGACGTGAGGATTTATGTTGCGATATTTTTATTCTTTTGTTTTACGTACAACATGAGGTATGATGCCTGCATTATGATTTCAGAAGGAAATATATTATTATTGCGTCGTTTTCGCAGCTTGTTCGCAACTTCAACGAAGCGATGCCAATGAAACCTCGTGGTGCAGACTCAGTGGAAAGCATTCAGTTTCGTGGCCCTTACAATAGACTACTGAAGAATGAGGGTAGCAGCTTTTGTTGGCGTATCGACCAACACACAAAACGAGTTCAACTGGCACCTACCCATAATGGAAACTGGCTTTCTTGGGAAGCTAGATCATTCATGCACATTTTTGGTAAAACAAACGAAAACGACTGTGTCACTGCTGAAAATATTCACAACAAATATTACTTAGTGGCAAACGCTCCCTGTCCAACTGCAAGAAACTCTCATGCAGGCAAAAATGATGCAAGAATTTTCCGCGAAGTTTTTTCAAGAAGACATCAGTTTCATGTGTTGCAGCATGTTACCAGCAATAAATATGTCGCAAAGGATGATTCAGACTTCCTTCTGTTAGGAAACGAAGAACAAGCGTTGGGTTTTTCACAGGGAGATAATAAGCATCCTTGAGTTGATTAGGTGTGCAAAAGTTAAAAACAAAATCTACGTTTCATTACAGCCTACAGAGTTGCTTAAAATTAGCTCTGTAAAAGTAAAAAAATATTTGCATTTTGTTGATGTATTGAATCATAAAAATGCTAAAATTGTGAGCTTGACCTTGCCATCGTGACAATTCGTTGTGTTTTATTAAAGGAAATAGCGTTGGCAAAACCAACATGATTTTCGCGTTTGTGTATGCTTATTGTTTTTTACTTTGTAGCCTAGAGAGTTGCTCAAAAACAACTCTCTCAAAATAATTTCCTGCTTGTTGATGTATTGACTTTTGAAAACGCTAAAATTTTTAGTTTGTTATTTACATTGTGACAGCATGTGGTTTCAGATTAAAGTAAATAGATTTGGCAAAACCAACATGATATTTGGGTTTTGCATGCTTATTGTTTGCTATTCTTTAATTTTTGAAGAGGAAAATTCAACCTTGTTGCATCGTTTGTCAATGTTTTCGTTTTAAACGCCTCTTCATCTCTACAACAACATTCAACAATCAAAATTTTTGAAAATGCATTCTTAGTGCGAGAATCGTTGCAAGCAATGTTGGTGTAAAGAAATTACTTAATAACTTTCGTAATAACCTTTGTGGCTTAGTTGTCGCTGGTACTTGAGCTGCGACACCATGCGGTTGTATCGTTCCATTCACTTGGTTTGCAACTTGTCGAAATAACTGCAGTGTTTTGAAACAACATATTTTAGAGTTTGTTGCATACTTTACATTGCATGTACTATTTATGTGTGCTCTTCTATTTTATATCTGATGTTCGATGCAAAAATGAGGTTGATCGTTCCACAAAATAAAATCTTTCAAAATCATTTAAGCACTTATGAGCTTCCAAGCAACATTAAGGTTGGATGAAATGACACTTGTGTTGTCGAAGAAACAAATGACAGGTAACGATTTTTCCACCGAACGACAGTAGTTTAGCAGGCAATACGCAAAGCAACGATTCTTCATCGTTTTTGAGAAGTGAGCTGACCCGTCAAAAAAGTCGAACAAATCCTTCGGGAACAGAAATTTGTGCTATGATAACGCTAGGAACAAGAATTTTTTCAAAGACATTACCTTCAATGAATTTAAAATAATAATAATATTTTGAAGCAACCTTGCTTAGCCCCAGCATCACTTTTCGTTTTGGTTGCTAGTATCAGTTATTTATGTTACGTTCATGAAAGTGTGCATTTTAACTATATGATTGCGATGAAAACAAGAAAATTAGTCAAACACAGCCGCCTGACGCAACTGTTCTGAACGGGAAGTTTTTTTCCCAGTACTAGGAAAATGTCTTCACTTCTATAAAAGAAATTTGAACTGAAGACATTTTTTCATTTGAGTGAGCCATAAAATACTTCAAGCTGCATTTGCTTGTTTCTATTGTCTAATAAAGTAGGCTGATTATTTTCTTTTATCACTTCAGAAACAAACCACACATCGTTGTATACCGGTGTTCTTCAATTGGGGTTCCTCAGAACCCTAAAGTGGGTTCCGCAAAACATAAAGTGGGTTTTAAGGGTTACGTAAGAGTTCCTTGATATTTTAGTGAAATTGATTTCTTGTTTCAATATGCTGATGCGTCATTATGAAATTTTTAGATCACCGTATTGCATTCAGACTCCAAGTAGGCCAGTTGGTTGTGCAGGTGGTTGATTGCAATTAATAGTGGAAAAAGATACACTGATAGTTGTTGCGTCACTTGCTGTTCATTGTTTTGCAATTAAAAAGAAGGTTATTGTTACATCACGGTTATAGGATGTTTCCGATGCACGGTAACGCAGTTCACAGTAGACTGAGTAGAAAGTACAATACAGACTCAAACTTCTGTTCAGCCTTTGTGGGAACACAGTAAAAACAGTGTGAAACTCAACTTTTGCTATTTAGCCAACCATATGAGACCCTGATGGGCTACTTTTTTTGCGAAGTTTTCAACGTTATAACTCGCCAACTGATTGAGCAAAAGAGCTGCTGAAACCCTCTACGGATTCAACAAGTCTTCTAATTCGAATTGAAAAAAAATTTTTCGTTTTACGTTTGGGTTTTCTTGAGGTAACGTCATAAGGGTGGGGTGTTTTCGAATTTTTGGCCAACTTTGCCTGCCCCTGGGTGCCAACCCAAAGAGCCATTTTTTCGGCTCAATACTCTTTTTGAAATTAAGCTGTGATCCGCATGTTGAAATCTCTTGCTTGACTTGCTAGCGTATTTGGAGCAAAACGTATGGCTCAAAAACCCAATTTCAGACAAACATTAAAGTGTGTCATAAATGGTATTATTTGCCCTTTCAGGGCAAATGTTGTTCAGCTATAACAAAGCCGCAGGTCGGGCTGGAGTGCTATTCAAACCATCCAAAACTCGTGAACTCTTGTAGTCTAGAATTTGAAAACAATGTCAATGTTTTGGGTTTGGGATTTTGGGACGATGACGTCATGATAGGGTTATATTTTTGGTTATTGTGATGACACCATCTGCTGATCCAACGAGTCGATATTATGGCTCAAAGTTTTATTGGATTGTAGGCTATAATACGAGTCTTTGGAGCCCTTGATCGGCTTTTCAGCGTTTTTCGTTCCAAAGTTGCGCAAAAAATCTCCAAATACCGGAAGGACCTCCGAAAGGAAGTTGTGGGGATTTATCTGATGTTTCTCCGGATGTTTGGTCATAATTTTGGAACCGGAAACGCTACAAAGTGCAGCAAACCATCTAAAGACGCATATTATGGCCTAGAATCCAATTGAATGCAAAATAACTTTGAGCCACGACATCGGCTCGATTGTTGAACTCCCACAAGATATTGACGTCATGCAATGTTTTCACAAACTTGTCAAAACATCCTGTGGTTATGAAAATATCAACAAAGCATTCGACATCCCGCACTCAAAAGTTTTTTTTAATCCTAAACTACAAGAATTCACCCATCTACAGAGGGCTTGAACAGCTCTCTAGCTCAAGCTTATGGCGAGTTATGGGCATATGGAATATGCGTGTAACCCCCCAGGTTAGGGTTTGTGAGTGCAGAACGTTGTACGAATGTCTGTATTTTTGCCCATAATTTGGCTCCAAATGTGCTAGAATGGCATTCAAGGGCTCTAAAGATGCGGATTTTAGCCCAGTTTCCAACACAAGCTTGAGCCACCAAAATGGCTTATTGGATTAGCGCGCAGAGCCGCGTAAATGTGGCCAAAAAAACGCAAAAACAACCCCATTAGTGACGTCCCACCTAGAGAATCCCAAATCCAAACTGAAGAATTTTTTTTTTTAATCTCAACTAGAACACTTGCTGTTTCCGGAGAGTTTGAACAGCTCTCTAGCTCCATCGGCTGGCAAGGTTTGGCCCGAAATGTCTAGACCACTACAGTGGCCTACGCTGGACTTAAAGTATCAAAGCAAATGATGAAAAATGGCATCTTTTCCTTTGTGAAGCGAAATAATTACAAAAGTGAAGGGGTGGATAGTGATGAGCAATGTAGTTCAAACGCAAAAAGGACACCTCCTCCAAAGCGGACCAGTGTAATTCAATTGCCGAAGTTAGAAAATAGAACGACACATATTTGAGATAGGTGTTCCTTTTTTGAATGACCAATTTCTAAATGTAGCAGCTACATTCAAGAAATGTAAGAATAACCGACGCATTGAATTTCTTTCTTTTTGACCTTTTTACTTACTGTTTGTTTGTTAAAGTGTCTAATAACGAAATACTTGATTTACTTTCAAGCAATTCGTGTTTTTTTATTTTTGTTAATGGGGGTTCCATGACAAATGTCAAAGCATATCGAGGGTTCCACGATGACAAAAACTGTTGAAAAGCATTGTTGTATATGCAAATACAACATTTTTAATCACATTTCACAAATTTCACCAAAGCAAATTGCTGTGCAGTAAATGACACCAATTTGCAATTGCAAAGCAAACGCGGTTGCATCATCCATTTTCAAGACAAAAAGCACGATTTGCATCATGCCTCTGTAAAAGCTTTTCTTGTGTTTTGAGCAAAATACAATTACCCACATTGTTTGCGTATAGGAAAGCCACCATGTTGGCTCTGTATCACCAATTGGTTCATTACATTTGCACCGGAAGGTATACATCAAATAATTGACATTGCAGGAGGTAATACGGGGTAGAACATCTCATGATGGTATCTTGCGCATGTCACTGTGACAGTCACACGAAAAGAAAACGGTTTTTGATCCCTTTAATAACTCAGTCAATCTCACAGTTTTGTGTAAGCTTTCGAGGAATCATTCGACTGGGCTCTGCTTTCTTCAATTTGCAGTGATTAGAACTTGCACATATCTGTATTCGAGTAATTACTCTCCGCAATAGGAATCAACAAGGAATCCATCAGCAACTTTTACGAATAGGAAATCGACTGCACGCAACACTACGCATCCTCAATCCTATAATCTTCGCGCGATATATACGGGTGAAACTTTGAAAGACTAATGCAAAAGCAGGGAACGTAAATACAATTGAAAGTTATACTTGATGAACCTGAACACACGTTAAGTGAAAAAATGTGGTAAATTCAAGTTTTTTATTATACATTTTTCGCAATTATTTGCTTGTTTTGCAACGTCAAACTGTCTGAAGTCAATTATCATGCAAAAGTTTGTTTGACTTTGCGTGATTTGCCCACTTTTGAAACTGCTTCAAATGGCAATTTGTCAATGTTGTTTCACTAATAAACAAACAAAGAGCAATTCAAAATCACGTTTCATTTGAGATGAATGTCGTTATTGGTTTGAAATGTTATTCAAACGTTTTTGGTGCGACATGCTACTTCTAAAACGTATTCAAGCAAAGCATGTTACGTATAAATTGGTTTTGCTTTTCTACACATAAAAATTTATATGTATTTTATCCAGTACAGGCGTATCTTTAAGTCGTCATTTCAATACGTGCAGATGTCTACGTGTGAAAGCAGATGACTTTGCAGGCAGTATGAAATGATGAAGAAAAAGTTGTTGCTTGCAGTTGTTTAACGCTTTCTTTTAGGATGTTTCTATGAAGAGAATATGATATATTCTACATTTTGCAGTTTTCTCAGTAAAGTGTGTTTCTTGCATTTCACCCAAAATAATATACAGCATAACAAAGAGCAAATGCTGCAACATGAAAAGAGAGTCATTTATGTTTTGTTACATCATAGAAAATCACTAATGACCTACCAGAAAGCCTTACCGTCAAACGTGAGGTCAAAAAGCTGCATTTAAAAAGCCAACAGGGAGATAGCTTTTTCAAACGATTTGTGAGTCACTCGATTCAGAAATGTACGCCATAGCCCTTTACGAGACGTCACTTCCTGTTTATGCAACTCAGCATCCAGCCAAGTATTTCAACACACATTGACGTTTTCCACAAAAGGAGGAAGAGTTGAGTGGCATTGATTGTTGTGAGCACGGTGGAATTTACAGTTGAGTATTTATAGCACAGTGTGTATCCAGAGACTGTGTATATTGAGACGAGAAAACCTTCAATGCAGTACTTTAAAGAAACCGCCAGTCATGCGTTTCCATATTTTTCAACTATTCCTTGCTCTAGTGTTGTGATAAATGTCTTGATACTGTAGATCGTCCTGCGCACAACATCTGATTCATGTGAAAAACGAAGACACAGCTGTCTCGAAGACAAAGACAAAGTTGCTTTCAAGTCGTATGTCGTGCGTCCAAATACTTTTCTTTGTTTTTTGTTGTAAAACCATAGCTTTTTCAAAGAAGCATTTAAAATTTTGTGCCTTTATTTTGCACAAAAAGTAATTAATATAATTATGGCAGATTTGAAAATCAGGGATACGTGTTGCCCTAGGACTGCAATTGCCTATGTGAGTGAGTATATTTATTGCATAGACGGAAAAAGCTAACTTTAACACTCAAAAACGTGGTCTACATTTGTAGTTATGAACATTTAAAATTTCCATTCAAGAATTCAGTGTATTTTCTTAATATGCTCTGGCTTTTTGTTGTAAGAAATTTTACGGTACATGCTCATCTTTGGAAATCCTGAAGAGGTACCAGTAAAAATTTGTGAACCTCTAAACGAAAGTAACAACGAGACCGCATGGAAAACCGCAAAATAAAGTATTTTGGTTCAGTTAGAATATCTTTGATCATTCATATGTTGGATCGGTTGGCATCGCACAAAATAATTACTGCAAAAGAACAATAGTCTGAAAACAACTCAACAATGAGAGTCCTAGAAGGTAAAAACGTCCTGCAAAGTCCACACTTTGTTTTGTCCTTTAAAATTTTCTGGGTGCTTGAAGTAACAACAGACCAATGTAGGCTTAAATGCATCATCCTATTGAGGAATGATCACACGCAACGCAATGGTTGCAGTCTTAACCCAGAGGAAAATGAAAACAACTTGAGAACACTGCAGATTTGTCGCTCCCCTTAGTGATGCTTTATGTAGACACTGGATAGGTTGGGGTACCTGGCACGCCATGGCGTATACTCCGGGTGTGCTAGGTGTGCGGGACACACCCTGGGAAACTGAACATGAAATGACATTTTCCAGATCATGCGATCAAGTGAAAATCACAAAAAATCTAGAAAGATTAATATGTACTGTACTTTCATGCCCGAAGTTATGCGTGGGAACTCGACTTCTCTCTTATTCGAAGAGACATTAGCGCAAATCTTTTTTTCATTTGTGAACTGCGCTCTTCCAGGGTTGAGTGAGTTGCACTCCCCTGTTTGTTTCTGTCTTCCAACTGTGGGTATGCAACATTCCAGGCGCACACCTACTGGGCTCGAAAGCACGTAATCCACAGGAAAATCGAACAGAGCCGCAGCGTACAGTTGCGACCTGCGCTGTTCCAGGGTTGAGCGTGTTTTAGTCATTTGTTGTTTCGATCTGGCAACCATGGTGTGTGTTATCCCAGGTTCACACCTGCTGGGCTGGACTGGTCGTATTCAACACGAGATTCGTGCAGACTGTTTTTGCAGTTCTAAACTGGGCTGTTGCAGAGCTGAGTCGGTCCTACTCCGTAGTTTTAACGTAGTTTTTCAGTCTGATATTTTTGTAGTTTCAGTCTGATATTTTTGTAGTTTCGGTCTGATATTTTTGCATTTTTGTAGTTTCAGTCTGATATACTCCGTAGTTTCAGTCTGATATTTTTGCAGTTATGATTGCTTGGTCGTAGCGTTGAGTGTACTTTTCACATGTATAATAAGTTGGAACGCTGGTAGTTTAAAGTCAGCACAATGCCATATCAGTTAAACAACAATGAATAAGGAGAGGGCATGTATAATAATATGCATTGTGTTAAAAATCTTCTGCCACAACGTTTGATTTCATATGTGAGTTTGACCTCGCAGTCTGATGTCACAAAAAACGCACACCCAGTAACAATGTCCACCATACTCTATTGCTGGCACGAAACCAAAAGCTACGGTGGTGACCAGTGCACGACAAGGCCTCCGGAAGGAAAACGTGCAGGTAAGACAAGGAGAGAATTTGAATAGACGTAAGGTGCAAGCAAAACGCACAAGGTCTAACAAAGCACTGCGTATTCAAACAAACGAAGGAAAGAATACTGTTGAAGAACCAGTTCCTCAGTGAACTGACAGGGAACCGGTCTTGACGCGACGGTCTACCCGTAGTAGACTTGATCGTTATGGTTTTAATGTCGCTTAAAGTTCAGTAGGGGTGATAGTGGAGATTTGTTTGCTGCCGCCTCGTCGCCGAAATTACTCTGTCGTGAAACGCTCAACGGGAATGTGTTCAGAGGATAAAACAAACTGGCTGTTAAAATAAAACGATGGAAGACAAATATGCAATGCGATGCATCAACACAAATTACCAAACTTAATACGCTGCGATTAGGATATCTCTGTCACGTTTTTTGAACGTAAATGAGGAAAGCTCATACAAGGACGGGTCGATATAGTCGCAGGTTTTGGGGCCAAGATGTTTCAAAGATCTTTATCCATATTTACGTGATGCTGCTTGTCAGAAAAACGCCCTTTGTATTACACTACGAGTTGTATGAGAATGTATTTGATTCAAGGGAGTAAACCGTTGCTTAAAATTGTCTTGTGGATTGTTGGAGTGAATTTTTGCAGCAGTGTACCTATTTGCATGGAAAAAGTTTCATTGGACATTGGGAATATATTATGGCTTTTTTGTCTGTCTTTACTTTGCTTGAACTAGACAGATTATAAAAAAACAGCCTTTCTGTCTGTCTTCAAACCCATGCCTAAGCCCTTACTGGTCTTCTGTCATCAAACTAGTGATAACTAATTGTATGCAATTAGGTCCACCATCACCTGGGTAGTGATAAGATCTTTCATCTGCCCACATCAAAACCAACTCTACCTCTGACGTGCACGAAAGAAGCAGACAGTAAGTCAACAATGCCTTTTCTCCTTTAGTGCGTCTAGTGCTGATCGACGTATGTATTTGACGTTGTTTCAGGTCGTTTGTGATTTCATGCATCAGTTGTCAGAGTGCACTGGAGTTCAGTAGTAACTGAAAAAAATTTGTTGTTGGAAAGCTGCAATTGCGTTTTCGCTGAAAGCTTGTGATAGCTGATGTGATTTGAAGTATGATTTAATGCCATAACATCCACGCGTTGACCTACTCCATATATTGGAAGGCATATAGCGTACACTGTGCACAATTTACATGCCGATTTGGCCGACTAAGTCCTACAGTGGAAACAAAATGAAGGCTCAACAACCAACACAATTTCTCAACACAATTTTCTAAACTTCCTGCTGTAGTTGTCACAACAATCTGTATGGTTTGCAACAGGAAGAAACATCAAAAAGTAACTTTGTTTTTCAGTGAGACCTGCAATAATAAACGAGTACTGCATCTCGGTGATTGTTGCAAAAATACCGTACTGTGGAAAACTACAAGGAAATGAAACTTACGCTTTCACTGTCACGAATGAAACATGCGCTTTTACTGTCATACTGTTCTGTTTGAAGTTATGATTGTGTCTCCTTATACAGTGCAGAAATGTACATGCCCATCGTTAAAACAAATGCTTGCGCTTACCAAGCAAAATTATCGTTTCGCGCCTTTCCTTTGAAAAGCGTTTATGCTGAGAAAGTAAAGTAAAATGTCTTAGCACAGTCTAGATATGGTCCTGCACCTCATTGAAGGGCACGAAAACGAAAATATTTCAACATATTCAGGTAGCTCGCAAAAAGTTCAATAACGCACTGTATTTGCCTCATGTTTACCATAACCTCTGTATTTCAAACGTTATAGATGGTCAAAGGAAACATTGTAATCAACCGCAATTCCGACGCGACGTCCCAAACCGCTACAGACAAACAAAGCAGACCTGCGGACGACAACACAGGGAATTGCGTCACACTGCAAAGACAAATTTAATCATATTTATTTCGTACACTTGTTAACAAATAGACATTTTTTGCAGAATAAGTCCCCCACTATAGTAACATTTTTGTACGGGTTAGGTTTTGATACTAGATTGAATTAGAGTATAAATTATTTATATTCAAACAGTGAAAATACACTAGAACAGGGGTCTCAAACTCAAAAAGCTCAGAGGGCCAAATGAGGACTCATAAAGTAATCCGAGGGCCGAATAATGACGCTGATGCAACAATGGCGGTACCTGATCCCTACTGCAGTATGAACAGCTCGTTCATCTCTTTTCTTGCGAAANGAAGCATGAGANACTGGCAAATCATTTGTACACANCTCTGCGTTCGTTTATAACGAACGTGTTCATTCGATTGCCGAGTACCTTTGAACACATGTGAACCAAGTAAATCACTGAAATNCTAATTATTTGATGAAGCATCCCAGGCCACAGATATTGTCCTTGCGGACCACATGTGGCCCCGGGTGGTGTGTTTGAGATCTCTGCACTAGAAGCAACAACGAACGCAGCGATTGTACAGGAAGCGATCCAATCATTCCAAACCATTCCTTCAGTAACAATGATGACCTGGATGCATTGGACAAGGTTAAATATCATGCGAAGAGGAATGTGGGAGAAAGCTTAGTTGTTGACAACAGTTCCCGATTTACTTTGATCCACTCAACAACGCCCAGGTACTGTGGATATTTGGGAAGTAGTTCCTTATCCGAAGTTCTTTTTGAGGGGGAGAATGTGTTATCTGCGTGCGGAATCGTGCGTGTGGTCGTACGTGGTGCTGAGGTCCCGTTTCCGCCGTTTTTAACAGTATGTGCTGCAGTGCTTGCGGAGATGCTGTTGCTAATCTGTTGTTATCGAAAGTATTTTGAGAACTTCGCTTGCACTCTTGTGTTCATTTCTACATTGTGCAAGTCGACTGGCAAGGTAAATTTACAAAAAGAGGTCTTACCTTTGCTCATCCTAATAGACATACCTTTAACATTTGAAGATTTTGCTGTGTCAGTGTTGCAGAAAATTCGTTTCCAGATGTGCCGGTTTCCAGGAGAAACGTACGTTTTCCATCCATTACTCCGAGTGAAGCCGCAGGAAAACCTTACTTCAGCATTTTTAGAGTTTGCCCCGTCACCTAGTGGAAACACTCTCGCGACGACTAGCCGTTTCACCTTTTGAGAATAGAAGGAACTCAATTTGCGAGATATTCCCACAACACGAAGTACTTGTTTAGGTCTTGTCAAGACTGGCATCTCCAGTACATGCTTCACTAGATCAAGATCCGGTTGCAAATTCCCTTATATGTTCGAGATCCTAACAAAACGATGGTGTCCTTGACACATGTGAAATTGTATTCGTTGAGAGTGAACTAGCTCTCTAGGACAGCCTTGAGAAACGTTCTAATCATGCTCTTCTTGAGTTTTCTAACACGCCGTAATAACAGCAAAAAGCAAAAGTTTCTTTGCACTTGCAAGCGTCAATGATGTCACTGATCACACTCTGTAATCAATAAACAGCATTATCCAGTCCTAAAAGTAACCTCATGAACTGACAATCTCGACCGTTAGCTTCAGACGCCGTATGCTTCCTTTCCTCTGGCACAAGTGGCACTTGGTGATACGCAATTTTGACGTCTACACTTGAATAACAGTTGTAGTGTGCAATAAGTGTCACAACACTTTGCATGCCAGGAAGTGGATAAGCATAACAGATCAGCGAATTTGTTAGACGTTTGACTGTAGTCAACACACACGTTTTTGTGCTAATTTTTCGAAATTACAAGCTGAGAAACCCAAGGCGAGTTGCTTGGCTCAATTATGTCATCCTTTAGTAGTTTCGCTGTTTGATTTTGAATGAGATCGTGACCTGCTTTTTAATGCTTTAGAAAACTTCCTCGCGTCAGTTGCAATTGGTTGTTATTCTGGAGTCAAATGCTCAAATGAACTGGCTGGTGTACAGCGTGATGTCTCCAAAACTCCCAAGTGGAATTATGAGCGTTTGGATCCACGACGTTAAAGTTTGTACTTCTTAATGTTGCTTTAAAAACTCACGACCCCACTGAATGGTGCTCTACAGGAGATCATTCGTAACTGAGGAATTTACTTCTTTGTATCTTAGATCAAGAAGTTCTACAGGTACAGAGCATAGACCGATGGTGACTGTACTAGATTTTTTCACTGCCATGTTGACATCTTCCAGTTTGCCTTGTATTCGCGTTCAGCAAAATTTTCACTAATGATTTAATTTAAATTAGAGCTGATGATGCTCAACTTGTATGTAAAGTGTATACTCTGTGAAATCCTATTGTGTGATTCTTTGCTGGGAAAGGTTTCCTTACGGTGGAGAATGTTTCAACTAATGTGACTAAATTCTGCGTCAGTGTCTAATAGCCCATTGGCCAATACTCCGTTGATAACACATGCACATTGACTTTCTTCTCATCACAATCTTTTACCAGAAGATAAAACCGCCGTTGTCTTTCGTCGAAGTTTTTTCTCGTCGAAAGACTTGTTTTTGAAAAATTTCTCTTTTTCTCACATGTGCAACATGTATGGTCTTTGGCCAGACAAATTTCGCGCGGTTGTCTTTTTTCACTGCAAAAGAAACATTTGCTCTGTTTCACTGCCAGATGATCGAGTATGGTCGTTGATCTCGAGCGCCCCCCAATGTGTTGGTGGCAGTGACCAACGTGGCCTCATCTCTCGCAGTTATCGACGTAGATCGGCAGGGCAGAAACCACCTGTTGATAGAAATGCTGTAATTCCGTACCACTGATGTCTTACGTAGATTTGTTGTTTGCCGTTCGTCGTTTTCACCAATGGTAGGGGACTCTCGNGATTTATAGTGAACACTCGTTGATCGACAGCAGGAGTGTCAAAACCTGGGTAGATGTAAAACTAGGGGTACATTTGTCCGTCTGAAGGGGTACATTAAATGTTTGCAGTGGAAGTGAAAAATACATTTGCATATTTATTTACAAATAATTATACATATGCTGGTAAATGTTATTTTCAAAAATCATTATATGCCTATTTTTAAATATATCGACTTTGAGACAAAAAAACGAGTCTGCCTTTATAGTTCTAAAATTTTTTAATTCTACTAAAAATCCAGTGGATTTCTGCTTCTTTACTCACGCTTTTTGTCATGAAATTTCGGGGTCATATGCTCATTTGTGGAAATGCTGAAGTGGTACACTCTCCGAGACAATTTGGAAACCCTTGATCTAGACAAGAGCTTCATTTGATGTTGACCTGAAGGCTTAAAGCTAATAAGATCCTGGTCTGAAAGGACAGTCTTTGTAGGCCAGCAAATCAAAGATGTTACTCACTGTTCTGATTAAATAGATTCTCTTCAAGCAGTTTTCAACTTCAAAAGGTTATTGCGCATCAAAGAATTGATCCGGATCTTTGNTTCAGAATTAGCCAACTGGACATAATCCCAGCAAGGCAGCTTGGATATGAGTTATGTTTCCGTCGTAGGCTTTGTTAGACTTACCTTGCTTTTAAGCTATAAGAGTTAAGAGAGGTGTCTATGGACCACCATGCATTTAGTCTCCTTTCAGGACAACTGTCCCAGATATTAAAGCGAAATATTGATCTATCAAAAGATGGCGAGTTTCCAGAAAAATATGGTGCAGAACCTAAAATAGCGGAAGCAAAACCTGAACAACTAACATGAGTTGGAAATTCCAACTATTTGGTGATTAATCATCATTGGCCTACATGTGGTAGTTGCAAATATTCAACGAGACCATGACTGCCACGCCTCTGACAACATCTAGTCAAAATTTTTTACTGAACCATATCCTTCAATGAGGTTGTTTCCAGCCTGGAAACTAAGAGCACTAGGCTAAAATTTCTTAATTTGAAGGCGATTGCTTTTTGGGGGTGGTTGGTTGTTTAAAAAAGAAGCATGTTTCTTATTTTCTGATATAATGCAAAGTTTCCATTTAACCAATCAAAACCTGGTGTCTTTAAATTATTTTCTGCAAACATTAGAATCAAAATCCTCAGACAACTTTCATATTGAAGTTCTCGTTTCTTTTCCAGTAAAATGGAAATATGCGGACGAGGCATTTCAAGCTCATTGGCATTAACGCCGAGGTGAGCGAAAACATGTTAAATAAACTTTAGCAACTCGGACGTCAATGCAAATCACTCATAATTGTTGGCCAAGGTATTAAATGCAAAAGAAACTTCTGAGGAATAGAATGAACAATTCCTTTTATATTTTCAAACAAACGCACATTAACCTAACAACGTAAGTTATATATACAAAAAAACTACATCTTAATATTGCAATTTCACTTACTTCTACTGTTTTCATAATTGTGATATTAACATCAGCGTGGGTGTGTTACCAGGTATCGTGAGACTCACGATTAGAAGTGTATTTTTGTTTGAAAGAGATCCTCTACACAAACGCAAAGTGAACGTAATACTGGAAAGTCTCCTCCAGTCATCGTGACAACGTTTTTTTGCTGCTATGTGTAGAAATCGACCGTTGCTCTTGAGCGCCATTGGGTACACTTGAAAGTGTCATCACCCTCTGGCCTCAGTGACAACGCCCATTTGTTCAAAGCCACAACGCCCCCTGTCACCAGTCAACTGATGAATAGTGACAGCTTCATACATTGGCGCAGCTTCCAGCCTCAGGAGAACAAAAAATTTTATAGCAACGCTTATCTATCTCCCAAAATGTTGCTTCGGTGTTTTGGTCATTGCTTTATTGCTGGTAAAGCACTTTGATGGTATATTCATCCGCATCTTTGAATTTTCAACCGCAGTAACAAAAGTTCTACATTTTTAAAGGATCGATATTTTAACATGGTTGCACTGATGAACCATCAGTGCATACTGTTTTTTTCAGATGCCTCGAAAGCATCCGATCAAGCATTGCACATGAAATATTTCAGAAATTAATTCAGACAAAGGTGCCAATGTGTTTTTGCGCCTGCTGAAACATTGGTACAAGGAACAAACGATGCAAATGAAAAAGGGTAAGCATTTTTCGGAACTGTTTCGTGTATCAAACGGGATTAGACAAAGGGGGGTAGTGAGCCAATACTTGTTAGCTGTATATTTTGGTGTTTTGGGTACACGACTTTTCGGTCTAGCCGATTCGGTCAGGTAGATTGGGTCTGGCCGTTTCGGTCAAGCCGTTACTGTCCCGGGACATTATGTTCTGGCCCTTTCGTTCTGGAGACATTTCGGTCACGACATTTCTGTACATAAAGAACTGATTATGTTTGTTGATTTAAATGGTCATATAGGCAGGAGAAACGTCACGCTAGCTGGTGTTATACCAACTCCCTTTGATGTTGCAGCGAAGTGACAAATAGTCTGAAAGGTGAAATGTCAACCTAGCCGGTGTTATACCCAGTGGCGATTCTAAAGGGTGGCCTGAGTGAGTGGGCCATGGGTCCCCGATTAACTCTTGGATCTTGGATCATATTTGTAGTTATTTCAAATAAAACCTTTCGTTGCTTTAAGTACGTTTGCATTAACAATTAAAATGGAAAATTTCTGCAAGATTTCATTTTCTGACCGAAATGACTCGAGACGGAAACGATCAAGACGGAAAAGCCCCGTGACCGAAACGGCTAAGACCGAAACGGACGGCCATATCGAATCGGTCAGACCAAAACGGCCATATCGAATCGGTCAGACCAAAACGGCCAGACCGAAAAATCCTGTTCCGAGATGATTTATTCATTGGATTAAACAACATCAAAGCTGGTTGTTGTATTGGTGAAGTCCTATTCAACCACTTGATTTTTCCTAATGATATCTGTGAGATTTGTCCAAGTGTGCGTGGGTTGCAAAGTATACAAAATTTGTGTCAGGCTTATGCAGAATTAGAAGGAATTATTCTCAACTGCAGCAAAACTGTTTGTATGACGTTTGAAGCTAAACACTCAAAAAGCAGTCACCCCGTTACTGAGACTGGGTAGTCAAAACGTAAAATCTGTTAGCTGTTACAAATATCTGGGTATTGTATTGGATACTGAGCTCTCAGATGACAAAGACATTCAGAGACAACTGCGATATCAACATTGTGCAGCAAACAAACTGCGAGCATCTTTTTTCGGAAAATGAAAGATAGTTCAAAATGTACTTTTCGTTCCTTCTCTACATCCATGTATGCTTCACAATTATGGTGTAGTTTCAGGAATCGTGGATGCACCGATTGCGTGTGGACTATAATTTTGGATGCAGAGCTCTATACAACAGGCCATGGGGAGCGAGTTTTAGTAGTCATCAGGTTCAACGCAACATTCCCACCTTTGATGCCTTATTTTTTTAAAATGTGGATCTGTTTCTTGAAGGATGCAGAAATTCTAGCAACGTATGGTTGCGAGGTTTGATGCATTCAGATTGTTTAAATGCGTCCATATACTTTGAATACTATAATCGCATTTGCTTTGTGACTGAATGCTCGGACGTTACGGTGTTTGTTCGTTTCAGGGCATGTCATGCCACTACACATTCGTAGTGACCTGGCCTTGTGTACCAGTATTGAATCAGCGTCCTACTTTGGGAGTAGTGTGTACCGAGTGTTACGGTAAGCGGCAAATAGTGTTAACACAGTGTCTGTAACCGTGTGGTTCTGCCTCCAACGCCATTGCAAAACGTTTTGTTTTGTCTGTTTTTATCAACCTGCATTGTGCAGACAGTGCGTGCTTGTATTATGGACTTCGCGCGTGAATACAAATTAAAGAAATTAAACAAAAAATTAAAAAACTAACGCAAATCAAAATTGAATTAAATTGAAAAGCGCTTAATAAAAAGTTAATTAACAGAAAAAATGATTTCTCAAACGTCAAAAATATGTCTAATAACATGACAACAAAGGAAGATATCTTTGTGTGACTTTACCTCGCCAGCCGACATGCACAATGTAGAAATTAACACAACAGTGCAAGCGAAGTTCTCAAAATACCATCGATAGCAACGTGATTAGCAACAGCGTCTCGACACGTGCTGCAACGGCGACTGTTAGGAACGGTGGAAACGGGATTGCAGCACCGAGTACGACCACACGAACGATTTTTCACGGAGATAACACATCCTAACCTTGATAAAGAAATTCGGTTGAGGACGACGTCACAACCATCCATAGTCCCGGCCGTTGTTGAGTGGATCAATGGAAAACAGGAACTCTTGTCAACAACTGAGCTTTCTCCGAAATTCCTCTTGGCATGATAGTTGTCATTGTCCAGTGCATTTATTTGATCATTGTTGCTGAAGGAACGGTGGGGATAATTCGATCGCTTCCTGTACAAACGCTGCGTTCGTTGTTGCTTCCAGGACAGAGGTCTCAGACAGGCAACCCGCAGGTCACATGTGGGCCGCAAGGGCAATATCTGCGGCCTGGGATGCTTTGTCAAATAATTAGCATTTATTTTTTTTGATTTTATTTGTTTGTTTGTGAGGAGACACGAAGTCCATAGTACGAACACACACACTCTGCAGAACGCAGGTAGATACAAACAGACAATACAGAACGTAGTACAAGGCATTGATGCCAGCGCAATCACAGGGTTACAGACACTTTTTGCAACTGCATTGGAGATAGAACATAGGGTTACAGACACATTCTTAACACGATTGTTAGCTAACACTTAAAACTTGTTGCAGCACTACTACAGAGTAGTGAGATTTGTGAATGAGATTATAGTGTTCAAAGAATAGTGTCGAATACAAACAATCTGACTGCATCAAAGCACGTAACCATACGTTGCTAGATTTTCTGCAGCTTTCGAGAAACAGGTACGTGTATTTTCGTAGCAGCGCCTCAAAGGTACGAATGTTACAATGAATCTGGTGGTTACTAACACTCGCTCTCCAGGACAAGTTGTATAGAGCTCTGCATCCAAAATTATATGCCACACGCAATCTCTGCATGCATGACTTCCTGAAATTACAACATAATTGAGATCCATACATGGGCATTCAGATGGAACGAAGTACGTTTTTAACTGCATTTGAACAACGGGAAAAAGAGGCTCGCAGCTTGTTTACTGCACAATATTGATATCGCACTAGTCTCTGAATGACTTTGCCTTCTGAGAACTCAGTATCCAATACAATCCCCAGATATTTGCATTGGTCAACATATTTTACGTATTGACCACCCAATTTCAATAATGGAGTGGCTGTGCTTTTGGCACTCTTAGCCTTAAACGTCATACAAGTAGTTTTGAACATTTTCAACAAAAAATGCATTATTGAAATTGAGTGGTACATATTCAACAAAAATGCATTCAACAAAATATGAAAAGAACATATTCAACGAACATATTCAACAAAAAATGTTCAACAAAAAAAACGAACTTATTCAACAAAAAATAGAACACTTTCAAAGTGCATTGAAGTTTTTTGCGTTGTTTTCTGGTGTTTATAATTTCTCGGCCAGCGAATGAACACGTTTCATATGAAAAAAAAAACACAGAGACGTCTGCAAATAATCTGCCAGTATCACATTATTCTTTTCTTTGCAAGATATCAAATGATGAAGCTGTTCATAGTAAGAATCAGTTACCACCATTTTTGTGTCAGCGTCAAAATGCGGCCCTCGGATTACTTTGTAAGTCCTCATTCGCCCCCTNAGCATTTTGAAATTGAGATCCCTGTTCAAGTTTATTTCTACTGTTTTATTATACAATACATTCTATTCCANTTCAATCTACTATGGAATCTAACCCCCGCAAAACATGTTGCTAAATTGGCGAACATAATCAAAAAAAATTTACATTTGTTAACAAGTGTACGAAACAGGTATGATTAAATTCACCTTTGCAGTATGACGTAATTCCCTGCGTTGCCGTCCGCAGGTCTGCTGTTTGCTTCGTTTGTCTGCAGCGGTCTGTCACGTCACGTCGGATTTGCGGTTGATATAGATTTTCTTCAACCATCCCCAACTTTTGAGGTACTATGTTTGTACTAAACTCGAAACAAACACAGAGAGTTTTTCTACTTTTTGCGAGATATCTCAATATGTTGAAATACTTTGCGTTTTCCTCTCTTTTCTTGAGGAGGAGGACAAAATCTAGACTGTGCTTATACATTTTTCTTACCTTTCTAAGCAAAAATATTTTTCTAAAGGAAAGACACGAAACGATAATTTTGTTTGGTAAGCGCAAGCATTTGCGCTACATACCTTCCAATATATGGAGTAGGTCAACACGATGGAGTTATGTCATCAAATCATATTTCAAATCATATCAGATATTAACAGCTATCAGCGAAAGCGCGACGCCTGTAGAACGGAGTCCCACAGGGATCGATCCTGGCGCCCCTTCTCTTCAACACCTACATCCCTGACCTGCCAACCACCGTCTCCAGAAAGTATGCATATGCCGACGATGTAGCAATTATGCATGCTGATGGAGATTGGCAGGCACTGGAAGGGGTGCTGACCAAGGACATGGCAATCATAGATGAATACCTCCAGACTTGGAAGCTAAAGCTCAGCACCACAAAGACGGTTTCGGCAGTCTTCCACCTCAACAACAAAGAAGCTGAACGTGAGCTCAAAGTCAAATACAACAACGAAACCCTGCCCTTCTACTCCGAGCACAAGTACCTCGGAGTAACGTTGGACAGGTCGCTTGCGTTTCGCCGACACCTTGCGTCACTTCGCAAGAAGCTGCCATCACGCGTCACGCTCCTGAGGCGGCTTTCTGGCTCCGGCTAGTGTGCTGGAGCAACAACTCTGTGAACAGCCACCCTAGCCTTGGTGCATTCAACCGCCGAGTACTGTCCTCCTGTCTTGTGCCGCAGTGCTCATTCCCGCCTTATCTACCCCGCCATCAACGACGCCTTGCCAATTGTGAATGGATGGCTGCGTCCTGCACCAGCGGACAACCTTCTAATTCTCGCAGGCATCCAACCTGCTGAGTTTCGTCGCAGTGGAGGCACACTGTCTCATAGCACGTCGTGCCATGGAGCCTGGGCATCTGCTCCACTAATCTGCAAACCCACGGCGCCTCACATCGAGACACCCATTAGTACTCGCCGCACAGCAACTCATCAGCTTCTCTGACAACAACAATATACGTGCTGCGCAGTGGGTGGATCGCCAATGGAATGTGGATTGGGCGGACAACCCCACGAGACTCCGCACTTTCATCCCCGACACCGGCAACCAGCTCCACGGAATGACCCTCCCAAGAAGTGCCTGGGTCCGTCTTAACCGCCTCCGCACCGGTGTCGGACGTTTCCGCTCATGCTTGTACAAATTGGGTATGGCCTCCTCTGCGGCCTGTGAGTGTGGCGCAGAATAACAAACTGTCAACCATGTTGTCCTCCAATGTCCAATCCATCGACCTCCCCATGGACTGCTTGGCCTGACGGTTCTGGACGATGAGACAGTTGAATGGCTGCTCAACACCTGCCCCGAGATCTAGCGCGGCCAAGCAGTGTTTTCAACAACTCGCTCAAAACAAGTGGAAGAAGCGAAAGGGCAATTACAGCTTTCCAGCAAAAACCTTTATTGAATTGCTACTGCTGAACTCCAGTGCACTCTGACAACTCCTGCATGAAACCACAAACGACCTGAAAAAACTCGAAACACATCAGTCGATTAGCACTAGACGCACTAAAGGAGAAAAAGGCATTGTTGACTTACTGTCTGCTGCTCTCCAGCATAACAGAGATATAGCTGGAATTGGTATGGGCAGCTGAAACATACTGTCACTACCCAGGTGACAGTAGGCTTAATTGCATAGATTTATATATCAACAGTCTTATGACGGGAGACTAGCAAGGGTTTGAACTTTCGTCCCTTTATGTCCCGCGCCCGATGCAATTTTGGCGGAAGTTTGCAACGCTATAACTCGCCAGCCGATTGAGCTAGAAAGCTGTTCAAAGCATCTACGGATTCAGCAGGTCTTTTAGTTGAGATTGAAAAAAAAGTTTTTTTGTTTTGGGTTTGGGGTTCACTGGGGGGACGTCACAAGTGGGGGTAATTTTGTTCTAATAGAAAAAAAAACATATATGTGCAGACTACAGTGAAACTGCAAACAAATTCACTCATCTGGATCCTTATCCACTTCTTAGCAAGCAAAGCGTTTCTAACATCAATGCACAGTACAACTNNTATTCAAGCATAGAACTAAGAATTGCGTATCATGAAGTGTCACTTTTGCCAAAGGAAAGGAAGTANACGGCGTTNNAAGCTAACGGTCAACTTTGTCAATTCAGGAGATTACATTTTCGATTNAGGAATGCTGTTCCTTGCCTCCAGCGNGTGATCAATGACATCACTGCCGCTTACAACTGCAAAGGAACGTTTGCTTATTTTGACGACATCACGGCGTATTCGAAAGCTCCAGAAGAGCAGGATCAGAACCTTTTTTACGGCTGTTCATGAATGCTAGTTCACCCTCAACGAAGGCAAAGGCACGTGTGCCCAGGCAACAGCAGATAATTTTAGTTAGAACAAGCATCACATCTCATTGCAAAAATGTACAATATTAAAAGGCGTTTAAATAGACTGTATGGAGCTTCTGGAAATTAGTCAACAAAAATAGTTTTCCCGAACTGAAAAATTTCGCAGTAAACATGCACTCGATGTTTGAAAGCACATGCGTGTGTGAGAGAATATTTTCTGCCATGACGCAAGTGAAATCTAAAAACAGAAATCGAAGTGTGCACGAAACACTGGACGATAGTCTCCAACTGGCTGCCAATAACATTGGCATTTATGCCGGAACGATAGTGCAGAAGAATGCCCGCAGCCAGGGCTTAGGCAATTGGCAACTGGCTCCCCCCGAAATTTTTATAACCATGTTTAGGCTAGTTGTAATGTACAACAACAAGTTACAATCATTCCCCCTTCGCCTGAAAATAGCATAAAATTAGTAGTTTAGCATTTAATCCGGACAACCACGAATCCATATAAATAATACTTTCGCATTAAATCTGGACAACAATGAACAGTTTGAGCTAAATCAAATTGTTGCTTCACTTAACGTCCAAAACTGTTTCGCCTTACACCCAAATAAGTGCAGTTGAGACAGTAGCCTTGTCTATTCATTGTAATCATCTTTGAAATCTCATGCTACGTAAAAATTTATAATTTGGCAGCATTCATGAGATTAACAATCAGGACCGTAACGAGGATGGCGTAGGGGGGCGAAACCAACCCAAAATTTTTTGTCCCCCTTGGAAAAATGTGTTGGACAAATTTTAAAACTATTGGACAAAGTTTAAATAATTTGGACCCCTCTCAGAAAACTCTTCGCCCCACCTGGTGTCCCAAGCTGGTTACGGACCTCCGAACAATCATGTTACGTAATAATCATCGCGTTGAACACCACTGAGTGCAGGCGCAGAGACGGGGGACAATGGAGGCAATCTCCTCACAATTCCTAAAATGTGCATTAAAAAATTCTGGTTGATCAAATGTTTGACGTGTGAGCCTAAGAAATACTTCAGTGTAAATCAGCGAAACTGCCCTTTAAGTCCTGCGATCGCCAAAAGTTTGGCGCAGGGTTTGCTAGGCTATAAATCTCCAGCCGAATGAGCTAGAAAGCTGTTCAAACCACCTACGGTTTCAGCAAGTCTTCTAGTTGAGATTGAAAAAAAAATTTCCATTTTGGGTTTGGGGTTCTCAGGGGAGGACCTCACAAGTGGGAGTGTCATTTTCATTTTTGGACTAGTTTTTTGGCCTAGTTTACGCGGCACTGGAGGCCAATTCCAATAGGCCAATTTCTTCGCTCAAGTTTGGTTCATAACTAGGCTACCATCTGAGTCTTTAGAGCCCTTGACTGGCTTTCTAGCATATCTGGATCCAAAATTATGCCACAAAAAACAAAAAGTGATCAAAATTTCTACCCTACAAAAGGAAACCTGGGTTGAATAACACCCACTTTGGATATGACCATAACTCGCCGCCAGAAAGGCTAGAGACTTGTTCAAGCCCTCTGAAGACTTGTGAAGACTTGCAGTTTAGACTGCAAAAAATTTTTTTTTGCTTTAGATCTCGGGTTTTTTGTTGATGTTTGCATAATGATGGGATGTTTACGCATATTTATTTGTATTTGGATGATAACGTAATTTCCTGGGAGTCAAACAATCCATCAAATTTTGTGGCTCAAAGTTTTTTTTAATTCAAGGCTACAATACGAGTCTTTAGAGGGTTTGTTGGACTTTCTAGCATTTCTGGTTCAAACGTTATGGCAGAATAAGCAGTAATTATTTAGGGGAATTCCCACTGATTCCCTAGGGAATCCATACAAGATTAGGGGTCTTTCGGTCATTACTCGGGCGCAGGAAACTCTAGGAAGTCGATCTAGGTCTCTACAGCTTCATATTCCAGCCTGGAATACAACCAAAGTTTGAGCCACAATTTCGGCTCATTTTACGGGCGATGACGTCATAAAAGAATAACCAAAAATAAGCAAAACCTTCCTTCATTCTAACGACAGCCGCCGACAGCCCCAAACCCAAATCTCAAAAATTTTTTTTTCAGTGCAAACTAGAAGACTTCACGAGTCTTTCGAGGGTTTAAATAGCTCTCCAGCATATTCTCGCGTCATGTTATCGCAAGTTATTGCGAGCCGCACTGGCCGCCAGTGGAAGACATGCCTTTTCTGCAGTTTTGCGCACAACGGGTTTTTGTGCCATAACTTTAGTTCCAGACATGCTAGAAGGTCAATCAAGGGCTCATGAGACGGGGTAAATCGTCTAGTTTTTACAAAACCTTTGAGCCATAAAAATGGCTTATTGAATCAGAGCCCATGGCCAGTTAAAGTTATTCAAGAATGCAAAAATATGCCTTCTTTGTGACGTCACCAGGAAAAAAAACAGACTCAAATCAAATAATTTTTTGTTTTAATCGAAACCGCAAGACTTGCTGAAGCCGTGGATGATTTGAATTGCTCTGTAGCTATAGTAGCTCGCGAGTTATAGCGTTTAACGCGTTTCAAACCCTCGCTAAAATTTTGGCGATAGTGGGATTTCAAGGGTTTTAAAGAAACCTATCTTACTTTAGTATTTAGTCGATCCTGATCAAAGAAATATGATTTTCCACTTGTCCATGGTCAATTAAAATGTTGTGTACAGGTGTAAATGCCAAAAAATTTACATCATGGTTTACCTTTGCCTGAGGCTTCATGTCTGTTTTGAAGTTGTTGATGATGAAATGCAAACTTGTTTCTAATCGTTTGCAATAAATAGCCGCAAAAAATAAAGGAGTAACGCTTTGCGCAACCGTTTCTGGCGCACTAGGTTGCTGAATCCCACCTAACGCTGATGTAAGCTTCACTTCAAGACCATCGCAAAAATTTCTCTCTGGGAACTCTGGCGTGCTAGAAATATAACTTATTCTTCATCGGCCATGTAAGTCTTAAATGAAAACCGTAGATTTTTGTTTTTGTACATTTTTAAAAGTAAGTGCGGGAATATGGTGACAATATACATTTTATATACCTTGAAGCTCAAACTTTTACTTTTGAAACTGGATTGCTTCCGGGCCAAGCAGGAGCGTAACGAGGTTAGATGGCGCCCGGGCCAAGAAATAAGTTTGGTGTCCCCATGTTCGAAAATGAATTCTATCGGAAGCAAATGTGCTTTTGAAGAAAGTACTTGCGGGAATTTTCGGCACCCCCGGAGCAGTTCGGCGCCCGTGAATTGTGCCCCCTTGCCTCTTCTCGTTTACGCCCCTGGGGCCAAGAAGCGATCCAGTTTCAAAAGTCTTTTTTATTACACAATTATGCCATAGCCACTGTTTGGCAACAATAACGTTTTCTAGATATTTATTTGCAATGATCAAACATTTATCGTGACGTTTCAGTCAGAATTATGTGGAGCCAACGTTCGGTATTCAGTTGCAACGGGAAGAGTCAGCAGCAAAATATAACGTAAGTGGGAAGATGCCTTTTATGTTGGAAGTCCCGAGGGTAACGCTGTCATTACTTACATATAGCTTGCAATCTGCTTTCTCGATAAAGCGTACGTGACTAAAAAGAAACTAAATTTGACTCTTTTCCTGTGAATTGGATTTTGTTATTTAACCACTAAAATATTTTTTTAAATACTTCAAGCTGTTACTTTAATCAACTGTTGTGTCAAACTGCGGCTACAAGTATATTTCTCAGGCTTATGTTGCAGAGCTGTGGTGATGACCGATTGTGGCTTCGTTTTCGCAAATACACAACTATTTTCACACTTTGTGTACACTGGACATTGACACTGACACTGAGTATGGGTCAGATATATCAAGTTTATTCGGAGGGCTGTTTAACTTTCCTCAATTTACAATAATATGTTCATCATATTTGTGAATCTTTGTTTAACTCTAAACATCTAGCTAAATACCTAATCGTTTCTGTGAAGCAAGTTTAGTGCAAGCAGTGTACACACATGCTGTGGCAATGGCATTTCACAGCGTTTGTTGACATAAAATTCAAACATTTTGCAAACTGGTTGAGACACACTAGCGTTTACCTTTATCAGCTACACACGTCAATTTGTCGTTGAAGAATTGATCAGCAACAGGATCTACGTCCTATATGAGTGTACGTTTTGTAGAAGGCCTACTTCGGGATTGGTGTCTCAGAGCAAAGTCGCTGCCAGTGACGGATTCTCGTGACTTGGTCTCGATCTCGAGACGCATCGTTGCGAGTCTCGGTCTCGGAAGCTTCAGGTCTCGGTATCGAAGGCTTTCCGGTCTCGGTCACAAGCCTATTGTTTGAGACTTTTGATACTGCAACGATATTGCTTAGGAAAATTTTTGCAATTCAACGTGCTTTTTGTCTGCTGTATCTGCAGGCGAGAAACGACCAAAGCGAACAGGAGAATAGCCAGAAATTTGAAAAAACATCAACGCGAAGTGGTGATGGCATTATGTGGAAAATGATTAGAAAAATATTGGCATAATCCACAAATTTTACTGTCTTGGTGTCGGTCTCGAAACTCAAGTTTTGAGTCACTGGAATTTTTTAATTTTGACAAGGTTTCGGTCTCGCAGTTTCGGTTTCGACTACATCTTTGGTCGCTACTCGGCTTCGATTGCACGCATGTGTTGATGTACATCAAAAGCGTGTAAATATAGAAAGCGCAAGCACAATGTCGGCGGCGATGACTTCTTGCTCAAATGCACTGGCTGCAATAAGCATACTGCATAACGTTCACTTTACTATAAGTTTTTTTTTGTTTTTTTTCTGGAGATCACTTTTTTTAAGTATTTTTTGGGTAAGTTTGGGAGAATCCGGGCAAAATGGTGTTTCAAGTGCTTTGAATTGAAAAATGCACCTAACATGAAATGAAATGCAGTCCTTTTTTGGAGGTCACTGTCTTTGCAGTTTATTTCGGGAAGTTTGGGTAAATTTTGGAAAAATTCCTTTGCACCCCAATAATTTGCCTGCTCCTACATCTATGATCGGCACAAACAGACACGCTGTGAGTTCGCCAAAGCTGATGTTTTTTAGTGAAGGACACTACTTTCTTAAACATTTCTTTTCTTGTAGTGTATATTTGGTAAGTGGACAGCAAAAGAGAAATTGTTCCACGTAGTCCTCAGTCGCACGGTATCGCACAAACACCACGAACTGTGCTTTGTTTCCAAAATCTGTAGTCTCGTCCAACTCTGAAATACGATTTCCACTTCGCTTCGGAGCAGCAATAATTTGTTTCAGAATATCGATCTAAAGTTCTTGGATGCGCCAATTGATGGTGTTGTTTAACGAAAACCACAGCTGACTTATTAGCTACGGCATGTGTGTTCAGCCCGTAATCCGAGGGCCTAAAGTGGCCCGGGAACTGAAATTTTGTGGCCAGTAGAGTGTGGCCCGCGGGCCAAAACCTAAATTTTATCAGAGAAAAATAGTGTACCGTTTACCAACCTTAATGACCACACCAGGTCACCTGCACCTGGTATTTACTTCATCCAGACCACATTGCTCCACAAGCAAGCATTACGGTTGTAAATCTTAATGTCAGCCCACTGACCTGAAGGAAGCATCGGCAGTCCTATGGGGCTCGCAGATCATGGACCTGCGCGAGGTTGCACTGGTGCCTATGGTTACGTTAGGAAAACCTATCTAGTCTTCACTAACGAAATAGCGACAGAACTCTTCAAACTCAGCGCCCAACAGCAATTCAGTCTAAACCTGAACCGCTGTGCTGTCCACACCTCGCAGATCAATGCCGATTTAATCAAACAAACACACAGAGAACGCGGGTTAAGTGTATTGCCAATCTTCAGTGGGCGGGACCAGCGATTTGTCTAACCCGCAGGGCTTGACACAGCTGTGGCCTATGGACAAATCTGGTTATGTGCATTTGGCGAGGCAGTGCTGCTCAGGTGCATTCCACCCTGAGCAACGGCATCACTGCACATTAACCTGGCTATTTTCAACTGCTGGTTTGACCAACCTCTCACCTGCTGTACAAGGAGGTTTTGCTCTTACATTTTTCCAAGCAACAGAAAAAGAATCACGCACTGCTTTACTATGGGAGTAAGTTTTTACTCCTGAAGTAGATGGACGATAAGTACGACCATACAGAGCCCATGCTGGACTAGTGTGGTCGAAGAGATAACCGATATTGCTACATTGCAGCAACACACTGGTTTTGTTCAGCACATCAACACAAAAGGATGCCAAGCAACTGCGCTTTTGGATATTCGTCGCACTGACGCTAGTGGAGCAGCTGCTGCTAATCTGTTCCGACTTTGGAATGATGTTGCTGCCGATTACGATCTTGATGTCAGTAAACATGTCGCTGTCGCATGCGATGGAGCTGCTGCAATGATAGGCTGCCTAAATTCTCTCTCTCAGAAGTTGACGGAACAAAACCCGATCGCTCACACGGTGCACTCTCATGCTTAGCCTTGGCTTGTACAGACACATACAGACACAGTGAAGGAGCTACAGCACATCCAAGATTGCGAACGTGGTTTAGGCCAGACTTGGAATTACTTCTCAATCTCACCGCTAAAAATGGTTAAACTACATGAAATGCAAACTGCTGAGATTGATTCTTCTTCGCGAAAATTAGTTACAGCCGGCCGTACCCGTTGACTGTCTGATGGTGAGGCTGTGATTGCGATGGAGGCTGAACTAACGGGTGTGTAGGCCACACTTAATTGTTTTGTTTCTGCAACGAAGATTTGCACATCAGTAGAAATTATTCACTTAATCTGTTCAAAACGCTTTCTCTTTCCCTTTACCTGCTGCACACTGCTTTAGAGCACCTAAACAAGCTACCACTACTTTTTCGAAACGGCAGATTTCCTTTTTCTCACATGCAATCAGCTCTTTCATCGTGTCAAAAGGAAATTAAGAACATAGCAGATTCAGATCAGGTTATGATTAGCCTGAAACTTGATTGGGAAAAAAATTCAAAACATTTGCCAAACTCACAAAATGAACTTCATGAAGATGATTTTAAGCTGAACCGATGCACTACAAAAAATACTGTGAAGCACTGCTCCATAATCTTGAAGACCGCATTTCCGAGTCTGAAATACTGCCCGCTTTTTGTATCTTTGATGCGAAAGAGATTCCTCTTGATGCCAAAAAGCGCCAGCTTTATGGAAATCATGATCTGAAACTACTGGTCACAAGGTTCAATGTCGTTTCAGCTGAACAAACCTTGAAAGCAAAGTAGTAAATGATTACCAAACGCTGAAGGATAGAATGATCATGACAGAGTTTGATTTTTGCCAGGATGCTGGTGCACTTTGCAGCAAAATTACCTGAGATGAAATCCTTCGGGAAGTATTTCCTGAACTTCACCGGCTTTGTTGCATTGTGCTGTCCATTCTACTTGCCACAACCTGGCCAGAGCGAGGATTGTGAACGATGTGCCGTGTCAAAACCAAGCTACGAAACCGGCTGCTTGATTTTAACTTTGAATGCTCTGATAAATGTTTCAAAGAACGGTCCAGCGAAGCTTAATTATGAGAGTGCACTTGTGATTGTTCAGAAATGGACAAAAGTAAAGAATAGACGGAGAGTGACAGAGCGAGCAATAAAGACCCTAGAATTTGCAGATGACGAGGAAGAAACCGATGCTTTTACTAATGAACAAGGGCTGTTTAATAAAGTTGAAATTGAAAAATTTGTGTTGTAGTTTTTGTAAATATAGCCAAGCTCGTACAAAAAGGGAGTTTGAGTAACCCCCTTGAGTTTGATATTTTACGAAAACTTTATTACCTGCGCAAAGGAGATTTATTGTTTTCACATACTTTTGCTTGTTAATTGGTCAACTTAATGCAAATACCACGGAATGGATTTTGCATGCAAATTGCAAGGAACATTGTAAATGGGCCAAAAAGTTATAATTAGATTATGGTGGGAATCTGGGTTATCGTTTGCATCCAGAGACCATCTCACCACTTTTTGCAGATCTTTCGACCACTATGCATGTTTTTAAGATTGTGTTACGCGGTTGTTGACTATGTCCCAAAAATTGTCCTTATTTAGTCTGTTACGGCTAATCAGCACATGCACTGACAGTATTGGCTACATTACCAATTTCTGCAGCATGACAGAACTGTTGCACGAACTCAAAAACAGCAGTTGTTAACATAGAAGCATTCAGGCATTTGATAATGTCTCAGCAAGGAAAATGAAAAACTAAATACTGGCTGGACTTCTATACATAACAAAAAAACGAAATTTTTCCTGTTTACTTTATGCGCATTCTCAATCCTTGTGTATTTTAGCAAGATTCAATCTTGCAAACCGGAGTGTGCGCCAGCCAGTCCATCCGTGCACCTTCTATGCTCGACTGCTCGTATTTCATAGATAGAGTATGTTGGCTCAAGCATTAACCCTAGGAATACCGAGATTCTTTTCTTCAAGAATTACCAACGGGGTCGACTGAACCTGCATTGAGTATGAGTGGGTTTTTCGCACACAGCGCACTAGTTATCCCATCTCTTTCATATAAATGAATTTTGAAGTGTGACTTTTGTCTGTGGCCGTTGCTCGTTTTGCGCACGCGCAGTGGCAATGCTCTTTTTTGATTTCGCTGCCTTGTGAAATTGTGGATGCAAACTGCTCAAACGTTATTCTGCGGCAAGGGCCGAGTTTGCTAGAAACATTTGGAGGAACAAACTTTGTGTGGTATGCATGCGAATGTGCATATCATACAAATATATTACTCTTGCTTGCGTTTCGATGACGTCACCACGTTCACTCAACCTTAGTACGACCTTTTTCTAAAATTGGCAAATTATGGAAATGATGTACTTTGACCCCACTGGCCACGTCCCTGTTGTTATGGCAGTTGCAGAGAGTGCTGTGCTAGTACCTAGCAGTGATAACTAGTTATTTGATTTGAGTCTTCATCAAGTAGGGTACACAAAACGTTAGAATTACCGCTTGAAGTGTTCTTGAAAAAGTAGATAAAACAAAGACAATTCAATTGTACCTCAAAAAACAAACATTACATTAAAAAGTAGAAATTTTGAACATGTATCTTTGAGATTCAAATAATTGGCAGCAACATAATGCAATTCCAATTAACAAACATGTCTCTGGGATTCCATTGACTGGCACAATGACCCAAAAAGTACGCCTAAATCATACTGTTTTATGTCATGTACATCGGGATAGTATTCAAATATTTGCAAACATACAGCACATTGCATCAACAGACTTAAAAAATTCCTTGGCAAAAGTTTGGCAGTGAAATTCATGCAACTGTATTGATACCACAAAACATTCTGGGGGAAAAAAGATTTTGTGTCTTTCTATGTCCAAAAGTTAGGGAGGACATGTCCACCCGTCTCCCCTATTGCGGAATACTTACGGTCATTTAGCTTGTGAACACCAAAAAGCACGTGAAGACAAGGAGGTTATCACCAAATACGTGAAGCAAGAATTCAGGTTTGTGGATCACCTTGTTCAAGAGACTTCTCGAAGACATCCAGCAACTTTCCACAAGATGTAGTATGCAAGTACGTGGAATCTCCCATAGTTGAGCGCTCGATAGTGGCCTTGTAGCTGTTTTTCACAGGCATCCTATAGCTATTTATCTCAAATGCAGGTTTGTGGTTTTTGTGATATTGTTTGGCCAAAGGTCTGTTCTAGTTTATGCTGTGCAGTTTTCTGTTATATCTAGTCTTGCAAAAAATGAAAGGTAGAATACACATGAAGTGCCTACAGCTCTTCAAGTTGGTGAAGCATCCCGTGAAAATGAATTTGATGAGCTCAAGCCAGAAATGCGTGAGGTCGACGAAAAGCTTCATAGAACTGTGCAAGAATATTTCCGAAATTTGAGTACTTATATACTTTGGCACATAAAGATCAACTAATCAAAAGAGATGGTGTCATTTCGTAACGTTATTTCTGGCTACAAAATGGACGTGCAAGTAAAATAAATATAATCAGTACAAGGCCAGGTACAAAACAATTCATTGCTCCGCATGTAGACGATGGTAAATACGTGCCTCAAGGCTGTTGGACCACAACGCGGGGACCATATTTTGGAATTCACGATTACTGAAGCTCGTCGACATGGGGATAGCGAGTTCCCACTCAGAAAAGAAATGTTCGAAACGTTCTTAGGCCAGTGTTTTCTTTGTAGAGTTTTAAAAGTATGAGATGGACTTCCAGAAAATTTGTGTGAAACATATTAAGGACGACCTGTCTTTCTAGACACGACTGGGCTTCAACGCTAGTAAGGTTGTGTGGATACAGCTGATGAAATGCTCCACGCATGCTCTACTGAGCAAGCATCCCGAAGATGGCCATTTTTTGTACAGTATTGTTCAACTAGCTGGACATTGTGGTGCTGGATGCATACATCATTTGCAATATTTGCAAGTAACAACTAAAAAAGGGATTTTATTATCAAACAGGCAGAAAAGCTGTGCTCAAGAGAGTGAAACTGCAAGGCATGTACAGACCCCACGCACTGCATCTGAAACGCATTCAAGGAACTGCTGAGGCATGTCACTCGATAAAAGAACCAAATTCGGAG
>JGI24021J15306_10000168_pt1 | contig 38318 bp, 21 predicted proteins | sample Ectturendosymbi1_FD_15306 | JGI IMG/M metagenome (IMG submission 15306)
CGTCAACCATGTTGTGTAGGGGCGAAAGCCGCTACATGCGCAGCGGCAGTCAAAGGCATAACATCACCGATGGTGTGAAAACCATCGGAAGCGTCCTTTGGCCGAACAGCTAGGGGCGAAGCAAACCGATCCAAAAGTTGTCCTCCGATGTCGAATCCACCGACCTCCTCATGGACTGCACGGTCTGACAGTTATGGACAATGAGACAACCGAATGGCTGCTCAACACTTGCCCCGAAATCTATCGCGGGCAAGCCGTGGATAGAAGAACTCGCTCAAAAGAAGAAGCTAAAAGTATAGTTTTCATCAAAATTTGAATTTGGCAGGACGTTTTTAAATAACAAAAAGAACAGCGGGCTTAAAATCGTTTTACATTGTTCAATATTTCTTGGAAAAGGGAAATATTGTTTGGGAATACCGCGATTAAATGGTCTCTGTTTTGTGGATGTTTGAAACGTCTGAGATCATGATAGATGTTTCGCGTTTGACCACTTGCATTTGGGCATTGTGATCGTTTAGGTGTGATATTATGTCAACTGGAAATCCTACAATTCGCAATTCCTTATCATATTTTCAAAATTCATACTGTGAAGCGTTGCTGATGAGCATTTCTGCACGGAAGTGTTCTTTCAACCAATGTGATGTAGAACTTGTGTCTGTGATGAATAAAATTAATTAATCGCCTCTCCAATGCACTGCAAGCGAACTCATGCAGACATACATGATCGGGCACACTGGGGCGGATCCAAATAATAACACTAGGGGAAGAGGAATTTCAGTAACATTCAATAGTCAACTCTTATATCGACTTCGCTACTGCAACAGAGATGTATACTTCACGATACTGCTGCGAAAAAACAATGAACGACAGAATGGCCTTATATCGCGAACAATGAGACAATTCGAGCATGTGCAAGGACTTTATCGGAATGGGTTTTTATATGTTGTTTTCAGGAATTGTACAAAATCACGATGAATAATACTACTTTCTTAGGCTTTAGGGGGGACATCGCCCCAACCGCCACGTGGATCCGTCCTTGCGGGCAGACCTGTCTCGCTCAGACGCACACGAAGAAAGTTTCTGAAAGTGAATACAATGCCTATCTCATTTTGGAGCCTGAGGTTCAGCTTCAACATTTGATGTTTCCGGCTCGGAACCATACACCCCAGTCGACTAACTGTGAAAGAAAGAAATTTATGGCAGTATTTTCGCGTATCCAGAAAATTCAGAGTGTTTGGCTTGTCTATTGGCATTTTGGAGGACAAAATTGTTGCCGACCCTGTAACTGCAACAATTATCCTCATTATTTTTGCGCTTTTGCACTGAAATCAAATTAACAATTTTAAATTTGTGGTTTGCAAACCAGAACGACGCATGAAAACGTAGCAATATGCATTTTATCTACAGTAAATAATCCACATACGGATCCATCTTTTGATTACAACTTTGTCAAAAGAAAATTATTTTGGAAAGAAACAAGCATACTGGTACATCCCGTGTGACAGCAGTACAAAATGCAACATGTATTCTAATATTTGGCGAATGTACTAACGATCCAGTATGCACGATTCCGAAAGGCATTTTTGCACATTTCATTTTGGAAAATCCATGAATTGCATCCTTGAAATCAATCCGGAGCATTTCTGCTTCGATTGTTGATCTGCAAAATGAGCCGATTTTTTTGAAGCGCTACTGATCTCTTTTTTTTTCCTACACACCTCATTTGAGACAAAGACCTCTCTGTTATTCAGCTGGTGGCTAGGTTTTCTAGAAATAAAAGCAGAAGTCTAATGCAGTCTAGCGTTTTTCGCTGCACACTGCTAGCAATCCTTTCAAGTGCCTGGTTTGCAACTTTTCACTGCCTACAATTACAGCACTTAAAATATGACTGTTCAAAACATTTTGTGGCGTTAATCCTACCCTGTTTCGTATGCGTAGTCATGGTAACCATAAAGCCCACAGTGTTTGCAAGGCTCTAGCACACCTTTGACTTGCTTTTTTGTCTGGCTTAACACTAGAATGCCCGGAATTTTGATTCACCCATAGAACCCGAAAGAGTCATTTAGATCCACTGTCGTTTCTAGTGTCACAGTACTGTGATCACGGTTACAGAATAGCTTCGTAAGACAGCACAGCTAGAGAAGTTTTATCTGAAAGTAAGTGTTTTGAACAAAACCAAAGAAACAAAAAACAAAAAGGCGAAAAAATTCCATAATGCTGAAAAAGGAGACCTGTTATTGTGAAGAACAGCATTTCACGCACAAATGTCGTGTTTAAGCAGTTCGCATAAGAAACTTCAATTTACTATGCCCGGTAATTCACGTTGCATATTTGTAAACAGGTTTGATGTAGACGTGAGTTTGTATAAGTACGAACATTTCGTTTGAAACACAGTTTCGACAACAAATTATTCAACTGTGAAGAAAACGAAGGTTAAACCTGTTTGTTGAGGAGCCGGTTACAGCGTCACGTGATGCAGGAAATCAAAAAGCCTTAATTCATTTCACGGAAGCCTTGTTTACACAATTGCCATCATGCGGGCACTGCCAGTTTCACAGCTGTGCACTTTGCCGCGAAATGTCACACCAGGGTCGTAACGAGGCGAACACAATGCCCCGGACGCCGAACCACTGGGCGCCGCCGAAAATCCGCAACAATGTCGCAAGTTTCTTCTTCAATGCAGGATATTTACTCCCAAAAAAGCTGAGGTTCAAATATGGAGGTGCCAAACTTGTGTCTTTCCCGGAACGCAATCTAACCTCGGTACGCCCCTGTGTTACACCGTGGACTCTTCTCAAAAATCCCAACTTTGGTGTTTGCACCTGAGTTAATATTCTTTCGGTCATTACACAAGATTCATGATCATAGGTAAGGATCGGAACAAAGATCGATTTGAAGACAGACAGCTTTACGGTGTTTGAAAGCTCCCGTTCTGTGGCCACAGAGCGATGAAGCTCACGCAGAACTGCGTTAGCTTTTCCAATCCGTGTATCAATCTCCTGGGGCTCCGCCTTCGTCACACGTAAATACCATCCCTAGGTACTCGAACGTCTCCACCTTCTGTAGTTGTATTGCGGCTCACTTGCCAAATACACCGCCTTTGGTTTGCAAATAAGCATAGAGTATTACCTCGGTATTTTCTATTTTTCATTCCGGCTCGGTCTCACGCAGCAGAAAACCGATCGAATGAATGCTGAAGACTGTTGAGATGATGCGAGCAGTACCAAATCGTCTGGAAAATGTAAACGGTTGATCCTGCAGTTCCCTATTGTGACACCCTCGTCGACTCGGCTGTGACTGTCTATCCAATTCATGTAGACCAGTGGTTCTCAACCCCAGTTCTGAGGGCCGCATTCGGCTCCCAGGCACCCTTTGTGCCCTTACCAGTCTTTCAATGAAACGTCTAGTATGTTGTGTAACAGACTTCGTTCTGCAGCAAAACAAAACGTGTAAATTGAATTGTGTTAAAAAATTTTAGTGAGGCCCTCCAACAAAATCGTAGGTCTGGATTTGGCTCCATTCAGCAATTGAGTTGAGAACCACCGATGTTAACTATGAAAAGGAGCGGTGACAGCACACACCCTTGTCGGAGTCCAACACCAGCGATGAACGGTCGTGATTTCATTCTCCCGAAACGGAAGCAAACGCCTGAGAGGGAATACAGTGACTTGGCGGCCAGTAACAGGCGGCCGTCAACACCGTGATCACGCAACACTCCTCAAAGCTTTTTACAAGGCACACGGTTGTATGGTTTCTCGAGGTCGACAAAGTATGTGAAGACGTCTTTGGCTTACTCCGAAGATTTCTCAAAATTTTGCTGGAGAGTAAAATGTGGTCTGTATTGCTATGGCCTGGACCACAACCGTACTGGGTGTCATTCAGGTTTGATTCAACTATGTTGCGGCGTCTTTTCCCAAGGCATTTGGCAAATTAAATGTTGATTATTTGAAAATTCCCAAAAAGCCTCCCGGGCCGCGTTTTTGAGACCCATCTTTTTTAAAAAGTGAGAAGTACTTATTGCAAAGTCAACGATTATAGCTCGAAATGACTTTCTGACGTTAATTTACGGATCATTCTTTGCATTGTTTTACACACCTTTTGATATATTTTATTCGAAAGAAATACACCTCATCTTGAAATACAGATATTTGCAACAAAATCAAACGGCGTTTTTTTGCAATGAGTAAAACACAAAAACTATCCCGATGGAATGAGTCGTAGCAATAACAAATAATAGAAACATGACGATAACATTTCTCCAGTGGCAATGTGAAAACGAGTGACCAACAAGCAACCGTTTGAAGCTTATAAGACTTTGGTAGCATGTATTGCAAAAGTGCTTGTGCATGCTGTCACTAAAAATGGTGCAGACATTTGACAAATGTATGAAAGCATTAAACCGTCCTTGTGCTCTTTTGACTTGTGAAATTTTTGTATTGGTAAATCTAAAATGTAATGGAGATGACCTGCCACTGTACCATTCAAGCATTATACTTAAGATGTATAATTTCATAAATAAACTATTAATAGAAAACCTGACAAAACAGATTAGCAAATGACATAGCCCATAAATCTGCAAATGTTCATCACATGGAATTATTTGTAAATTGGTCTTTAGGATTTTTAAAATATTAAATCAAATGAAAACTATTATTGTTATCAACGTTAAGACATACTTTTTTGTACAATTCTTTCCAAAGCTAGTAGTTTCAAAGTAAACACAATTGACTAGGAACAGTTGAAACTGGTGATCGGATACCATATGTCGGCTTGCAATTGATACCATATTTATGCAGGCAAACATGATTGCAAACCTAAGAACATCAAATTAACAAAATCCTCGCCACCCGAACACACCCAAGATATGTTGGCAGAGAAAAGCAATGGCGTTGTTATGATTTATAAATCTACATGTGCATATGAAACACTTGAAAGGTTTATTATGCAATACTAAAACAGCAACTGCAAATGGCATCAACAAGGAGAACGGTTTGAACTCCGTGCATATTTGCATGAAGTATATTCCCTGTATTCCTTTCCGTTTGCTGGAAGGCGTTCTTGATTGGATTCGCTGAAAAGGCTTTTTAGTTTCGCTTTCGATTCTTCTTCTTCTTCTTAAGGTTCTTCATTACCATTTTGCACAGGTTGCATATTGCTGCGAGAACAATGAAATGCAAATCAAGTATATTAACGTAAGCAATGCGGTTTTCAAAAGCAGATCTACTGTGTTACGTTTATGGATTTGCTATTGAAAATTGGCGATAAATTCCTTGTTTGTCTTACATGTTGGGAGTAGTTACTTTTATACAAATATATGCAAGTTTGAATCATCGTAAAAATATGGAAGCAGAGCCTAGTTGGCTGATTCCTCTAAACAAAAGCTTGCAGAAAATCTAGAGCTTTGATTGCAGTTCCACCGCTTTTGGAGAAATACTTTTTTACTGTACTTTCAATAGGCTACAAAAAACAGCTACTCCAATTTATGTCCAACATTCTGTCGCGCATCTGATATTTATGAATGATTATGTTTATTACCCTTCACTAGCGCCACATTTAGCGGTACTTCAGGAACATACAGCAGGTAAATAAAGAATTATTGCCTAATATACAGGAAAATTAATTTCCTGTTTGAGCTTTTAATCTTTAAATATTCGTCAGTACACTACCTGCTGTTGCCACTTGTATTTCCGTACATCGCTAAAGTGGTGCAGCATTAGGCAGCGGATGATTTTGCAAAACATTTTCGACGCACAGAAAACTGACTTCATTTGACAAACCCCTGCTACTCAATACCCATTGCGCTAAAGAGTAAATCCAGTCAAGTTAAAGATGTGGATTTTCGTGTAATTCTGTTCAAAGAAAATTGAGCGCTTTAGAATTTGAATTTTTAGGCAGTGTGACAACACGTGTTGGACCCAGTCACGGATTTAGGCCCTGTGAAAAAATTCAAAATGGCATCTAACCGGCATTTTCAACACGCATCATATGTCTTGATTGTTTTTGGTGCAGGGTAGCTAGTTATGCCCGAAAATTGCCTGATACGCTATTGTACTTAATCTATTTGCTGGTAGAGTTTAATTTGGTAGATTATTGGTTGCGCAAGGTTATAGGTGAGTCGGAGTCACCCGCTTGTCGCTCAATTCTGGACTGTTAACAATTGTTATGTGGATTGTTCCTCCAAACCTATTTTCAATTTCACTGCTTTCTTTCTATATTTGTCAACTTTGTGCGTGAAAGGAAAAGGCGTTATTTGTCCGTCTGTCAAAGCGAGCTTCATCTAACTTCTACAAATCGCCGTCGGCAATAACGGCTTACTACAAGAATTGAGTCTTAATGTAGTCAACTTTCACATCTGTTTAAAATTGCCCTGTGCATGAACTGGTCTGGAGTTACTTGTCCAAGCCGAACAAGGCTCCTCTAAGCTTTTTTTTGTTAATTTTGTGACGGCGATTGGCGGCAAGCCAAAGCCTTAATTTGTGTGAAACAGTGCTACAAATCTTTGCTACATTACCATGGTATGGAATTACGGCATTCGATGCAGGCAAAAAGAGAAACGCTGTTTGGTGACGCTGATAAGCCAAGGAGAGATAAAAGAAGAATAAGTTTTTTTGCCACAAAAAAAATTTTCAACAACAAAAAACAGGGATAGTTTTTTTCAACAGAACAAATTCTTTTGCGGTTACACTGTTGAGCCCCATACCAGTGTTGCCTCCTTCAATTTTTTATACGACCTGCAGTGTTCTGTTGCAAACCTGAGTATGATAAATTTCGTGTTTTGACATTATAATGTAACGTGAAGTTGGAAAGGATGATTCAATTTAATATCCGACTACTGTTGCAATTAAGTGACTTGTTCAGTTTTGTTACGTGAAATCGATTTCCTATAAACAAAATTTGCCGATTGATTCACTTTTCGCCACTTGTGGAGACTAGATTGGTGAAACGTTTTAATATGTTGTAATTTCGTGACATCAGGGTGCATCGAAGAAGTGGTTGCTCGTCCTATAAGACAAATTCAACTAAACCTTAAGGCCCGTACCATGGGCATCCGAAAGATTTTTTCCAGGGGGGGCAGTAGGGGATTTTCCCAAATTTTTCCAGGTGGGCCAAAAGTGAGTTTTGTTTTTTACCCTTCGAAATTGAAAAAATAACCTTTTTTGCCAATAATTTCAAAATCCAAGGGGGGCCTTGGCCACCCTCTGCCCCCCCTTCCTACGCCCATGGCCTGTGCTACATGATATGTGTTCGTCATTTGAAATAATTTCGAAATCGCGCCTTGTTTGATTTGAATAAATATCGAGCGGTATATTTCCTAAGGTTACGAAAGAATTCCTTGAAAAGTTCATATTTTTCTCCTAACTTTGAAATGAAAAGCAACCAAATATAGGCTTCAATACTTCATACTTCGTACTTCATACTTCATACTTCATACTTGCACAGAACCGAAAAAATATTGAAAACCAATGGACTGTATTGAAAAAGATTGAAAACTAAAAAGATTTTGTAGTAGTGTTTGGTGCAAACATTGCATGTAACGTATATTGCATAGCATCCAAATGATTTTCCGTCAAGCGAACAAATCTGTTTTACGCACACAAATTCATGAAATAGCAGTTTACATCAAGAGAAAGCGATTCGTTGCAATACTTTACGAAAAAAGTTGAAACGGAAATTTTTATGGAGAGGTAAAACTTCGTACATGAAGAGCGATTCCATTTAAATGAAAGAATAAACTTTATGAAATCTTTTAACATAAAACAATGTTGCAGCTTTCCACCTTGTATATGCTGATGAAGCAATGATGATTTTTTTCCTGGTGGTGAAGACCAACAAAATACATTAGTTTTGCATTGGGAAACACCGAAATAGAAATTTGTTCCCGTAGCAGTTTTTACGTCTGTCATTGTTGGATTTTAGTTTTAATTGTTTCCATTAATTTAGAACTGAGATAGGTCATGATATTCAAATGCCAAGCAATGCGTAGTTAGAGTGCCGGATTGACAATAGCAGGAAATGTAATAATTGCTGCGGGCCCCGACCGTTTGAAACGCCGTCATTTGCGTTAAATTTCTTCTTTATTATATGTAAGTGTGGACATTAGAGCTTAGATGCCCGAGGCAAAACCTCATTAAGAGTGAACTATACTTTACACATGCCATTCAGAAATTTTATTCGCTGAAAGCAAGTTTAATCTTTCATTTTTTTGGGAAAATGCTTCTGCGTGACGTCCATTGCACATTGCAAGTTGTTTCTAAGTAATTTGATTTTAAATTTTTTGTCTACTTATTGAAGTTGTTGAAGGGCCTATTTGACACTTTGCACATGATTTCTGCTTTGTTTTGGTGTTTATGTGATTTGCTTCTGAGCTTATGAAATTTGCCTCCAGTGTGATCAAATAAGCATTTTGCAAAAAAATGCGAAAACCCAAAGAAAAACTGTCAAAACGGTGGCCAAAGACAACCGTCTCATTCGCCTCCCCTTATATTCACTCCTGATTATCTGTATAAAATTTAGTCCAGGAAATCACTGTTTTATCTAATTTTCCATAACAACTACATGAAAGTTTTCAATTGAATACTTTCATATTAGACTACAGTAAATTAAAAATTTCAAGTATTTTGCAGTCATGTGCAAACGTATGGGACCACTCAAGCAACCAGACGAAATTGCAGTAATTTCCAGATATTGCTCGATTGTATTTTTATCGATGGCATTTAAAAATATTATTAGATCACATTGACCAGTTTTGTAAGTTGCCTTACATTTTTTGCACTTTCAAATGATTTGGACACTGGCGCCAAACCTGGGATTTTTCCCCAGACAGAGTTTTCAATGCCTTTCTGGGTTTTTCTTCTGAACATCTGGAGTTTTCAGGATTTAACGGACTGACAGTGATTTAAGATACGGCATGCTTTATTGTTATATTTCCTATTTCTAATCTTGTTTTTCTTTGTTTTTTTATCAAGGTAGCTTAGTACTCATCGTAACTGATGATCAAGCAACTGCCACCGTATAAGCTGCAAATATTAGTTAGGGGAAATGAGTTCATATGACAGAGATGCTAATGAAGCAAGCCAAAATAAGCAAATTCAGTGGTACAGACAGGAACACACAGCAATTTTAAGGTACCCTGGTTGAAAGATCCACATGAAAGGTTAGCTGCTGAACGACACCGGAAAAGAAGGCTTAATTATGGTAAATTCTGCCAGATCATCGCCAGAAATGCAACCAAGTCCATGTTACCGCGATATAATAATTCCGATACACACAATATTTCATTAGCAAAATTGCCGTATATAAAGTATTCATTCCCACGTTCTTTGACGTACAGATAGCAAGATATGGTAGGTAGCAAAAAGATTCACCTACTTTTGTGTGTACCTGGCATTTTGTTCAAGTCTGTGTTTTTTGGTGATTCTATACGGTGTCTTTCAAAAATTGTAATTGGCAGCCCAGGATTTGGCACCTGTTCACTAGAAATTTGATGGTGTACTTGGAAGCTTTTTTTACAAATGTAGCAAATGATTTACGCATTTGTTTAACTGCAGTTGAGAACGGTCATTTTCTAAATTTTAAGGTAGTACTATGAACATCCTTGGAGGACCGCAAAGTCAGAATAGTGACCATAACTTTGTCCAGTCGTAACTGTCCGAGCGATAGTAGTAGAGAGTTGTTCGAACCCTTTTACGGATTTGGCAAGCCTTCCGGTTTAGATAAAAAAAATTGAGTTTTCGTTTCGGGCTTTGTTTTTTTTTTGTGGGTGACGTCACAATTAGCGGATGTTTTTGTCTTTTTGGTTGAGATTACCTGGCCCTGGGCGCCAACCCAACAAGCCATTTTATAGCTCAAGTTTTTTTTTGAAAACTAAAATATCATCCGAGTCTTTAGAGCCCTTGATTGGCTTTCTAGCATATCTGCAGTCAAAGGAGCATCATTAGACAAAAGTAGCTGAGCAGCCCGATTCTAAAGAGTGCTACAGAGCATGAACCTCTGTGAAATAGACACTACCAGTATAATAAACAAAACCGTTACGGAAAAATCTAGAAAATGCAATCATAAAAAGTAGGTTTTCTGCTTTTGACAATATACCTGGACGTTTATACTCACACTACACTGTAGCAATCATCAAATTTGCTAATGAGTTTGCAAGCAGTAATTACTGTTTCCTAACTGTACATATGAGCTCTACAGTGATCTGTTCCATCATGTTAAAAAGATGTACATGCCCGATTTTTGGTAAAAAAATATATCTAGCCCACAAGGCCCAACATTTTGTATTTATGACAACGTTTTTGTAAATATGAGATTTAGTGCCTGGCGATAGTCACATGGATGCCCATTGAATTCATGATTCAACACTTGTTCAAGTGTATTTTTAACTTACTAAGGGCCCCGCGCTGCCTTAATCCGGCACTGCGTAGTTGCAGTATATGTACATATATAGGTATATAAATGTATATATATATAATTATGCTTCGCTACAATTACGAACAATAAAACAACAATCACAAACAACAACTACAATCGCCAAAAAAAAAGAAAATTTTCTACTCACTCCGATATCTCATTCTGTTTGATCTCCGTTTGCAATTGTAGAGTTTGCAATTTCCATAGTAGAGACGCCAATGCGCCTATAAAATTGAGTCATGGTTAATGTTTTCAAAATCCTGTTGGTAAAGGCTGGCCTTTCGGATATATTGCCAAGAAATTAAACAAGAGTGCATTAACTACCGACAATACTCTTTCAAAATCAAAAACAAAATATCTGCTTTTGATTGGCGAAACAATGTTTCAATTGAACGCAAAATTAACAATAAAAACAGCATTCACCGAACGCTTGGACAAAACCTTTTCCTGCATGTAGGAAGGAAAAGAGCGAGTAAATCTTCTGTGGCGTTGGAGGGCATCGTGGATATTATCATTTTGTGCAACGCCATCTACTTCTTGCAATGTCCTGATCCCCATTGGCTCTTCCAAAGATTCTATAAAAGTAGACAAAGCTACCAGCTAAATTTTGTTAGAAGTTATTTTTTACATCCCAATTTTCGTACCTCGCGTTTATTTTAAAGATGTGAGTGTTATATGCAATGGAAGAATCCATTAGTTTAACATATTGTTCCGACAACATTCAAGTACGGAACGACACACAGAATTTAACCAAAAGTAAACAAACTGTTTGGAAATCATTTTCCTATCATAATGTTTGAAGTTTCTTTTTCCTTGTTTTTGTGTGGCAAAGAATTGAAGGATATAATTTTTTTACAAAATTTCAAACTGATCTTGGAAAACGATGCACACATACCATGATTTTATTTCGATCTTCAGAGTCTTTCAAATTTCAAGTTCATGTGAATAAGGCATAACACAAAAAGCTATGATGAACAAATTATACTCGGGCGTTTCACAACCCTTCTGAGCGTTTTCGTCGGTGCGAAAATTACAAATACTGTTATGTGCGCTTTATTAATTGTAGGAGAACACGTACGTCTCCCTTTTGTTTATTTTCTCAAACTCGCTCGTGGTTATTTAGTCCCAAGTTAAACGTTCCTGTGTGGGACTAAGCGTTCGAAAAGTTATAAAGTTTGAAGGACATCTGCATTTGCTAAATATTAAAGTAATGCGTCACAATATTAAACAATTATTAGTATCGCGGGTTATTTTGCGAGTTTCACGTGGATCCTGTAAAAACAATTGCAGAAACTTTTACTACCGTGACATGCTATTGTGTTTGACAATTGTAATTATTGCCTTTTAATGCTGCAACTACAAACATTTTCAATCCGAATATTATTAGTACAGACTATTTGGAAAATCGGGCAAGCAAAATTCGTTTCATTTGTCTCAACTGCACAGCGGAAAACATCCGACAACTTTCGTGACGTTTAATAACGTTTAAACAGTCTTATTAATCAAGTATACACTGAAAGCCAAAGTAACAGAAAGTAACCGAAGTATATGAAAATCAACACAACAGACCAAATAGACATTGCACTCACACCAGCTACCGCAGCAAAGTGATTCAATGTACTGCCATACAGAACCAACGATCAGGCGCGCACCTAATCAGAATACCACGTGAAACATTGCGGGCAAGCAACAGAGCCGGAGGGTCAAGCAACAGAATCACACTAAATCACATCAAACCACCCCCTCAGAAAAAGGCGAGTGCTAGCACGAGATATACTGTACAGTAAATGCAAAATCAACCGCAGCCGTAACGCAGCAGTGGACACCTTTATTACTTCGGTTAGAGCGTCTCAGGCGTAGCGTGGGTTCTGGTGAGGCAGGCGCGAGTTCGTCACGCGCTTGCGAATCGCCGTTCGGATCGTGCGCATCATTGTGCTGCACCACATCACCCTTCGAATCAGAAACGACACTTTCTACCGGAAAGTGTCCAGAATGACACCGGGGACGCGAATTCACATCAGACGAACCAGCTCGACAATTCGCACTTGCGGACAAGGCGCTAAATAACGTAAACGCACAGTAACTTCACGGCCCCCGGGGTAAGGAACGCGGGCATATGTAGGGCGAACATTGACAAACTCGGCCTCATCGACAAGAGGGTCATTCCAACTGGCACACACAAAACGTTTCAGGTAAGCTGTACGCGTCCTTGTAAGCCACGACGGCAACGATTCACCCGTACACGACCGTCGTTGAAAATTGGAAAACCGTTCATGCGGCGTGGTGTCCGTGGCAGCGCATAACAACAAGCGTAAAGAACAACCTCCGAATGCGATAAGGGCAACCCTTTGTCGTTTAACCCCAGCCGGATTGCTTTCCAGAGGGTTCCGACCGTTTTCTCAGTCAAAACCTTCGTAATAAACTTTGTGGGATACGATGTCTCCGAGACAAAGCAGAACAAAACGCTTTGCCGATGTTGAGATAAGACCGACGGCTCTGGTCATCATATTTCGATTTGACGGAACTCCTAAATACCGTGATGATTTTTTTAAATGTGTTTAACTTGATCAACTGTACTATGCCAGTTTAGAAACACAGCCACGCTTATTGTCAAGAAACTATTTCCATCAACCAAAGGTTCAATCAAATAAAACATGCGGAATCAGCCGATTTCCTGACATATGGCGCTGGTTACCCTTTCCTTTTTGCTTTCGGATATTCTGACAGTGTGAATGATCCTCGATCACATTTTTTTCAAATATTATCTTTGATTAATGTTTTAGTTGGGCTTTACTGTGTTAACACCTTTCAATTTGCTTTTGCAATTTCTACAAGACTATTCACAAACATTCTTCGTTCGTGTTTTGTTACTTCTGATTGAGATCAATTACCTAGTGTATGGTGTGCCATACTAAGACAAAATTCACTTCCTACTCTTTTTCAAGATATCTTTGCATACAATCTGTGAACAGATTTAATAAAGAATCAAAAGCACACGTAATTAAGGTGTTTTTCATACAACTTACCACAATACACTGCCATACTGATGCCGACCACAAATATTGCAAAAAGAACGATCTTCATTGTCGTTAATGTAAGCTCTTTCGTTCTTTTACAAAAGTCCCTGCGAAGAACAGAATCGGGATGAGAATTATTGCAATTGTGAAGACTTTCTTCAGAAGTCAGCACTTGGAAGTACTTTTGTGCTTCATTTTTATATTTTTTATAACACAAGACGCATTGAAACTTTTTCTATGTAAAGCTCAACAAAAAAACAAAGATTTAAATTTTGAACGTTTGGTCAGCATTCGGAAAATAAAAAAATTGAAATATATCTATTTTGTAGATGAAAATTGCGAAATGCCTTAAACAAATGCAGACATCAACGTTTAGCATCACTGATCTACTTTGAGCTTTATGAAAGATCGCTGCTACGGGTCTTAACTCTTACTGCTGTGTTTTTGAACAAGAACGAGCGATTGAACAAGTGTGGCCCAAACGTGAACTATTTAAGGAAAAATTGTTTGCCGACAATTTTTCCTCGCAGAAACACGTGCCATGACATCAGCAGCATGGAACGAAACGTGATGAAGATTGTTTACTGATCACTGTTTACACTCGAGCATCATGACAACCATCATCTCAACACCGTCACCAGCATTTTGTTTGCTGCGATTTTTCTGTGCCAGAAAATTGCAAAAGCAACGAAAGCCAATTGTTTCAAGGTCTCTGGAAGCTGTTATTGCTACACACACGTAAAGTTTGTGAAATGCTCTTGTTATTACTTTCAGTCAATCAAGTGTTCTTTCGTGTAGTGTAGACACGTCGTAGTGTTAACGAGGAAAAGTGAGGACAGGCGAAATGGCCGCAACGTCAACATTCAGCTAAATCCTGAAAACGAAAACGTAGAAAGAACAAAACTAATCACTATAAACGGAGAATAGTGAATCCAACAAACGAAACAAAGGCGCAGGATCCACCACAGACAACTTCACATAATGATCAGCGAGAGCCGAACGAATTACAACCAGAAACTGTAATTGTCAAAGTCTGCTTGAATATATAGGCAAGAGTGGAAACTGCTTTGAAAGTGCCAAACGGTGTATAATTTCATAAAACGGAAAAGTCTGTTCGATAAGTTTTTTTGCAATGCATTCAACTTCTACGTGATGGCATTGTTGTTTTGCAGACGTGACTGAAGGATTGCCTATTTTCCTTTTATAGATTGGCCGTATTCAAAAACGGCCAAAATTAATATGATAAATACTTATACTCTTCTGTGATTTCGTCAGGCAGCATCTGATTGCATGTATAAGTATTTCTCTTGTTCCTACTTATTATAAATTTGATTACTTCATGAAGATTGATAGAAAAATGCATTTCCTTTGTGGTAGTACTTCCTTGATGTTAATTAAGTAATACTTGTGTCTTGGTTATTATACACAAATAAATCATCTAAAAAGTTGCATTTACTGTAGAGTTGCCCAAGTAGGTACAGTAGTACCGGCTTATTAAGCCCACCTCGTGACCGGATGATTTTAGGCTTATTAGGCCTGTGGGCTTGTTAAACCGGGGCACAAATTTTCGCTACTTTCATGCGCATAAATGAGTATGGTCGAATGTGCTATCGCCAAACGTTGCTAAATTTATTAATGCTGTACACAACAGTTACACGAGACGAGGAATTTTTTTGTTTATTACGGTAAAATAATCTTCATTTCCGTGCAAAAACATCAAGAGCAAGTTGCCTCATTGGTTGTTGGTGGCGTATCAAAACTGTCGAACATAGCCGTTTGATTTTTCAAATTCATGCATTTTGTCAAATCCTCTCCGCTCCAGTCCAACTTGCAAACGGTGCATATGCCTTTTCCCGTCACTCCCTTCCAACAATGATGCTTCATTCTAAGACAGTGTTTCCCAAACTGTGGTACGCCTACCACTAGTGATACGCGAGACCCTTCTTTTCTTCTACACAAAAAGAATAGATTCTGTTTTCACTTATCGGGTTCTGCCAATAAATTCCTGCATGTTTGCGTAATTATTTATTAGTTTTGAAAAATGGCCATTATAATTTCTCACAGCCATGTTGTTCATGCCGCATTTGCGTCAAGTCTGGTTTGCCAAACTTTTGATCGAATGATACTGGGAAGATAGAGTTTTCCTGGAACAAAATGTTGTCAAGGCGGTACGCGGGTGAAAATATAGGGCCCACAAATGGTACGCGATCAGAAAAAGTTTGGGAACCGCTGTTCTAAGAGCTGTTTCGTTGCTCAGGATATTTCACAGGCAATCACGAGAGATGTCGAATCAGGCGCACAAGCAGTGGGGGCATTTTGGGTCATTTGCCCCACCGAAAATTTCGGAAACACTGAATCGCAATTTTGACATTTGGAGACATTTTCAAAAAATAAATATTAAATTTTAAATTCTGATCATTTTTAAGAAAAGTCTTATTTTAATTTATCATTGTCCTACTGGTCATTTTTCTCCTTACGAGATTTATCCAGAGTCAGGCCACCTGATCGAAAGTGTCGTAAATTATTGATATTTACCAACCCAAATGGTGGAATTGTCAAATCTTGAGAGATAGTTTGAAATATTGATATTTCTAAGGCATTACTTATGCTTTTGTTCGTCCACCGCTTTTTTCTAGTACAGGCCTCAATTTGACTTCATGAAACTTTATAACATTAGGGTACTGTTGAACCATGCAAGCTGCTGAAGTATTTAAAGTGATAAGAGAAATCTTGACATGCTGGTTGTTATTAAAAAATTTTGTGGCCACGTCAAACCGCTTGGTCTTCTACGACCTTTTGATTATTTTTGTTAGGAGCAAAACGGATCACCATTATTAACGTAGTACATCCTTTAAAAAACGTTGTTTAGTTGCACTTCGGTTCCAAACCTAATAGTTTTTAACTTAAGTTAGCGTGAGGACTGTTTCACCTTTTAGCGTTTTCTTGGATTTGTACCAGTACCACGGCTTTGGTAAAAGGGTTTAGTAAGATGTCATATCAGTGCTAGTCAAGTGTTGAACGCACCTAGCTACTACATCATTTTGGCTCCAAATGACGTTTTACCAGACCCTAACTTTTGCAACCAGTGCAAGCCGGAAAGCTCGTTGCCTTAAGCTTTCTTCTAAAAACTTTCACACAACTCGTGGATGCCAGAAAAAGTCTCTTTACCCCAAACACACCGATCCGTTATGCGCCAAAAACACCAGACACCTGATCCTTTTTGCCCGAAATGGTAGCATTCAAAGATCCCTTAAACCTTGACATAGCCTATCACTCAAGTTTGGAATCTTCAGAATTTTTGCACTATATGTTCAGTGCTTCTGTTGCTGAAGTTTCACAGAAAAGGTCTAACGTTGCACGGGAAATTCGTATTTCACAAGGGCCTCAAAATTATGATAGCGGTTGTTTAGGTTGTCCTGGAAAAAGTGGCGAGGCCCACACACTTCTGGAGGCGATCCTGGCCCAACCATTCGTAATATAGCTAAAGTTGTATTCCTGCCTGCATTCCTTTCTAGAGTGTGTCAGTTGGCAGACGAAGTCCCGTATCTACGATTAAAACAATAGCATTAGTGATCAATACTGCATATCCTAACATTCATACCAGTCTCTTGTATCTGACAACTTAACTACTCGCAATATCGTCTGCAGAAATTATCTCACAGCAAATGTATCCAAATGAAGTTTCAAAAATCTGTATGATGGACTTGATGAATTTGCTAAAACAAGACGAAAAGTTAGGCAGGTTTACTAGTAGCCTATACATCTGCCACATTAAAGCCGTGACCAGGGCATCCAAGAGGAATCTTTTTTTGGCGGAACTAAACCCATTTGGGGCCCACAAGACTTGCAAAATTATTTTGAAATAAATAAAAATTGAGGCTAATTAATGTGCATCAAACTTCAAGAAGTTCTCGTTTGTTGATGGTATTGCCCAACTGGTGGATAGATTGTTTGAGGTATAAGACAATCGTGGTTATTATAATAATTCTGACATCATAGGCGAGACTGTCACGTTTTGCTGCAGTCTCAGAATGAATGGAGTTGATCGAGGTTGAATATAACACTGCTAGTGAAATGAGAATGCGAACTCATTGAGTAACTGTATCTTTGGAATGAGCTAACTTATCATACCGAGAATGAAGGACAGAACGAAATATTTTGTCAACCGACCATTGCTTCTATTTTTGACCGCGAGCCACAGTAAATAGCCACACGGGCTACAGACCGGCGACCACTGCTTTAAAGCACCGTGTCGAAATACTGTAATGGGCTAGTTTCTCGTGTATGGTTTCGAAATCTTCAGATTTATGGTTATGCCCGCTAATCCTAAACTCACATTCGATTTGAGCCTGTACCTGCTTGCGGCACAAGTTTAACAATCAGCAAAATGCACAACATACCGCCGCCCAGAACTTGCGACCAGCACTGCAGTTACTTGTTAATTTTAAACTTTTGAGTTATCTTGCACATATGCGCAACATTCGAGGGCTACTGTTAGACTAAATTTTATTGTGTATTGGCATGTTTCCACTCAAATTTCACTTGAAGTATCTCTTGGTTTGAAATTCTTCGTTTATTGGAGAGAGTTTTTATTAAAGATTTGTTTGAAAATGAAAGACGTAAAGGAAAAATCAGTTCAGTGGACAGATGCTAATCAATGCATTGTATCACGAAAATGCACTGCCAGTAATTCACATCAAAATACATCACACTAGCTTACCAAATCCTTTAGGTCGAACCAGTTTTATCACTGAGATTAATTTCGCTACATTATTCCGAGTTTGTTAGTAACAAACACTCAAATATTCCTTCAGATTCGGGCCCCTCCGTAGCTGTCAAGGCCCGAGAACAATGTTCATGCTAAACCCCTTCTCACAGGCCCTATCTGCATTAGCTGAGTACGGAACCAGGTGTTTGTATGAGGCTACTAATGTTTATTCTGTCTTGATCGTTCGGTCTGCATCTTGATTATAACTAAAAAGCTCTCATTTTCGGAAGTGTTGCGAAGAGAACTTTATCTGTGACCGTTTGCGAAAAAGTTGTACCACGGTTGAAGAAACACGATGACGTCATCGAATGAAATTTCATGAAATTTGCCCCCCTTCCCCGAAATGAAGAGCTGGTTGTGCCTCTGTGTCGAATTGTTCGGTGGCAGCACGTTTACTGCGTTTTGGCAGTGTTAGATAATTTATTGAAATATTAAGTTTCTTGGACAACGCTGCGTCTCCACATCTCTTCCCCATTTTGAAAATAAATCCTGCAGAGTATCAATTGTCTTACCTATCGATTACGGAACAAACAATCTGTGAAGAAACAGTTGATTTAAAAGCTAGGTCAGCAGCTTAACGAAGCGTGAAACCGTCGAAAGAAAGACAGAAAAGTGAAAAACAAAATAAAATTGATCACAGAGCAATAGCTTTCATAAACTTTTGCAGAAGATACTTAAAATACCCCAACACTCTTTTTTCATGAGGGTTTATGTGTCCGGTCAATCAACCCCTGCTTAGGAAATTGCAATTTGTAGTTCCTTTCAAAAACTTTGTGTTGTCTTTCAACTAATGCATGCATAACACTGAAGTTTCATTATATTCCAGAAAGATTTTCTTCATAAGCAAAACTGATCTGTGACGTGTACTGAAGAGTTATCCAGATTATATGTTGCAGTTTTGATTTTACAAAAGCAAAATATCTTCAGCTTGGAATGGGGTGATGTTTCTTATTTTAAGAATCCACGTTGAATGTCAGGAATTGCTTACGAAATGTATCTGTGATTATATTTTCCACAACATTTCAGAGGCATATTATCAACATTTCCCGCAGCGCCTGCATTAAGAAATAAAAACACATTGCCAATAGGGAATTCAAAACGTGTAGGTGTTATGCAAACTTCCGGAATCACACAGTTGTGAACGAATTCACACAGTTGCCTGGTAAAGTGAATGAAGACGTTTCTGAAGTGGCAGCGGATTTGCTTTTTTACTTCTGGTGCATTTTGCTGATAAAACATTATCATCTAGCAAGCCGTTGCAGTAACGATAACAGCTATAGTGCTCTGAATATTTCTTTTTCGATTTGCAGCTTTATTGCACAGAGACGTCTCAGGAAACCAAATGCTGATGACGATGAAGAGGTTGGTATGACGGTTGTCATGATGCTCGAGTTTAAACAGCAATCAGTAGACAACCCACATCACGTTTCTTTCAAATCTGCCAATGTCATGGCACGTGTTTCTTGAAAAGAAGTTGTTGTCAAGTCGTTCTTCCTGAATAATCCCACGTTTCATCCACACTACCATTCGCTCGTTCCTTATTTGAAACCGTAGCAGCAGCAGCAGCGCAACTGCAGCAATGCAGACCCTTCCAAGTGCTGCCTTGTTAACCCTAAAACTAACATACGGGTCAATTGACCCTTTTGCGATTTTCTTTTCAATTTTAGGAAAAAGGTTTGCAGCTAGGAACTTCAAATGTTTTGACTTTTTTTATTTGTGTGTCTTGAGCAAACTACCAAGTCGACAACAAATTTGCTTTCAAACCCAGTGTTTCACGATGGAAAAACGGTTAATTACCACACAGGTAAGTTGACCCCTAAGCTGAAAATGTTGAGCTATCCAATTACATTTCGAAACAACTTTTGCACACAGGGCCAGAACACGTTCCACACATACACTTTGAACAGTTGCAACATTTCATTCTTGTTTTGTTTGACTGGCTTATTCGAATTTTGGTTCTTTTATGGAGTGACATGCCTGAGCAGCTCCTTGAATGAGTTTCAGATGCAATGCATGGGGCTTCTACATGCCTTACACTTTCTCTCTGGTGAGCACAGCTATTCTGCCAGTTTGATTATTAAATCTACTAGACCGAACTAGAGCAGAACTTTGGCCAAACAATATCACAAAAACCGCGAACGTGCATTTGAGATAAACGGCTATAGGATTCCTGTGAAAAACAGCTACAAGGCCACTATCAAGCACTCAACTACGAGAGATTCCACATACTTGCATACTACGCTTGTGAAAAGTTGCTGCCGATGACTTCGAGAAACCTCTTGAACAAGGTGATCCACAAACCTGAATTCTTGCATCATGTATTTCATGAAAACCTCCTTGTCTTCACGTGCTTTTTGGTGTTCACAAACTACATGATGGTAAGTACTCCGCGATGGGGCTCGTCTCTCCTAACTTTTGGACATAGGGGACACAAATTTTTTTGTCCCCCAGAATGGTTTGCGGCATCAATATAGTTGCATAAATTTCACTGCCAAGATTTTGCCAAGGAATCTTTAAGTCTATTGATGCAAGGTGGCGTATGTTTTGCCAAATTTGAATATTACCCCGATGTACATGACAAAAAAAACGTATGATTTAGACGTACTTTTTGGGTCATTGTACCAGTCAGAATCCCAGAGACATGTTTATTAATTGGAATTGCATTGTGTTGCTGCAAATTATTTGAATCCCAGACATACATGTTCACAATATCTACTTTTTATTGTAATGTTTGTTTTTTGAAGAATAATTGAAGTGTCTTCTTTGTTTTATCTACTTTTTCAAGAACACTTCAAAAGCTCATACTAAAGTTTTGTGTAGCCTACTTGATAAAGAGACAAATGAATACCTAGTTATCATTGTTAGATATTAGCACAGCACCTTCTGCAACTGCCATAACACCGGGGACGTACCCTGTGGAACAGTGAGGTCAAAATATATCATCTCCATAATTTGCCAATTTTACAAAAAGGTCGTACTACAGTTGAGTGAACATGGTGACATCATCGAAACGCAACCAAGAGTTTTATACTTGTATGATATGCACACTAACATGCAAACCACACAACGTTTGTTCCCTATAAGGTTTCTAGCAAACTCGGCCCCTGCGGCAGTATAACGTTTGAGCAGTTTGCATCCACAATTTCACCAGGCGGTGAAATCAAACAAGAGCATTGCCACTGCGAATGCGCAAAATGAGCAGCGAACTCATTGTGACGTCACCACAGACAAAAGTCACACTTAAAAATGTATTTATATCAAACGGATGCGATGACTAGTGCGCTGTATGCAAAAAACCTACTCATATTTCAACGCAGGGGTCTTTTGACCACATTGGTAATTCTTGAAGAAAAAAATCTCGGTAGTCCTAGGGTTAAAAGATCAAGTCGATTCTGCAAGAGTTACTGTCTGGTTTAGCGAAGATGTTTGGCTTCACTTTAATAGGGTATGGAAGGGTCTTTGATATTTTTGATATTTTTGCGCTGTGATAAAATTCATTGTACACTTGTTGCTTTGTTAAAGATATTGAGATTCCTTTAAAAACCCTATCATCATCGTCATCAAAGATTTACACTTGCTGTGAATCCTCGGGAAATTGCAAAATCAGGTAAAAATTCCAAAGATTCCCTAGCATTAGCAATTTGTGATACAAATGTTTAGATTTCTTCTGAGAAAATTTCATACCGCACATGAGATTTGCGTATCCCCACGTTAGTTTCGCATCAGAGGAAGCCGTAAATGTTTCGAAGTATTTCACGGTTTACAGTTCCCTTCCACGAAATTATTCAGGATTTGTTTGCTAGCTACAATATCTTTTTTTGTTTTGCAACCGAAATTGTTGTTAGCCGACGAAATCTCTGTTTCAAAGTTTTCCATAACAAAGATTTATCTGAAACTTCAAAGTCACTCACTCCTATATCTGTGGTTAGTTGCTTGTCAAATTAACACAGGCATGCATTTTTTTCCAAGCACACTTTTTTTTCTGTTTCAAAACGTTCAAAATTGCTTCAGATTTTCCGAATTGTTTTTTGTTCCGATGTATTTTATCTCTACGAAAACACAAACATATATTTCAGAGCAGCAAATATTATTTTGACTCCCTGTCGGCTGACCCAACAAAAGCAATTACATTCCAACACGCAGCAATGTCCATCGCAAAGACGCGGAAGATATGAAAGCTAATCCAACAATTCAAGGTTTGTATCTAAACCTGTGTTTTAGAGAGACAGGCGAAGCATTGCTATATTTTAGAAATATTCTTTGGAGACTTTGGACATCGTGTGTAGGTTGTCATTACTTTCAGCATGACCTCTTTAATGTTGTCAACTTGCAACGACAAGCATTGTGAATTACACTCATTGGTGCCTTACATCAAAAGTTTAAGCTAGTTGGAGTGAAATCGGATGAAATCCACTGCAGACGCTTGTACTTTTTTTCAATTATGCAAAAAATGATCCGTAACCCTTATGAATAGCAATGTGCAAGCCATTGCAAATTTTGGAGGTTAGAAAAAGGCTAAATGTGGAAAAACGTGATTCAAGGCTTAGAAAATGATAGTTTGGTTTATTTTGGCAATTTGTAGATGCTGCATGAAAGTTTTGCAGTTACATTGCAATGTTTCTTTTCCACAAAACAAGTTTTTCTGAAGCAATTTTTGTATGTTGCACCCAAACGCACTCTACTTTAGCACTGTTTCATAGTTTTGCAACAGGTTTTGGTAAAGTCAAAAGTTGCTAATATATGTGCAACATGACAAGTGTTACAGGTATATAACATTTTGTGTGACGTCACAAAATGTCAAAAATCATTTTCCAAATTATCCTAAATGCATTTTGGAAGGAAAACCGAATTGTTCCCAACACAGGGTTAAAAAAGTTTTCCAAAGGTTGGATTTAAACATGGAAAGATGTATTGCTAGGGCCTGAATATTTGAAGGGAAAACAACGTTTGATTTAATGTCCCAATTAATTTCGACTGTTTCATCGTGGGCTACATTCTAAGGAACTTTCTATTTAGAAATATTGATATTGTTATCTTGACGAACAAGAACTTGTTTATTTCTTGTACCTTGCTCTATTTTTTTTATATTATGAGGTATGCAACTGCACTTTTGCTGCGATAAATGAGCCCATGAACATCTCAACGCAAATAGCGCTAAGTCAAGTGGCCGCGCGAAAGGTCGCCGCCTGCCAGAACTTTGTGACATGATGCAGGGGCGTAGCGAGTGGGGCAAGAGGGTCACAATGCCCCGGGTGCCGAATCAGTGGGCGTACCAAAAAGTCCGAACAACGTCGCAAGTACTTTCCTTGAAATACTAGGCTACATTCACTCTCAGAAAACTTTAGATTCAAAGGTGGGTACTTCAAACTTGTTTCTTGCTCCGGGCGCCACCTAACGTCGGTGCGCTCCTGACATGATGACATCGCTTGGCACCAGGGTGGTTTCGGGGATTTTCGGAAAAAAACGCCTAAATGCACGTGGCTTTGCGCGGGAATATCTCCTCTTCTGTACGGGGTACGGACCTGGTCAAAGCGTCAAACGACGTGGCAAGTATTGTAGTCTGCAGTCGAAAAATAATTTTTGCTTGTGGGGTGCGGTTTTTTTGTGAGTGACGTCAAAATTGGAGGACTTTTAGGCCACCTTGGCCCACTTGGCCTGGCCCTGGGCGTCAACTGTTTGGTAGTAGTGTTTCGCTGAAGTTTTTACTGGAAACTTGGCTACATTCCGAGTCTTTTCATACTTTGGATGACTTGCTGGCGTTTCAGGTTCAAAATTTGTGATCTAAACCAGTAAAAATATTTGACTATTTAGATAATTAGATAATTAATTAATTTGTTTATTTTAGATCATAACTTTTAAACCAGAAACGCTAGAAAGTCAATCAAAGGATCAAAAGACTCGGACTCGAGCCTAGTTTCCAATGAAAACTTCAACGATGCACTTTGGCCTAGCGGTTGGGCCCTAGGCAGGCAACATGAGCCAAAATGACCCCAAAACTACTTCACTTAAGACATCACTCACAAAAAATCCGCACCCTCCAACCAAAAAATCTGTTTTCGAGTGCAATCTACTAGACTGGCCGATCCGTTATTCGCGGGCCGGATCTGGCCCGCGAGCCGGACTTTGGGGATCGCTGTTTTATACGATGCGCGCCTTCATCCAACGTTTTTATTCGATCGCTTCAAATGTCTAATGCTTTTACAGACATTCATTTTTCCCTAATTATTAAAAGCTCCTGTGTGATGGAGACGAACTGCAGTAGTTGTTGGTGAATTGTTTTTTTGTTCGCGTCTCATCAGTATTGCCTTTGTGTAGATAAAAAATGAATGTGCATTGTATGTAAACCAAGCATACAAAAAGTAAGAAGTGCTGTTAAAGTGTTTTACTCCTGTCAAGGTTGGTCATGTGCAAATACCGATTCTATAATACGCTACTCTGTGGCTAACCACTTTTTGAGCTCTTGTGAATGACGATCTAGTTGTGGTGATGATAGTGTTTTGCTCCTTTCAATGTTGGTCATGTGCAAACACCGATTCTGTAATGCGCACTGCTGTATTGCTAACCATTTTTGTGATCTTGTGTCTATGATTTCGTCTGTTATATGGACCACGAGTCTGCAATAAAACACTATTATTATTATAAGAGATAATAAAAGCTTTTAGATGGTGGGGACTAAGCCGGAGCCTGAAAATTGGTTTCCGGTTCCACAGCCTGTTTGTCGGGCAAGTGAGTTAACTCCTTTCCGGACGAGCATGAATTGCCGTATGTGCACATATATTTCCTCGTTTGTGTGTCGATCGGGCTTTTGAAACTTTTCTCCATTTGTCCCACAATCCATCAAATATGTCACTTCGCGACGCACCATCTATGCTTGTGCAATAATACAATTGCGCAAATAATACAATGGGTTTCAGTTTTCACTGAACCAAATTTCTTTTGAGCCGGAGCTAAAGATAAAAACTTTTAGATGCTGGTGCCGCAACCGCAGCCAAAAATCTGAAGATAGCAGGAGCCAGACCCCGAGCGCGCCTTTAGCATAGTTGTTTCCTGTTAGGCGCTTTTCTGCATGAAAGAAAAGTATTGGTATCAGCAGCTTTGTAATAAATTTCATTCTACTTCGAAAAGCAAGAAAATTTTTTTTGAATCACCGACTTGCTCAATGCCAAGCCAATTTAAACAAAAGGCGGTGTAGGTGTTTCAAAAGACAGTGTGCTCCGATTTCATTTGGCGTCACTGTTGTTGTAGTCGCACTCTTAAAAATTTGAAAAGCACTCCCATTTATTTAACACCTCTTCAAACAAGCAAAATGTGTCTTTCGTTAAATGTGGTGTAAATGAGTGTTTTTTTCAACACAGCACGAGCAAACGTTTTACTGGTTGATTGTGTAAACCTTTGCACAAAGAAGGCACTTTTTAAAACAAACCTGTAAAGCTTGCTTGACCCATTTGAAGCACGTTTCGTTCCTGTTCTAGCTTAACGTTCACAAAAACATTGATCAAATGCAAACTCGGTCAATTGCCGACGGTGGCACTTCAAGCAAAACTTTATCACCAGCACAAGTTACCTTATGGTTTGAACAGCGTCTGGTGATCTCAGTTTTTTTTCAACTCACTCGTTACTATTTACAAAAAACGTCCTGTCAGAAGAAACATGCGACGCGCATGTTTCAAGGTTAGTATGAGATGTAAATTAAAAAATCTTTTCCATATTGATTTGTTTGGGGTTTGAATAAAAAAATCTCTTCATCATTTAAGTTTCCATCATTGAGTTAATTGCATATTGTTGTGAAGCGAACGTACTTGCAATTTTTTAGAACTTTTTGCCACATCTGCATGCGCATCAAGTTTGTTTTCAAAACCAAAATAATATCCTCACGTCTGTGGAAATCTAGCACCTCTGATAAAAACTATTCCTGACATAAAAACGATAAAGCTATCCAACAGATAAGACTGCGCTCGTAAGTCACCAACATACCTTTCATAAGAAGAAACACAAACAGCATTGCCTTTTGCAAGCTGTTTCTGTTTTTTTAATTTACAATAACGTCAAAAAGAGTCAGTAAAAATGTCTTTTATTTTTCGCCAAGTGTACGTTCAATGATTACGAAAATTTTTATTTGAAATCCGTAGAGCTGAGCATTTTTCAGGTTCTTCTCATAACGTCATAGAAAAGTTGGAAAGAGCAATCATCAGGTTATGTTGCGCTTCTTAGTTCTTTCTTTCAGCAATTGTCGTTTTCTTGCTCTGATCAACTTTACTGGTTAATCCCGCTCAGCTGCAATCAGAAAAGTCGCAGGTTCTGTTTTTCAATTCAAGGAAATAGTAGATGATATCGTCCAGGAGGTTGAAAGTTCTTTGAAGCTCGTTTGTTCAATAACGTTAAAAAACGAATCTTTCCTAACTTATGACGCCAAGCGCCTCTCGCTAGATGCAAGGACGAATAATTGTAAGAACTCGTGTTGTGTCCACTAAGCATTGGAACTTGCATTGTTTACCTTTGCCATTAAACAGTCAGTTGTTTTGTTCTATTTTCCATCACGCGGAAATATCAACTGAGCAACGCAGTTAAGATTCGTCATCTGTAGCAGTGTTTTCTCGCTCATTTCTTCTGCTCACTGACATTCGTTTCGCGTAATGCATGTAAACGCACGACCTCTCCGTCTGATTGTTAACGGCAATTTTCATTCCAAGCAGCTGACAACCATAACAAGCATTTTTATGGAAGGCTCTATTCAAAAGAAACAAGCAACTACAGATCACGTGCAAACAAAAAAAAACTTTGAGAATTTTTGTTTGGGTAATCAATTCCAGTCATAAGCCCATTATTATTTCTTAATCCACAATAGGAGGACAAAATAAAAGGCGAAATAATGAAATGAGTGAACATCAAATCACCCAAATTGACAAACGCAGTCAAAGCACTACATGCCATTCTTCCCGTATGAACACTTTACCAACTCTATAGTAAAACAGCATCAGACGTGCTACTGCGCTATTGATGCACAAGGAACAGCTTGAATATTGTCGCACATAACTAATGCAAAGGAAAGTTGTAAACAGTGAAATGAGGAAAACATCTGATCCAGAAGTTCGCTTTCATAAAAAATGTTTCTAGGATATTTTCGATATTCCCCTTTCTTTTCACCATCGGTTAATGTGCATACCGGCAACAGTTTACATCCAAGTGACGCCTTTGTTGTTTAGAAAAAATCAACATCTCCAAATGAAAAACAAGGGCTTGAAGAAGCTTCTTTGTTTCTTGTCTCATCTTACTGCAAATATATGTTACAGACATCAGGAGAAAGCATTTACACGCACATGACAGAACAGCAACAACTATTGAAAGCAAAAACCTATCACACTTCGCTTATATATTTTTGCTTTCAAAAGAATCACCTTGCATTAGCTAGAGTGCATTCTTCTAAAACAACACTAAATACCGTATTTTGACATGGATGCTCAATGGTATGCAATGGGAGGTGCAACTTTTACAAAAATATTACACTCAAAATATGCTTGCAAGCACACATGTCGCACTTCAGCAACAATTAAAAATAAGTTGAACGTTCCTCTTCTGCTTTAAAATAGATGAAACATCCAATTTCGATAGAATTAAATAGGTATTTCAGTGTTTTGCAAAGTAAGACAAAATTTCAGAAACTGAAAGCGCTAGACCAATTGGAATTCATGCAAAAGGCAAAGAACATTAGGAATGATTGCATAAAACAAAAACGTTATTGCTTTATGCAATGTTTCTGCAACTGCATAAAGAAACAAAGAGATTCGTTGCTGGCTTGCCGGTATTAAATGAAACTGTTGTTCATCTGCCTGTTGCGCTACTGCATGAAAACCTCGCTCAAGAAAACGAAGCGCTTGGCCGGTGATTTACTTTCGAGACGAAAGAGATCGGCTTAGCGACATTGTCACCTACCCGGAAGCGACGTTGTACAAAACCGGATTCAGGCATTCGCTTATTCGCAGGCAAATATACTCCGCCATGAACAGTCGGGTCTTGGTGTGTATTGACAGACACGCCGGGCACAAGTACTTGTGCAGAAATATGCCTGAATTGCACGATAGCAAGTGATCATTAATAAAATAGCTTAGTTTCAGCAGACACCAGTTTGGCACGAAGAAACGTTGTAAGGTCTACGACACCTAACAATCAACAGATACTCGAAAGGATTCCGTGAGAGAAGTTCAGTGATGCGTCTAAACCAAGCTTTCATAACGACAAACGACATATCCCAACCTGCCATTGGTATCCAAGCAAAGTAAAAGGACCCAACAACAACGAAAAGCTGAAATATAGCTTGGTTCTCTTTGCTTCTTTGCCTTCTCTCAAATATATTGCTGGTCGTGTTTCCCTTGCCTTGGCCTGCGTTAAAACAAGACGTTGCAACATTTTTTGTGACTTCAATTTAAAACCTTGAATTAACCTTAGCCTCCAGAGTAGTTATAATACAATGCAAAGATATTGATAGGAAACTGTGGAAAAATTAAAGATTCCAGCGAAACTTGGTACATATTCCTGCAAGCTTGGGTTGCCAGAGCTAAATGGCTGTTTGCACTACAGTATACAAAAAATCTGAAAAATGAGAATATTTTCAAATCCAGATAAAACAAATTGAAATAAAAAGTCAAAAAGGCTGGCAAAATGAAATGGCTTTGAAAGTTTGAATACAAAAAACAATATACAAGGTAAGTGGGGCTTGTTTTTACATTGAGCTTGCCAGGGGGCCGTTTCGCACCACTGGCCTCGTCAGCTATCCCACTGCGTTCCTGCAAGTTTCAACCTCCTTGACCTTCGATGTAGTATTTCCAATCCAGTTGACAAACTGCAAATGGTAATGAGAGCGCACATTAGGATGGACAGAGAGAGGTAGACACTTGCAAGTTTTGCTCCTTGTAATCTAAAAAACACGGTTGGTGAAATTATACGAGTATATAATATATTCGGTTAGCAATGATTATAACTGCAAATGTGGGCGTTTGGTTAAATTCCTGTGGAGCTAAAGCCATCATAACAAAACAGAAATAACAAGTACTTTCACAAGTAGCTGCTTTTTTCCGCAGCAAATTGTTTTAAAATGTTGGAGACAGATGGACTCAAGCAATCAGAACAATGAGAACAAGTCACGAAAATGATATAATCACTTGGCACATGAACTTCTACCAGATATCACAAGCAAAATATACGTTAACTCCTTCCTCTATTAAAAGAAGTTTGCCTAAGAAGAAAGTGAATAAGAAGTCGCTAATGAGAATACAGGTGGTTTGTCCTTGTCTCACTGCACACAAGGTAGATTAGTGACTTTCACGCAACACAGGCAACAGAATTCAATTGGCGCGTTTATAGAAGTCGAAATATACGACCCCTCTGTGGTATTATTAAACAGATAAAACATTTTCTACAATTCATTATGTCTGCAGGCCCTCAAAGTCAAATCACGTGACTAAACTTAGGGTTTCCTGAAACAAACGTGATCTGTCAATTCATATCAAAGGAAGGTGCTCAAATCTTGCTTTTGTAGAATAGATGAAAACCATTAAAACAAACTTCCATGCCAAGACCTGCAAAATTATTTCAAGCTTGCTGAACGTTTTCGTTTCCTTTTGCATTAAATAACAAGGCCGAAAAGTTCCGTTCTGCGCCGGCACCTACGAAAAAATATCAGAACTTACTCACGTGGACAAATTATCACTTACTTGCAACGCCGAGATGACAATAATGGTAACAAATGCAATGATCCAAATAGCTGCTGCAACCACCTGTGTTCACAAAACTGTTTGATATTTTCACACAATTTCACTCAGACAAATACAGACGTGCATACAAGCACAAAAGTAAGCCTGACAAACGTGGTTGAGGTGCAAACGCTTTTTCTCAAAGAAACAAAAAGTGTTGAAATTAACCTTTTTCTCAGCTTTGATTCATGGCAGTTGTTTGGTCAACTTCAAACAACTTATCTTGTAATCGAATGTTTAACATGTAATCGAATGTTTAACACAACATGTAGCAATAACATGTAATCCAATGTGATCGAATGCAGTCGGCAATTGCTATTTTTATCCGAAAATTAAGACTTATGTGCATTTCAACGGAATACCTAGAAAAAATACCCGATAACATCGAAGAAAGTGCTGGTAAACTTACAGTTACGTTCGATTTTTCCATTTCGCGATACAAATGTGGCCATTTGATGGAAACAAATCGCACGGCAGCAAACCAAAAGATGTGACATCCGGTCACAACAGATGTGCCAAATGTTGAGCAGAAAAATCCTATCTGCGACACAATGATAGTTGATGTGCAAGTACGGTCACAAAGTCGCACTAATCCGATTGTAAAGTCACATGGTCCAAATTAACCATGCGCAACTTTTTAGGTGTCCCTTAGGCCAGAGCTTCCCAAACAGTAAGCCGCAAAGGTCTTTCATAAGGGCCGAGAAGCATATCAAAATGTTACAATTTTCATGTACGTGAAAAGTTTCTTGAAAAGTATCCGATTTTCTATTTATTTGATATTATCAAGTCTGATGACCAAGCTAAAGTTCCCATTACCGGTAAGTTGCATCCGCTGTTATTGGTTTGTTTCTACGAGCTTCAATTTTTGTAGCTGTTTTACCGCAACATCTCTTAACGGGTCACATAAAATCTTGTCAATAGAAGTGGGTTCGCAAGCAAAAAAGGTTGAGAAGCATTACTTTACTGTAGTTCATCTATGGGTGTTTCACAACGACTCTGCAACATTGTCTTGAAGTTTGCAAATTTTTCATCACCATGCATTTCACATTTTTTCCATATTTCCCAGCGTTGGAAACAACCACTTTACAAGGCGCATCAGTGTATTTTGAAATAATCTTCGGAAACCACACGTTTATTATAAAATACGCGAAGAACTTTACAATTATGTCTATTTTTGTTATCATAACAAAATATGGTCTCATTCACTCCCCAGTCGAATCCTTAGGAGAAGATGCTGTATAAAGATTTCAACAATTCGTTTTCCCAACCCGTTCCCCCCCAGCTGTTCTTGGCCAACTGTGATGTTCATGATGGTAAAAAAAGCAATATAAATGTTAGTATAAAACTCTTTACTGATCACCGGCTTGAGTTGCGATTTTCTTTGCTTGAAGATTTATTTTAGTAAAACCGCATGTGGTTACCTTTACTCAATTCCTAAGAACAAAATAATTCTTACATAATAAACCAGTATTGCTTCGTGTTTCTTTCCGACGTGTCCAAAAAATGCACCATAAATCATAAGAACACTTAGAAGGGATGATGTGAAATCTGCAGCACTTAAACTCAGCAGTATGCGGTAAATCGGAGACCTGTAATACGATGAAACTCAATCGGAAAAATTGCATGTGCAAACGCTTTTGTCGCAAGCGTAACAACAAAAAGTAAAGCATTAAAACAAAACACTTTTAATTCTGGAAAATTCATATAGGAAGATTCCCAAGGTTACAATCTATTAATACATAATCCCTAGAAATACCAAGTGTCCGGGTGTTCTTTTCTTACAAGAATTTTTCAAAATCCAAACCAAGGTTTCTTTATTTAGTTTGTTTTATGGCTCTATCCTCGATAAAGATATATATCTAATCTACAATATTTTTTTTGATTGTGTTAGGTAATTGTGTCTCCTACAAATTTTTATCATCATCGAAAAAATCATTCCAACTGGCATTTGTCAAGCTGGTTACTTCTACGTTAATGCACATTTGCTAGATAATTTCACCACAGCAACGCAAAATTCAAGCAATTTTAGATTTCATGGTTCATGAAGGCTTCGTGACGTAAGTGATAATGACGTTAATTCTGATGCAACCAAAACGAAAATAAAGACCTGACAATGTAAAAGGCTATGGCAGCCAGGGTTGCAAAATCCGTAATTTTATTTTGTTTTCTTTTTTTGCCAAAATGAAGATCATTCACATAAAACACGTTTTTACATCAAATGAAGTGCAATAGAATTTGATTTTTTTCTCTAACTGCGTATATAACTTTTATTTGCTTTGTCTCGAATTTAAATATTGTACTTTAATGTACTGCATACTGCCAAAACATACGTCAAATGCTTTAATTTATTACTAACTCCGTGTTAGAAGTTTCAACGCCTTAAAATGCATTTATTGCGTTTTGCTAATTGTGAGAACAGTTGACTTCTACTAATCTGTAGATCAACCTTTCCTGTTGTTAGCACATGCTTTATGCAAGTTTGTGGATGTAAGACCAAAAAACTATCTCTATCTAGACCAGTGTTTCTCAAACTTTTTTTTCCATCGCCCCCTTTTCACTCTCGACACGTCGTTTTCGCCACCCAAACCTGATAAAGCAAACACAGGGTAGTAGATTTAAAGAATTTCATTTAGAGAGAGTATTAAATAGCTGAACCGAGCCATCAAAATTTTGAACTAAGCCATTGGATTACGACGCTAATATTACATTCAGAATTCTTGTGAAAATAATCCAGTCCTACGGAGTCGGAGCGCCTGAGATGGGAATTTTGCCGGAGCTCAAATTAAGAATCAGAAGGAGCCGGATCTGGAGTTCAGTTGAAAATTTAGGACCGGAGCCGGAGTTATGGCCATTTGAGAGGTAGCTCCGGCTCCGGGTCCTTTCCTAGATACTAACGGTTTGCCACAAAAAACTTACGTGTGCTCTTTATAGCATACTAAACGCGATTGTTATGAGTTACGACACCAGGCTGCAACAATGGATCTGCAAGCCTTTGATGTTCTTTTGGTTTAATAATCGCTAAGTCTGTGACATCGTAGCTGGCAGGCGTGGTGTTACTTGTTGAACAATAGTTCTCAAACACTGTTCTAAGTGCCGCATGCAATTCCCAAGCATCCTTTGTGCGGGTTTTAGCATTCCTTTTGTAACAGATTCTATTTGAATAAGAGCTGAAAATGCCTACTTCTTAGGCAAAATATATACACTGTAAGAGCTTAGTGTCTAAATCTTTGCTGGGAAAGGTTTCCTTTCGATGAGCAGTGTCTTTCAGTAACACGTCTAAAATTTTGTGTGACAGACTTCGTTAATGCAATAAAACAAAACGTGTCAATTGTCCTGTGGTAAATTTTTTTTGTTGTGTAAAATTTTTTCTCTCTAAAAATCGTAAGTTTGGACTTGGCTCTCTTCAGCGAAATGGTTGAGAACCACTGTTGTAGAAGTAAGAAAAGCGTTAACTACCACAACATCCTACTTTCTAGTCAGATGATCAAACCGGGTCTGTAGTAGCGCAGCGATCTGAAAAGAACTGATCTATACATTGAGTAGGTATATAATAAAATATCCATAGCTATTGTAGCTGTGTAATCATGCTTTTAACAGGGAGTGTGATTAAAGATGTGATACCATTACAGATGTAAGCGTGAAATGCTCGACACGCTATTGTAAAGTAGGACTTTTTATTAGAAACCACAAGGCTAACTGTCACGTTTTGCTAGATTACTGGTCGGGTTCACTAGGAAACGTTACGTTTGCAAGCAGTAGCATAACATGAAATTTGTACAAATTGGTAGCGAACTGCCATTTCTTTGCGTAGCAGTACATTATCAGGAGGATATAAAAATCAATGTAAACAAATGTGGACGTTTCTGGAAGAGTTCATCTGTGGAAAAAATCTGTTTTCAGCACGGTAACCAGTCTTATTTTCTCCTATGCTTAGCGTGTTAAATTGTGCTTTACCTTGGGATTCATCACTGTTTATTATGAGTGCAAAAGATAATAAATCAGAAGTTTTCAGCAGAAATCAAATGTGAATTTCTTGCTAGAAGTCATAATATTTTTTACTATTTCTTTGAACAAGGGAGTTTTGAACACATATTCGCATTTGCATTAATGCAAATGTGTGTGGGTTTGAAAGAAAACATGAGAGTCGACTGTGTGTTTTGCATCGACTATGTGTCGACTATGTGTATTGAAAGTCGACTGTCGTCTATGTGCACTAAGAGTCGACTATTGCGTTAACTTCAGTATCCTAATAGTAGGATACTGAAGTCAGCTCAATCATTAATTAGTACTTTAGCATTTTTGCCCACTTGGTGTTTTTTCGCCCCCCTATCGCCCTTTGTTGTTTTCGCCCCCTTGCTCATCAAAATCGCTCCCTAGGGGGCGATTCCGCCCGCTTTGAGAAACCCTGATCTAGACAGATATTTTACCTAAGATAGAAGTCATCGTCCATGCATAGCACTAAACGCTAATATCGAATTCTACTCTTTTTCTATTCAAGAGCGTTCATTCTGTTAAAACTTCGTAACAGAAAAAGCGTCCTTCCCTGAAAATTTTCGTTGGAAAAACGAACTTGTCTCGAAAAGGTGAAACAGAAAGTTAAATGCATTTGGAATCTACTTCAAGCTTTTGCATGACGAGATGTCAGCTACTTACGTAAGCTTCTTCGACTTCGCAATTACAATGATGGATAGAAGATTCGCACAAAGGCCAAACATAGCCAGAGGAATAAGCAAATATGCCACTATGTCAATATCTTCGGTGCATATTCTTCTCCAGTGTATACGTTCTTTCGGAAGGGTTGGACATACCGTGACCAACGCGCTGGAATGAGATAACCAACAGCTCAAGTTAAATAAACTTGTGGATAAAATGTTCACGAAATTGCGAGTTAAGCACCAACGGTTAAATTTTAAAAGCCAGAAGCGATGAAAAGCAGAAAGTTGTCTTAGTACATGAGTGAAAATTTTACCAATGTTGTCTAAGAACCATGTCTAACATTCTGCCATAAGAACGGATGACGGACACCAAGAGATATGCAAGCATGGTGAAAGCAACGTTTAGCAAGTATTTGAAAAAAATTCCAATTGCAGGAAATAACACATTTAGCTTTCTGTAAGGTTGCTGTATTTGCCCACACGACAACAGTTCAGTTGTCGCAACATCGAGTATGTTCTCTCAGGATAGCAAATTTTTTTTTCGGACTCAGGAACTTGCTGTTTCGGGACGAATTGTTGGACTTTAACACTGCTGTTGGTGAGAAATGTTCTTCCAGACTTTCATGGCGTTTACAAAAGTCCATTGTGCTGCGTTTGGCAACATGCAAGTACATCAAGGAAATCGAAAGTGACGCCTAGCAATCCTGCGCTTTCATAGTATGTTGTCTGCAATTATGAAACTTCTAGTAGGATATACAACCTTACAAAGGTGTTAGTGAGTTTTTGGCGTGTGGTGGTTATTTTCTGATTGATTTCAAGACATCCAATTATCGCGGCTGCTGTAAATTATAACGAAAAAGAAGCATTTCTGAGATATACTTTCTTTTCAGATTAAAACCACAGCAGATGTATTTGAAGCGTTTGTTTTACAAGTTTGAAATTCATTATCTACTGTAGTGCAAGGTGTACCTTTCAGCACAGCCAAACAATTTTCGGATCTCTTCGACAACACAGCTGCGAACATTAAAGTAAAGGGTGGAAAACACAGCTGTTGCAACAGCAGTTTGAGACTATCTTGAACTTTTTTGTTTGTAAGGCCATTGCCCTGAACTCTAGCAACGTTGCTTTGGTACGATCGATGAAACCCTAACAAAAATAAAATTAAAAACATTTCGAAGGAGTTTTAGTAATTGAAGGATATTTTATCAAGTGTGTTTTTTGTGGTTGATCACAAAGACGTTTTGTTTTAATCTTCTTTTCACAAGCTTTTCTTTAGTGAAGCACTGGAGTTAGATGCTGACTCATGTTTTAGATGCTGTTACCTTTAACACTGTGACCTGATGTTTCCGCTTGGCTAAATGCAGCATGATATAATTGTACAAATGCTAGATGATGATGATCGATTTTCAGGTTTCGGCTAATATTATAATCACGTGACAGGATTCACCGCCCGTTAAATCACTAAACGGAATCCGGTTCTAATGCCAACTGCGACCGGTGGACGTTTGTACTTGGCTGAGCTCCTTTTGGATTACATCTAACATGCTTTACATTTGCTGAGGCCAATTACGCAGTGGTCTGTTTAATTCCCAAACGGCCAAAGTCTTGTTGCTTGGATATGACAGCCGGTGAGGCGTGCCACTGTAGAGCCGCATACGTTGGCAACAAATTGTTCGAGATTCTACTCAATCTTGCACAGAAGCAACCAGTGGAACAACATCCTTTCCACTGGTTTTGTATCCTCAAGGTTGAAGCTGAGGTGTTGCGTATCACCAGATCTAAAAGATTTTTTCCTTGAAAAATCTTCACACTCACACATGGGAGAAAATCACACTTGTGCGCCAACTAGCTACGCGAAATGACTTAAAGGTGAAAATGACAACCAAAACAACCATTCTTCTGTCACAACTTGAAAAATTCTATGTCTCAGGCAAACCTAAGAATAAACTTCTTTGTGCTTCATGTTATGTCTTCAACCCACCACCGTCCGGTGTTTACCGCAAATCTAATTAATTTGTTCTTGGCGTCATCTGTGACGCAACGCTGCGGGTTGTTGTTAATGAAACTATTGTAATAACACAACAACAAGAGCATTAAATTGTGGACATCAGTCATTCGTCATAAAGCAAACTACGTTGGCTCCACGGGGGCAACGATTAGAATACTTAGAAAATAAAGCAAATCAGTTTACCAAAAACAGTAGGCATTAGCTTGCTTAGATATAAAGCAAATTGTAAACTAATATTAGTCGAAGAATTGTTGCGTACCAGCTATTCTGATTTTTGGTGATCGAAGCTAATTCGAAGTGCTTTCATAATCGCGGGAGAAAGTGTACTTATCAGACAAAAATTCCAGGCAGATCACCTGAAGTTGGACTTTGTTGAACCTATATTTGAAGATTGGCTTGATGAAGTCATCTCAAAGAAATCCAGATCCTCTAAACAAACAGTTGCGCGTTTCAATTTTATTTATCAATTTATGAAATATACACATTAAAAAGTAACGTTTATTTCTTATAATAATACAGAATTGATTTTGTCAAAAGTATGAAGAGTAAAGGCGATTTATCAGAGGGTTGTTCTACACCATAATCTCATGAACTCATATTTGTTGAAAAAATGTCTTTTTCTCTCGCTAAACAATATTTGAAGGTGTCAAGATTTATCACTTGCCAACAGAAACAGCAATTCTTTCAAAGATGTCTTCAAGACTTTTTTCACTCATTTTAACAAGCAGAGAAGGAAAGATTCATGCGACAATGACTAAAGCACATGCACAAGCACATTCTGAAACACTATTAGCATTAATCAAAACTAAAACAGCATATTTCATGCACGAACACAACTAATGATATAATCACATTTTGTTTTAATAAAAGTTGTCTGTTGGAAGATATATAAGAAACTTCTTTTTAGCTGCAGCGTTTCTTGATATAAGCTTAACATCGTTCTTGATATCTATGGTAGTGTTGATTATAATTAAAAAAAATAGCTCTGCTGGATCCACACCAAGACGGGAATAAGCAAGGTCAGAGATTTGAATACGCTCCCTGGTCCTTGATCGACCACTGGACCGATTTCTCATGAGTGCAGCCAACAGGACTTGCCTCGCCAGTCTATTCAGGGACATTGTAGCCACATAGCCGCACCAACGCAGCTGGGATTTTTCGATTCGGAGTAGACCTTGCTCGACATTCAGGGTTTCACGAATTGCGCAGTTGCGCACTTTGTCGTGAAGCGTGACGTGACACCGCGAACTCTTCGCAAAAATCTCATCTCTGCCGCTTTTATTTGAGATAGTATCCTTTCAGTCATTATCCAAGATTTAAGACCACAGATCATGATCGGAACAACCACCGATTTAAAATTGAAAACTTTCAAATTGCGACGTTTGAAAGCTCCTGTTTTGTGACTACAGAGCGATAAAACTCACGCAGATCTGCGTTAGCCTTACCAATCTGTGTATCAATCTCTTTCTTTCGATATCCGTCACCCGTGAATGCCACATCAAAGTACTTCAATTTCTCGAGCTGCAGTGCACTGCCTATCATTGCAGCACCTGGGCTTTGTGGAGAGGCAAAATACCTGGGGTGCTGATTATCGTTCCGGCGTGACAGCACGCATTAGAAAACCAATCGATTGCATGTTGATTAACCCTGTTGAGAAGATGCAAGCAGGACCAGATCGTCCGCAATAAGCCAATGATTAATCCTGTGCCAACCAAC
>JGI24021J15306_10000169_pt1 | contig 38236 bp, 23 predicted proteins | sample Ectturendosymbi1_FD_15306 | JGI IMG/M metagenome (IMG submission 15306)
CCGACCTAGGCCGGTCGTGGCGTAGCCGTGATCCTGATGGTGCTTCGACCGAAAAGTCAAGCTGATGGCTCGGCAAGGTGGAGTGATGGTTTGCATCCGACTTCGTCTTAGCGGCAGATCGATATACGTGGCGGCCATCCGCCATAGCAGGTTTCCCGCTGAGTTACCAACTCCGGCCAGGGCTGAGCTTCCAAACCTAACCGACAAGCCGTTGCCAAAGGGCTCTCGATGAGCGCACGTTAACACAATACCCAAAACAGCACTAATCCTAAAAGAAACCTGAAAGGAACACACTCAACGAGTCATATGCAGCGGCATAAGCGCAACTTCTGGCAAAGCATAGTGATTCTCAGCCAGGAGGCCGCGGAAGGTGACGCCAAGTTAGTGAAGGCGCCACCAGATTCCAAGCAAACCACAAGCAATCTATTACCAAACGCCAAATGTTAATAGGATGAAATTACGAAAAAAATTAAAATCAACTGCTTGGACAATCTTCCGTTAAATCTAATGAATCTTGCTCGTACGCATCAGCAGTGGCGTAGCCAGCCCAAAATTGTGGGGGGGATTTGAGGGAGACGAAATGTGTGATTTTTAGCGAATAACACTATTTTTCTTGGGATAGCGCCTCTCAAAGCACAAAATGACTATATATGCTAAAAATTGGGGGGCATTCCCCCTGGGCCCCCTGGCTACGCATCAGGTTCATGACACCAAAGAAACGAAGATTAAAGTAAAAACAAATATCTGCAATTGGATTTCCATTCTTTACTAGGAAAAAAGCGATGTGATTTTCAACGTCACCTGTTTTCAAGTTGCTGGCTCATGCCAACAAGTCTTAGACATATAAACACCAACTACCATTCAGCTCGAAAATACACTCATGGAAATTGTTTTCCATCACCTCAATGACCACCCTCAAGTTCGTTTCACTTCTCCACAAGCTCCGCGCATTTTCAAATCTCAGTCCTGTTTGGCATTCTCAGCATGTCCGCATATGACCGGAAATGTATTTACCTGGGTTGATAGCCCATACGAGTTAACGAGCTCCGTGCTGGTGCCATCGATCACAGCGGCTTTGATCCGCCACAATGAACAGGGTCGTCGCAACTTTATATGCTGATACGTGATTTTCAAAACAAGTAGCTCAACACAAACGTTTTCAAAAAGGCACACCAATTACCAATCAAACAAAAAAACAATTCCCGTTGCAATTTATAATTCCAACATAGTATTTCCAAAGAAGCAAAACATCGCTTAACATGCACACATCGCAAGTTTTGTTAGAAGAATAAACAAAAATTCTGACGTAGACCTTTTTCCAATTAACGTTAATACTTAGCAGACATGAAAAAGGACAAGTTTTTCGAGATTCTCTTCCTAAATTTTCCAAAGACTTCAGAGAAATCGCTTTTCAAACATTGCTGTTGGTTCCATACGCTCAAGCATTCAAGTACAATTATTTATGACAGACTGTGTTTTACATTAAACAAGCAACTCGGTTACATATCAGTAAACAAAGCATACATCGCGATGCGCTTGCATGATTTCACACATTTACCCTTGCGCGCTGTCGCTAACCTCAGTGAACACCCCCTATCTACTGTCTGTTTCGCATTCGATGGTTAGTGCCTGGTTTCGGGCACAGACCATCACGATTAGTGAGAGAATATTAGGCGTCAAGCGTCTTGCCATGCGGCACTGTAGTGTTCACTTTGGGTGTGATGCAGTTGCGCTTTACACCAGAACTGTCACAATACAATCAAAAATAATCCTCCGACGATAACTTTCTGATGAAGTGGTGAAAATGGGCGACCAGTCTTTCTACAGATTAGGGCACAGAAACACAATGCCTATGGTAACTGATGCTTACCGGTATCAAAATTGTGTCACCAGTTTGAAACACAGTAAACCCGAAAATTTCCAAGCGAGTGTCGCAGCAGACACTACGGCGTTGCATGAAATACTTACTTTTGTGTTTGAAGTCAAACTTTTTGATTGTTCTGAGTTGCGTTTGCGTGTGCGAATTGTTGGCACCACAGCTGTTTACAAAGAACGCGGAGGCGCGGCAACTGCTGTTGCCATAAAACCAACACAACACGCACGAACACACACCGAGTAGTCGCACGAGAAACCATCAAGCCCTGACAAGCATTTCGCGATGAGCTTGCCTGCTGTTATTCCCTACGCTCCCAGCTAGTTTCCTTAAAGTGAGCAGCGCGTCCGTCCTTTGAGACGGTGAAAAGCGTAAGCACGATTCACACCAGCAACCGGCATGCCACCTTTCAGGCAAGTAACTCGGCGTGCCTTCCAACGAACAATCGATAACGAGCAGCAGCATCTTGCATGCAACCACTAGCTGATTGGCATCGTATCACACAATACCCTGCCCTCGCTAACCAACGCCCTGAAATGACGGCCAACCAGGCTGGTGAAAAAATGCCCATCAATAGTTAGCAACGAACCAAACAACCAAACTTGAAGCTCTCGCATTAGAGGCGCGGTCAAGGAACGTGATGCTACACGCGAATCGTTACGCTTGCACACAGGGCAAGAGTGGTCAGGTGACTAAATCGGTATCTCAGTTACTGCGTGAGGCTTTTGCCGTGTCCCACAATAAAAACAAAGTCTACATACAATTCGCGCACCGTTCACTTTCGTTCGTTTGTAAAGCGTTTAAGCGCCCGCTGGCGAAATGGTCGCGCGATGCTGAAAAGTCGACGCAGCTTCGGTTAATCAAGCGCGGAGAAACGATCAGCGCTCGCGTTGCGAAGAATCGCTCGCCGCCGCACGAAACTCACCCGCGGCTACACTGCGCGGGTAACAACCTACGAGACAGATGTAAAACATGAGATGGGCAGACGGTAGAATACTTCCAAGCACGTCGTTCTTTCCCGCCAGCCTCCAACATCAAAAAAGCAAATGACTGTCACGAACCTAGCAGGTTTTTTTCCTAATTTGATTCATAAAACGAGAACCTAATGCAACGTTTCATTTGGTACTCCAGTAGAGGAGTAACCAAAATTTAAGCACATAGCAAGTCGAGGCAAACGTAATTCTCACTGATTTTTAAAGTGTATGTTTTGACTAACTCGAATCGACTAACGCTTTTAGCATGTCACTTCAACGCGAAGTCATATCAAAAACATACAATTAATCGTTAAAAATCAGTAACAACTACGTGTTCACATTTCCAGGTAGAAGAGGAGCTTTTTTGGTGGACCGTTTCTAGGTCGTCCCATTGCGTTAGTAGACTGTCTGAACTTAGAAGCCGGCCAATGATGGTAAAATACAAAAAAAGGACATAACGTGCTCATGTGACCACCGGCCGTCTGTCACTTTAAGGAATTGCAACTTCAGGCAAGCTGCCAGGTTATTTCATCACATTCGATGTTTTTGTTCGCTCCCTCTCTAACCTTCCCGATCATGATTGCACCATTGGAACACTTGCATTCGTACAACAACGTACGTACTACTATCATCTAGTCTGGTCTTCAGGAGTCAATTCACGTGAAATCGCAGAATTCTAGCCATTTTGCAATAAACATTTCTTTTGTTTGGGTTACCTCGCTGTGCAGGTTGTACAAAGTGCTGGTGTCAAGTCTCTTACTTATGACGTAAACTTATTTTAACGAAACGGAAGACGACACTACCCGCGCTATTACAAGTATCAAAAACATTTTCCGATGAATTATGTGTCTGAACTTCGCATAAAGTATTAGTCCCTGCTAACTAACTAGCTCGCTTGTCACGCGGCAGCAAGGACAGTCAACTAATAAATCAACACAACGTTGCGAAACAACCAAAGGGGAAACAAGTTAAATCACGATAATGGGCGACAGTAACACAAGTAACGCAATAGAATCACATCACAGAAAAAGGCAAAAAAATTACCATTTGTACAGCAGAGCATAGGGTCTACCTTTTCACTCACAGCAAATATATATAGACTACTAAACCTAGCCACATTTACTGCAGTCATCAGTTGAAGTCAATATTTCACAAGAAATTTACTCAAATCAAGGGAGCAAAACTTGATTGCATTAAAATAAAGACATATTCTGTGAACTCCACGGAAACAACACAGGGGAAAACGTGTCAAACTTGAGAAGAGGTGGAAATCTCGGCAGTTATTCTGGAGTGTGAATTTAGATGCTCAGTGATGCGCTATAAACCACTCGTTGTAGCATCAGCGTACCAAGTCTGTTCAGCCCTAAACAGAAGCTCACTTAAGCTTCGAGCTCAAGAAGACAAATTCAGAAAGCGCAGAATTAATGCTTCAACACCAAGGCAGTGAGTCACGCTGAGTGCAGTATCAGTTTTTGACATACTTGCAACGCTGCGCTGTTTCATGGTAAGTGCAAGTGACATACGATGATGCAACAAGTTACGAATGAAAATTTCTCTCGCATGGCAAACCAATTCACGCGAATGTGAACAATGGTATTCAGACTTTTAAAACAGGCAGTTTTGCATGACGACTACGTCAAGTACACTGGAAGGTTCAGCACTGCTGCATTTTAGCCAAGCCAGCATAGCACATAAAAAGAAACACTGTTGCTTATAAGTCGACCTCGCAACCATTCAAACTGATGACGCTGCAAAAGAACAGAGAAAGCAATCTACGCACGTCCATTATCACACACGGATGCAAGCTCCACGATATGACCTACGCGTCTTACCACAAATATATTGCAAGACGACATTTCAATTTGTGTGGGGTGAAGTAACGCTAAATAGGAAATTTTTCGCAATGGATTTATTCCTGATCAACTAAGTACTGTCCCTAAGAAGTACCACCATATTCTCCTATCACCAGAAAAATAGAGTTTTCAATCAGCGCACGTCCAATTATGTCCGCGATGCGTCGTAGCGTGCACTGCTTGAACGACTGTTACACGGCAACGTAACATTTGCCAGTCTAACCCTCCTCGTTTACGATATTGTAGCACAGGAGCATCCACTGCGCAAATCGCAACACTGAAACTTTCTCGTTGGTTATCCTAGGTAGGGTAGTACGGATGCGACGGTTGAAAGAAATCTTCCAAGGACGGTTTCGCTTGTCGAAAAGCAGGCCGTCCGCGTTTCGCTTTCGCCTTTCATTTGTGCTTCTGTTTCACAGCGATGCGAAAATTCAGGGTCGCCATCCCCTAACCGCGCCTTCTTCACAAGACAAAAAAACAAAGTTTAACATTTACATTTACATTGTATAGTATGTACACTGTTGCAAACAACTACCGCAGTGATTCGCAATTGAAATCATTCAGAAACAATAAAACATTATACAGTGTCGTTTATTTTTCGTTTTGAATTATTATCCATCCGCGCTGGTTGGGTGGATAAATTTTTTACGCGACAAAAGATTGGGGTCCGATGAAAACAGTTTCGCAATAGGGGTCCGTGGCCCAAAAAGTGGGAAAACCTGATTTATACCATACTGGGAGGTATGCAGATTGTAACATCTGCAGTGCATTCATCGTGTGCAAGGTCAACCGCGTAACCACAGATCTTGATTTTTCTGCACAAGAGATTCACCTAATGATTTTTGACAACGTCCGGCAACGTTATTTTTTTAAAACATTGTCTGCTTCACACAGAACTGTTTGTGTTGGTCTGAACACCTAACAATCCTTCAGTTAACCTTCACGGTAGATTTTAAGATATCTGCAAGGTATCAGCGCTTCAATGACACAAACACAATGTAAACTAACTTAGATGTACCAGGTAGAGTTTAAAGAATTGCCCAAAATCCCATGACGTAACCTACGACTGAAAGGATCAAAAGGATCTTGACGTGAAACAGGAAAATAAAAAGAAATACTTCTTTTTCTGAGCACACTATATAGCATCAACGATGTTGTTGTACCTTCCAATATTCCTACATGCACCAAAAATGCGCAACACCTAAGCTGGTTTTAGTGAAAAATGATTTTCACACATGACTGGAGTTGCAAAGAGGATAACCTTTAACCGCTTGCTACATCGTAAACTGCAACCATAATTTTGCTCTTGAAAACCTTAGGCTGTCATTAAGAAAAACTATTCCATACGCAGTAATAGACATGTTACAGTGTAGTTTTATTGAACTGAAATTTTATGACAATATTGGGAAAACGACCACACAAGCGTTCGTTTAAAGATTGAGAAGTCTGTAAGTCTGAAATGCATCCACAGTGACTGTCACTTGCAGCGCTGAAGAAATAGCAATTATTCCACTCGCAACAAAATAGTTTTCGATACAGAGCTCTTCTTTCTCGGTTAAGGTCTCCCCTGGGGTCGTTATACCACTACCAACAACAGGTATATTCGATCACTCCAACGAGCCTCATGCACCGGCAAATCGTGTGGACAAAAGTTCGACAACTGACCCATACATCAGCTTTCAAAATAAAACGCAAACCAGATCAAAATCTCAAAATAATGGTGAACTAGTTCCACATAAGGCAGGGGTGTACAACACAGCGAACTAACGCCCGAGGTAGCACGCCATACGTTACAAACTGGCACGCCAGCGGTTTGGTTTCAGTAAAAGTTTGTTTTTTTTCTCCTTTGAACCGTAATCTTTAAATCTTGGATTCCACGTAAACGTCTTCAAAGCTGAAGTCTTTCGCACACAATTCACAGTATTTTTTAGGATGATTTGTGTTAAAAGTTCGAAATAGAATTGAATGTGTGTCTTTCAGGCTCACTTCAGGTGATGCATTTTGTCGCATTTTTGATAGGGATACAAATAGATACGTCACACACCTCATAAACTGGTGTGGTATGGCATTAGGGTTGATGTACTTGGACCCAACCCAAAAAGACACCTGTTTTTTTTTCTAAAGCCCAGTTTAAAAAACTCAATGAAAACCACCAAAAAAACACCCTTTACTTTTCCTCTGAAATTTCTACTATGAAGTAAAAGTGAAATAAAGCAGCACACTTCTACAGTTAACTATACATTTTTTTAATCAAACAAAACGAGCAGCAACGAAATTTGAAGGACTTGAAAAAAGAGAATAATAATTTGAACAGTTTGAGTAAATTCTACTGGTTGTCTTCTTTAGGTCTGTAAAATCGGTATATTTAAAAATATTTTTTGCCTTCTCTACACCCAACCTGTTTTGATGTTGGACCATACCAAACCATGTTGAAAATGTACGCTTTATAGATGCTGAAGTAGCAGGACGTGCACATGAACTTCATATGGAACTGCAGTTGTGTGATGGTGGTTTTTCTCTTTTTGCTGGGCGCATGCTTGCCAACCTTTATCAATTTGGAGTGAACCGACCATCAACACTTTGCGAAAACATAGATGGGTACATCTCTTTGCTCAATTTTGAATGCCTTAAGAGGTACAAAAAGTTATTATTGTACAATTCTGAAAAAGGTGATTTGCACGATGCAATAAAATCAATTCAGAATGGGTTTTGTTTTAACTTAAAAAAAGAACAAAAGTTCTTTTAAAACAAACAAAGCCTTAAAAAAACAAAAAAATTAGTGGGTTGTTTTTTTAATCCGTTTTTTCTCAACCCTATTTGACATATTCGCGATGCCCTGCGCGTTTCCAGGTTGTTCTTCGCAAAATAATACTGGGTTGGCAAGGCTGGGATCAACAACAACGTAATGCTAGTATGGAGCACCGCTCGAAATCGTAGCTCACCACTCACCCAAGCTAACGAACACATGAAGAGACAAGCAGCAGTCTTCGACGATTTTCTTCCAAACCTAATTTAAAAAACTAGTAGAAGCGGAAGGCAGCAAAAGTCACCCTCTGCGAATCCTGTTCCTGGCTATACTGAGATAAAAGTACTACGCAGACACCAGATGGGTTCTTTTCACGGCTGTACGTCCCAAAGACGCGCTTAAGTCATTCACTGCCCCAATAGCATCGACGAAAAATGAAGACAGTGGTATGAATCTGAATCATAAATGAAAGCCACAGAACGAACTCAACATTAATAACCTCGTAAAAGTCATGACAGGCAGAACAGATCCACAAAATGGCTCTGCTTTCGTGGAAGGTGACTTGTGCATCTACGCATATTTTTGTGCGTACTGGTATTTTACGAGTACAGTCAAAGACACGCGGCTGTTTAGACTTACAAAAATTACGCGTAAGTTTTGCGATGTCACACATCAATGCAAGGTCACCACGCAAACAGTATGGTGCGATTAATCCCTTACATTTTTTTTATTTGTTCAATGATCCTACCGCTGCCTCAAAACAAATTTGGCAGAAACATCTATGCTAAGTATATTTGCGACGAGGTGTCGATCATTTACAAACAATCGCAAGAGCCACAGGAAAAACTGCATTGGCCTTCACTTCAGACTTAGCTTGTTCTTTCGGTCGAGCAAAACCATTATGTTGGTCCGCACTTCGCATATTTTCGGCGTTGATAAAAGGCAGCACGTGCTCTTTTGCTGATCAAGGGTTGATTTCTACTGAACCAGATCCCCACTCAAAACTTTATCCTGTTATCTGAACCTTGCACATTGATAACCACAAGCTTACGGTTTTATGGAGAATGACCTAACATACGACTTTGACTTACGGCTTTATGAGCCTACAGTCTTATGAAGAATGCACTAACATACGATTGGCACAAGAATGATGGCAGTGACACCGTAATCTTCGAACAGAACTCAATATCAAGCAGCGATATTGAGTTCTGTTCTCAAGCAGCGTGCTACCGCAAAAAAACTCAACCTTTTTGCCTGCTGTGAAACGAAGGAGTTTCACGAAGGAGTTTCGCAGCAAAATCTAGTGTGTGAACTGCACGTTTCAACCAGCAGCATGGCTTCAGATGCCACTGTGTAGTTTAACTATTATGATCTGCAATTAAATAACTTACCATTATGTTTTTTGAAATGCAGATCAGCACAACGCGTTTTTATACCGCTGCAAGCTTTGCCGATGATAATCTTGTAAGTCGAAAGTAGCTGGAGGACTCAGCCTATAAATTGAACGGTGTGGACTGCTCGACCCAACGCTCAACTGGTCAGTGATCTACAGCAAGTCTACTACCTTGGACCCTGGAGTCAGATTAAGGTTAGCATAGAAATATTTCTGACTACAAAAACGACTTAGTTTTCCTGGTGAAAAGCGCTACCACTTCGAGGATAAGTCACATACAAAAAAATACCAAATTTTATCACGTGCCCACTCGCACAAAACCAACCATCTTATCTACAGCAAATCATTACTTTGTATCAGTTAGCACAAATTTATCCAAAAAAGATATAACTAATTGACCACACTAACTATACAGACAAGGATTTCAGTGAATCTATTTTTATACAACCAGTTCATATTGATTAGTTTCAATAAAAAAGACAATAACACTTATAACTCCCTGCGCATATTATCAAACTAAGTAAACATACAATAGACGCTGTTTTAACAATCATCTTCAATAATTGTATTGCTGAAGGAGTATATCCAGAAGCTCTGAAGTAGCCAAACTTATTCCTTCACATAAAAGTAGTGACACTTATAATCCATATAATTATAAACCCATTTCTATACTTCCACGTTTATCAAAATTTTGAGAAAATGTTACAGGACCTGCAAACATTTCTTAATGAAGACAACATACTATGTCAAAATCAGTTTGATTTTAAGAAAGATCTCTTCACTGTTTGTGCTTTTACGCCAGTAAATGGTGCAATAACCTCAAAATGAGATGAAGATCTTTATACACGTGCCATTTTTCTTAGATCTGTAAAAAGCATTTGATCATTGCATTCTAATGAAAAAAAAATATCATTTTGGAATCAGAGGTAATACACAAAATTTTTTCAAACTATTCATCAAATCGCCGAAGGATTGTGTCAGTTTCTGCATGAGAATTTGCCAAAGAATATTTAACTTATGGGTACCTCAGGAAGTGTTTTGTGGTCTGCTCTTTTCCTCATATTAATGAACTTCCAGATTGTCATGCAATGCAAACACTTATTTGTTGATGATAGAGCCCCAATTATGTCAAGTCAAAATATATATAATTGATCTACAAAAACTATCAATGATGAACCTGATAATCTTCAGAAATGGCTCATTCAGAACAAATTGACACTCGACTTAACAAAAACTAACAATGTATTGTTTCATCCAACCAAAAAAGTCACGGTTATCGTTTTTTACTCAATCTTTATGGCAACATGTTATTACAGATTAATGAATCAAAGTATCAAAATTTGTGAGTTTTTCATTGATGCAACATTCAACTGGAAAGCTCGTATTTCACATCAAACACTATCAGTTGCACAAAGTGTTGGAGTCTTATACAAAACTAGACAACACCTTTCAAAACATCTTATATAGTTACTATATAACGCTCTCTCTCATTAAGTCAAAACTATCATATGCATAACTCTGGGCCTCGCCTATAAAAGTGATTTACACAAAAACTTAATATCTTAAATAACTGAACAGCTGGTTGCATAGCTTTTGCTAATAGATACACAAATTTAAACTCTTTACAAAAACCATAAAATATTAAAACTAAATGAGTTAAAAAACTATCAGCTTGGAAAGCATATGTTTAAGTTATGTAACAGTGAGACTCCTCTTTTACACATCAACGTGTTCGCGACAGGCATAGCTACAACACAAGGCAGTCAACAAAATATAATTACTCAATTCCACTGAGACATCGAAAACAAGATCAAAACAGCTTCATGTACCCAGGACCAAACATTTGCAATTCCATACCAATAGAGCAAACATTTCTCCACTTCCAAAAATTTACTATGATTATCTGGTATAAAAATATACTTGGTTTTGTTCCCAGCCAAGTACTGACATTTGCTTTAAAAAACTTGACGCAAAGAAAGACATTTGTCTTCGTGTTGCACGGATTTGTGAAGTGGGCAGTGATTATTGTCTGATCTTGCTTCTTTAATATTTCCATTTTTTGTTTATATATGAGCTGTGACGTCAAGATTGGGTTGTTTTCTGGTACATTTAAACTTACTTGCTTGTTTGTTTATTGGCTGTGGGTTACTGATTTTGGGCTGGCTCAAGTCCAATGCTATCAAAGCTTTTCTTGGATAACAACAGTGTTTCCAAATACAAATGGAATAGACTTTAACGGTGAAAGGTTTCCAATTGTATTTTGTGCTTTGTTCATTGTGTGGTGGTGGTGTTGTTACCTTGTTGCAACGCCTTTATCTTTACTTGCAACTTCTTGTTTTTCACAATAGTGCCTTACTTGCGTTGCATTGTTTTCCTCTGCATTCCTGACCACATGTTCTATACGTGGTCCGGGTGCTAAATAAACTTAACTGCGCTGATAAGGTCAATCCCACACTTAACATCACAATCATCTGCCAGCACGACAAGCAGTCATATCTTGGCAAGTATGTCAAGTAGTAACATCTGGGTAACGAAGTAAGCATTCGCACAAATAGAAATCAACCATCCGGTCGCAGACTTTCCACTTTCTTTTTAGCAGTCTCACCAATAACGCAACTCATTCCAACTCGTTTGTATGTTTGTAACGGGTATATTGGTGATGAATAAACGAGATGAACATAACGCGAGAGAAATCAACTTGTGCTGATACATCTATCCACACATTAATTTCTCCTCGCAAATCAAAACGATCAGATCCCGAAACGTTTCAACACAAATGTCTGGATTGGATGACTTGTAATGGTCGTACTTAAGCTTCCGAAAAAAAGACCGGCTGCATGATTCCACAATGTTTGCAAGATCTCGTTAAACCAGAATTATTTTTCCTGTCTTTCAGTACATTTCCTTGCAGTGAGGTAACAATACGTCCAATGGGCGGAAGAATGTTTCGAAGAAACTCCCTGTTTGTCTGTACGCGTCACGCGATTTTGCGGATTGCATGGCAGCATTTACGCATTCTTCCAAAGGTGCTATTGGTTTCACTACGCATCACAAGAAAGCATGTTAAGACAGTTATGAAGCACATACTTAGTCATACACCTACATAAGGCCGCGCAAGAATATATCAACATGCTGTGGAAAGGTCACTGTAAGAGACGTGCGCGAAGATTTGCTCTAGTCTGTCAGCATGAGTCATCGAAGCTGGCAATGCCGCAAGGTGGAGTGTATCGTCAAATCCTTGGTCCGTCGCTTTGTTGCATAATCACAGAGTAATTGAACACACTTTGGACACTGTTGAAGCTAGAATTTCCGTAACATGGAGATAATACACTTAGAACGCAAGCAGTGATTTTATGAAGTATAAGGTTCAGTGGACAATTCTGGGCATCGGAAACCGTGAGCATTCTTCACCTTTGCTGTCAAATACAAGCATCAAGTCACATTACTGAGATAATACACGCAGTTATGACATCACCAGAAAAACACGTACGCATGAAGTGGGCAAAGGCTTCTTCAGATGGTTAAAGGCTTCTTCAGATGGTTCACAGTCCATTAGTTCTGGATGCATAAAACCTTTAATCTGATCATTCAAGGTCTCGCTGAAAAACGCTTAGGCCAGATCAGGGGCCCGGCATGGGGATGTGCCGCCCCCCACCCCAAAAGTGCCGCCCCTGGACATTTTGCTAATCGGGACAGACGTTTAAACCGGTACAGACCCGGTCAAGCCGGGGACGTATGGTAAGCCCAACCTGAACCAAAATCTGAAACCTAAAACTAAATCTAACTTCAGGTTCATTCGTGAAAGACCATTTGCCATTCCTTCTTTTCACCAGAAGTGCCGCCCCGGGGTATTGCCCTCCCCACCCCCTTGTCGGGGCCCTGGGCCAGATTGCGCGTGACCCGGACCGAACTAAAATCTTTTTCCAACACATCCAAATTCTCGTCAGTGCCCAACCATTTCTCGCCGAGTATAACGCTCAAGCAATAAGCTTTGGGTACACTGCAAAAAAGCTGCTGAAATGCCTTCAATAAGTAGCCTATCTACCGCTCAATACACAACCATACAGTAGAAGATTAGAAAGCATGGACTTTCCATTGTAAAGTCATAAGTCGCTTCAAGCCTGTCGATAAATAACACTAACCTAAAACACGAATCTATTGTACTGGAATTGATGTGGCAGATCACTACTCGCGTTTGTCATTTGCCGTTGTAACAAGAGAATAAATCGCAGATTACAACTATTTCTGTATGTGCGCGCTTACGAATGTTGAAGCTCACTGAACGTTTTTCAATTTACAGATGAACGCTGCCGTGATTCAGGAAGTGTTCCGTCAATACTCCCCTTTTTGCCGAAGACAGCATTTTTGTAAGACCGTAACTCAAGCGCAAACCATTCTTCTTGGACCTGCAAATAAAGCTTTAAGCATGGCAAGTGATACAGGGGCAAACATTTCTCAAATAAACCAGCTCTGCTTTTCTCCAGGTACATTCGCAGATACTAAGAGAAAAATACACTTTAGGTCACATCGATCCCTTCAGTTCACCAGGGTTCGGTGTTGGCACTGGCAGACTTGAGTAACAGCCAAAAAACTTTTAAAAACCTCATTCCTTCAGCAATCAACAAAGCCATATCTGTCGCTCTCCACACTCCCCAACTGGGGGTCCTACGCTGTCACGGAGGCCCGAAATTCAGTCTTAGCCACCCAAACGAAGCTTCAACCCAAAATTAAAATATGAAACACTGGAATATGAAAATCTGAAATCAGAATCAGTGAATTTTTTATCAATCCGTATTCTTTTCCGTCTTGTAATTTATAGACCAGCGGTTCCTAACCGGGGGGTTCCTGGACTCCATCAGGGTCCAAAACAAGATTTTGGGGGCCGAAATGCGAGTTTGTATGTTCTTGAGTATGAGAACCGAGGTTTATGAAAGGTTGCAAGTGCTATTACTCAAAATACATTATCCAGCGTCATATCCAGCTAGTGTTATTTTAATTTCATTTAACAATTTGAATGCTAAATACCTGCATTGCTATTTCTGCTTCACGCTGCGGCTACCACGCTGAAGATGGCTGGCGATGCGATTGTTAAGTGTACTGTAACGTTTAAATGTTTATGACCCAATTATGCCGAGATTGTCGTTTGATTCTATAGAACTCGAAGTTTTCTGGTAATCAACCATGCGACGTTTCCAGAAATTCTGTACAGAAGCCCTGTCTATTCTAGTGCCCTTTGCAACAACACACTTGTGCGAAACTGGAATTTCCTCGCTATTTCAGTTGAAAAACAAGCATCGTAGTTGTTGAACCCTCAAATGATTTACGCGTCGCTCTGGGTAATTGTGTGACAACAGCCAAGATATAAGCAGATAATTTCATAGAAGCAGCGACAAAAGAGGAAAATACGTTTGTTCTTAAGGAGCAGTAAAGCATGGAAGTGTAAACAGTAGGCCTACGACTGAGTTTTTTCTGTTGTGTTGTCAGTATGGCCTATGGCTATGCACTACGAGTAGTAATTTGAAAATGAAGATACTGCAAAATCTGCCTATTTTTGTGATATCTACGCTTCTTTCAAAACGAAGGGTGTGAATTGAACGTCACTTATGAAAGGGGTGCAAAGTTTCAATAAAGTTTGCGAATCTGTGTTCTAGACAAGAGCAGTACCTGTCGCTGTTAAGTCTTAGAATAATATCGCCTGATCATTTTCGATACGTTTGTAAGGAAATAAAACGTATTTGAGGCTTGAGCGTAAAACGTCAGCATTCATTGCGTGGAGTGCAGAACGTGAAGTTAGCCTACATGCCTAGTTGTATACGTCCAGAAGTCAGACTTCCACTTGATCAACGTGTTTTGTGTGGTTGCATTATGGCTAGCCCAAATGGTCTTCTCGGATTTTTGTACTGCATAGTAGAAGCAAGATAACTTCGGTGCTTACGACCAAAGTTACACATTTGCGCAGCCTGCTGTTCAGACAGCCAGATAAAGTTAATAGGGTTGTTAGAAAAGTTTATTTAGCAATCATTCATAAGATTGTCCTAAGCCAGAGTAGTGCAGTTAGTGGATTATGGATGTTAACCGTTGCGTCCACATAGGCCTTAGACTATATTTGTTATCATTTATAGTCTATTTGAGATACAAAATGTTATTAATCCAAACATGTGCCATGCACCAGGAGATTAACAAGTCTAGACATCAGAAAGGCTTATGCATGCGTATTTCGGCCATTAGAAGCACGATGCGCATGTTGTTTAAGCAATATTCACTTAAGCTCATGGTTAAGTTTACCAATTTGCGCTAATGAAAGAAAACGTTCACCGCGGTGCATTGCTTGACCGGATTTAGGTTTGCTCCTTGCATAACAGTGTTTTCATAACTTAACGATAGGAGTGATTCTGATTTTATTCTGAAAATAAATAATTAATTTGCACAATTTGCATATGCTGTGTTGTGAATTAAATCTAAAATTTCAGAATTTCTGCCCAAACGTGAAGCCCCCAATTGAAGACTTTGACGACAGTTCTGCCGAAATTGTGTCTGCAAGTGGAACTAAAAAATAGTGAAATAAAAAAAAATTAAAAATTAAGATATTTTGTTGTGAAAGCCATTCGGCCTCGAGATGTACCATAACGTCGAAATCTTTTTTCATAAATCACCATTAGGAGGGCCCCTGTAAGCATTTTTTTGGGGGGCGCAGTTGGGCTGCTACGGCGTTGGCAATCAAACTCCAAAATTCTCAAAAACCTTAGACTAACAGACATATCCAATTATATCATTCAAACTAAAATTAGCGGCCTATCGATGGACAGACAACGCTGCAGGCAACGCTCCTCAATGCACAGTAAGATCGATTCCTTCATAGCAACAAAATTACTTTAACAAACACCGTGTAGTCAATCGGCGTACCATGTCGCACTCGTTTTCAAACCTTTTAGTGCAACGTTTTAGAGTAGTTCTATGAACCTAAGTAGTTTTAGAGTAGTTCTATGAACCTAACGTTCAATGTTAGCTTTTCTACTAGCATGTGCAAAACACTGGGTCTTTATATCATCGCCCATCTTTAATACTTGTGTTAACGAATTTGTGTAGTCTGGCGTTTACTTTCGAACGCCGCAAATACGTAGGGCTGCTCTGATAATTAAGTTATTCCCACATGTACACATCTCATACACACCGCTGTTCCGATGCAATTGTCAATTCTGTCCTGCCTAATGACAATACACCAACGCATTCTTAACTCATGGCAAGTCTGAACCGTGTGCTTTTGGATTTAAAGGTGTGATCGGTTAAAATGTGGTAAGTGAAAGTTCCGGATCGTTTGTGCTGTAAGTTTTTCTTAAATTCGTCGCTTCGCACTACCACGAAAGAGAAATTCACGCATCCATACCGCAGAATGTCCTGCAAGACAGGAACGGGTGGCAGTTTGCTGTGCCGTCAACTGCATTTGGGATTGACCCGGAAAAAAGTTTTCAGCGAACTTTTCAAACAGTGAGAACTGCTACATGACAAATTTCGTCGAAGCACTGACCAGAGGCTTCAACGCAGCTGTTTTTAATATTACCGGCTGCAACAGTTCGGTCTGCAGCACATCTGAATCCAAAGACAACTGTACATGCCAACAGATTGCGGAAGAATTGATGTGCTTACTGCAAACGGAACTGTGCAACAAAAAAATCTAAAAACTAGTTTTTGTCGACAATTTAACGCTCATTGAAAACTGCAAAGGTTCTTGGAAAATATCACACAAAACACCCCTTTATCAATTTATCTCGTGTGCCCTAAGTACACCGAGGTATTATTCTTCTTTTATCCAGATAACCAAGTTGAAATGAACGAAAAGCGTTCTGGGTAAACTTTTGATATTTTATCAAAATAAGCCGCCGTTCCCGAGTGACAAACTAAGCAATTCAATTTCCCAGAAAATCCACAAAACGAAAATCGAAGAAAAAGTTGTTGTTCACGTAAGTTTTACGTGCGTTTTTAGAATTTACGAATGCAAACTGCCCGATGGCACAGGTAATACACAGATGGTCAATTGGCCCAAGCCAGTAATAACAACTGAGTAAACTTCGCCACGTTACACGAACTGAGCGAAAAAAACGAAGGGCGCGCTTTAGTCCAGATGCATGTCAACACAATTCAAATTTGTGAGAAAACAAGCGTACGCTGCACCCTATTACTTCATTTCATGAGATGAATTTCGTCAGTCTTTTTCAAGCCCCACCTTGCGATTGTAGCTCATGTGAGAAACATTAATGCTTATAATGCGTTAACCTTCTAGTAGAGCTGACAGATCTTTATCAGCACAGCCCTGTCAATGAACTTTCTGTGCGGACGTATCGCCTGATCGATTCGCTTAAAGTTTGCCTATACGCATACGCCATTGCGATTGTGATACCAGTGGCTGCCACTGGTTCCCTTTTGGTAGAAACAGACTCCTGACTCTTCTTTACCGCACTGCGCTTTAACAGAGAGTGGAAAACGCACAAATGAAACTGAAATTAAGAGATGTAAACGTGGCTTAGCTTGCCTACTTCCTCACTAGTTAACCTTCTAGGACTTCCATCTTTTGGGTTAGCATCCACGAAAACCGTATCCTCATCGCACATGTCATCGTTGTAAACTCATACTCTCGATGCAAAACCCATGAGGACATTACGTGTACAGGTAAAAAAATTGTACCTACTGATACTCAGACACAAACCACATTGTAACAAAAAGAGTGACGAAGGTACAATCATACTTCTAGTCTTAACTTTACCAGATTTGCGTCATTCACTTTGTTTGTAATCATCAGACAAAGGCTTTCTTGATCATACCAATCAGACAAAAACATTCAACTGCGCCTTTGCGGCGCCTATTTAGACTTGGTAGTCGTAAAAGTTTGACACGGCCTGTTCAATATACTTGCAAGCAGAGCATGGCAACGTTCCACCGCACTAGGTGAAGGGTGTTCAAACTTCAAACTGTTTTTAGCGATTGCTTTATCTGCCTTTCCTAAACATATGTCGGAAAACATGTTCTGGGCGATGGTCGGCTTTGTATTTGACTGTCTTGTCTCCTCAAAAGATTCTTTTTTAATCACTTTATTTACTTTATTTATCATTGTTTGCATTTACAAATCAGACTTCAAGCACAGAACAATTGGACATTTGCCGCATGCCGACACCTATTAACGGCTATACATCAAAACAATGTTAGGAAAAAAATACCTTACTTTTAAAAGAAGGGACGTGAAACAACATTTTCTTTTGAATTGATGCAAAGTAGAGGTTCTCGTTTCCCGTTTATAAAATGCTCTACACTACAATATTCACCACAAGAAAGAGACAATCACAAGATTCAGTGTTCTTCTACAGAAGTGAGGTGTGGTATTCTTCTTGGACAAACTGGAGAGATGAATGCAGCTCTTCTCGATGCTTTTTTCATTATGTAAGATATGGGTGTCGCGCCATCACGTACATTATATCCGCAGTGAAGTCAAAGCCTTTGTTTTTGGAACCGCATGAAAATGAAAGCAAACAGCAATTCACTAGACTCCAGAGCAAGGTTTGCGTCTGCTTTCTACATTCATTGCCGTTTGTTTTTGTTTTGAGAGGGCTCAACACGAGTCAAAACTTTCATTTACCTGCTAGGCAGGCTGATAAGTCACAAGTCTGTGTCCTAACAGTTAAATTAAAAAACATTAAAATAAAAAACAATACTCTTTCTAAATAGCAAAGCACCATAGCTAAATAGGCTGCACGTGTATATCTTTTACACAGCGAATAGCGACACTTCAGCTTGAACAAAGTGCAAAGCGTCCGCATTTACTGAATGTATCAACTACGTAGGAAATCTGCAGTGATACCGCTGTCTGCAGGGCAATAACTGGCGGGGTGAGACACTGCTGTTGGTCGCTTATCTCCACGTGAAATACACACGGGCGTCTACAAAGACGATCAATGGTCCTGGACTTTTGCAGGACGCAGTGAAAACAGAACAAATTCTAGTTGAACTGTGAAAACGTGATTTTTAAAACACCGCGCAGCTTAATGAACAAAACGTTTCACTGGGAAGGAAGAAGGTACGTCGTGTACACACTGACACCGCTGCAAAGCAACCAATAGTTGAATCTGGAAACTTGGTGAAGCACAGCAGTATCGTGAAACACCAGTGTTAACTCATCGACCTCAGAGGCACCGCGTTATAACGACACTATAAGGTTAATTTTCTATGCATGAACAAAAATACGCATGTGTTTATTTTGTGAACACAAAACTGCTTGCTTTTGTGTTTGCAACGCTGTGCCACTGCGCTGCTTATACGGCAACTCCAAAAATATTCTTACTGTAATAAATTTCCACAAAAGTACGACTACGATATTAAACTTTCTTGAAAATCGAACTCACTTAAAAGTTAAAGTCACACTATTTCTTCCTCTAATTATGTTTACAAATAAATAAATCATAAGTGTCGGTGAGCATAGCGAAAGCAGGGGACCAAACTGTGTGGGCGTAACATACGCGTTAAGGCCGTGGTTCTTAACCTGGGTTCGACGGCGAGACAAGTCCGGCTGACCAATCCCACGGGAAAGCGGCCCAGAGGTATTCCAAGGACTAGGTGGAGTGACCCATTTTTACTTTCTGTTATATTGGGCAAAAATGGAGTTCGACAAAAGCTTAGACAAGTACATAATGTCTCGGCGTGTTTGTAAAGGTTAAGAACCACTGCGTTAAGAGAACATGGTCAAAGAAGAAGCTGACAATACCAGCAACAACAAAACGGCCAGGAAAACAAAAACCGTCACAGGTTTTTGATATTTGATTGATGTATTTTGCTTCGGTTATTGCTGTCGCCTTTCATTTGCCTCGTTCTGGCGTTGGTGCAAAACAGCGACGTACCTCTACCCCGAAATTCCTCGAAGCACATATAAAAGCCAGCATTTCACTGACTTGCAGTCCGAACTTACACTGTTGCCTGTTTAGCAATCTTAGGCACGGCAGCGTCCTTGCGACAACACAAAAACTGCAGTTAGCACTTTACGCAGTTCCTGTAAGCCTAAACGTGTTCACGCCGCGGTTAGCTCCAATAATGCACAAGAGATAAGCATTGTTATGTGCTACTTCTGCTTCCGATATTTTCCAAACTTTCAATCTGAGCACGAGTAAAAATTGCAGGCGTCACAAACGACATCTACGAATCAGTGGGTTTGTGCAAGACGATCACAATTTCATTCTTCCAAAGCGGCAGGGACGCAGTTTCCTAACCAAGCTTTCAAATCACGCAAATGGCAATTTAAGTGTCCGCAACAGGATGAAGCGTGCTAACTTTCCTGACAAACGAAAACTTGTAAGAATAAAGTAATAAACAAAGAGCGAAGAAGTACTGATTTTTCCTAAACGGAAACAACAATTTTTGCGCCTCACTTTCGCCATTCCGTTTGTAACCATCACTTTTTCTTGGTGTTTGTAGCCATTCTAATTTTCTGGGACAATCAAGCAAAAACCGGCAACGACCAAAAAACTGGGACATATGGTCATTGGTAACCCCAAGTTTGTGTGAGACAGCGATTGCATTCTCGATGCACTTTTGTACGTGTATTTGTGTGTGTGTTGTGTGACTGTGCGTGCAGGGGCGTAGCCGGGGGGGCAAAAGGTGCAGTAGTGTCCCCCAAATTGTGGGCGGCAGTGTGTCGAGCTTTTGCGCAAAAATTGTCACGAACGCGTGAAGCCTGCAATTTATTCGAGTAGGCAATTCTCGCCTCCTGCCAACCACAATTCTGCGCGTACGTGTCGGCATGTTCGTGATTACGTGTGTTTCTGAAAATCACAACTTTACATGCAAGCGGTTAAAATAACGTATGTGTGTACGCGCATGATTCACCTGCAAAGAGTGGCTGACTGGTTGGTTTACCAATTGGTCGCTTTTTGCGATGTGTCTCTGTCCCAAACCATGATTTTGTGTTGCACGTACTTAAAATGTGGCTCTTCATGAGTGTTCATAGTGAACAGGACAGTAACTATATGACCTGTCATTGTGCTTTACAGGGAATTATGACAGAATACATGCCTAAATTCTGACTCCTAACAAGGGGAAACTTTTGAACGATCACAAGGAAATCATCTTTTGAAAAACTGCTCGCACCTGCGTGTGCCTTAACCAACCGACACCTTCGCATATTGGAACAAAAAGGCAGCTTGACAACAACTTACCATGCAAAAATACTTTTCTTCTATTACAGAATTGTCTAAAGCCTCCGATACTATAATGCAAGCAAGCTGAAATAACAGAGGAAGTTGGGTCTGCATAGCGATAACCAGATCAACCATGCAGGCATATGGCATAGCGCTAGCACATAGTGTGCCACAGGACTTCAGTGTGTCTACCCGAATGCCATCGAATCTTTGGTCTATTTCATTTCGTGGATAAGTCTTCTGCAACTACAACGGCAACAATAATATGACAGAACAACATTCACAGTGATCACTAACCCGATCAACGTCTATTTTTTAGCCGAAAAGCCAGGCTATGGACAGTAAACGCCTGGTTATATACGACGCAAACACCACGCCCCACCTACGGCCGCAGCGCCACTCCTAATCTGAAATTGTATGTACATAAACCCTGGACTTCGAGGTCAATTCTATTTCCTTCTGATGTCAGCATGCCATGAAAACTTGTGCCAAAGATTAGCACTTTTTTTCGTCTTAACCGCACCATATGAAATTTCGATCGAAAAAATAACGATTATGGGGTATCTGTTTTCTCCAATTTCATGAAGTGCTATCTCGGAATCAAAGTAGGTGCTAAAATACAAATGACCACGTATGACTGGATTACTGAAATAAACACTAAATTAGCCCGAAGAACTCAAACAAACCCAAAACAAGAAAATCGTTACGGCCACAGTACTCATCTGCAACGAATTGTAAACGGCCGCAAGGCTTGGTCACTGACACAGCACCAGATGTCTACGAGAAAGAACAAACCTGAAGAATTTTAGTGACATGCGTACGTTTAAAACAGTCTTCTCGCGTGACGTAACTTTAAGCGATATAGCAATGTTACAGGCCATAAATACAAAAGACGAAACCACTGCTGCCGCTCCAGCTCGAATGTGACTAAGACAGAGCAAAATCGGCTGTTCCACGCGTGCGTCGCAATATCACTCAAACAACAGTCGCTCGTCCGACGTGCGGAGAGCGCCGCACCAGACAACAAAGACCAAAGTTGGCTTGCTGTAACATGAAACAAAAGGCAAAACCGATCACAACTCGTACATGCAGGAAGGTTACCTCCCAATGCAAGCCGTTTGAATGGTCTGCATCAACGCCAGCTTTTTCACTACCATCAGTGGAACCAAAAATAGAAAATCTTGTGTTTCGATAAGCGGGCGACTCCGCAGTCCCACAGGCAGCTGAGGGGACAAGCATGTACGAAATACGTTTTGAGTAAAACGAAATGCCATGAAGCAGGTATCCTTGTTGGCCCCTAAACCTCCGGGCTAGACTTTTCGAACGAATCACGCAACACAACTTCAGATGAAACTTGAATGAAACTGCGCCTTTCTCAAGTATACGACTGACAGAAAAACATGCATGACCGGCTGCGTTCGGTCAACTTTCTGGTGCTTGTAGCCGAGCAATGCAAGCTGCGCATCACGTCAATAATGCATGTATTCCACAAGCCACAAACACCATTGGTTGGCAAACATTAGCTTTTTCCTTCGCTCATGCCCCAAACATGAGTAAAACTTGAAAGTTAGGATATAACCGCACGAAAACCTGCTCAATATGATACTGATTAACCGGAATCCGCACCTGCGCTCGTCACAGATCCAAACAAAACGCACACCTCGTCACCGAAAAGCACGCCAAATCGACATTGCTCGTCAGGCGAGAAGAGGCTGCCTCGTCGATTTGAGACTAAACCGATCAGCCCTACGTCACAGGGAAGCGCACTGGCTCGCGAAGGTGATGGAGAAAACTACTCTCTTCTTTGTCTCGGCGCGCACCAACCAGAGCAGAACGAAAAACAACACCGTAAAAAGACAGCGCCACTGATGGCAGTTCCTCATATATAAAAGAAACCGAGCTGACGGGAGCAGTAGTAGGGTTGGTGTATGACCATCGCTAATACGCGTCCGGTGCGTATATCGGTGTATTTGCCTCTTCCACAAATCTCGTTAGCGACCAGTGGATGGACCTGGTCCGGTCATAAACACAATATTTTTACCTTGGTCTCAAAACCAACCGTAAGGCATCAAGTTTCGTGAAAGACTCGTGCGCATCACGCGGTATGAAACGCATGCTTTTCTGAACTTACTTCGACGTTATATCTTTACTAATGGCCAGTCGGACTTTCACTGCATCACAATGCGTTTTATTGCCACGAATAATGTTGATTTTCTTCAGCCACTACCAGCAGCCCTAGTCTAAGAACTTTTGGGTTTACAAGCGGCCATTAGTTACGTTCCGAAATGCAAAGCAAAGGTTGCTCGCAGTATGAAATGTTTCAAACGTTTTGGATGAGACAGAGGTGCGATCGAGGACATCGTAGTGATGCGTGATCAGAAGCTGGTCATTTAAAACGTCGATCACCAGCAGCGCTGGACAACGGAACTCACTTCCGTGCAAACTGAACTACTTTCTGAACAAAATGTTTGGAACCGACCGCATTGCAGCGACACCGCATCAGGGAGCTACGTGTGGCAGCTTACGTTTCGAGGGTGCTAAAAGTTTCTCAAATAAAAACTGCGCTTGCCATGACCAATGTTTTCCTTTGGGGCTAATGGCACAATTTTGATGATATCAACAATAGTCCTAAAAACTATCAGCCCTCCACAGCGGTAATGCTTTACTTAACGTACAAGCTAAAAACCTGAAGCGTTTGACACACAAACGAAAGTATTTTGACCCGGACTCAGCGTCTAACCACTTCACAAAACTATATTTGCAATTGGCAACATTTGCGTTGAAAACGACGCGTCTCGAGCAAGCTTCGCTCAGCTTCGTGCAAACTCGCAGCGGAAGCTTGTTCAAACTGTCGCGAGCTTGCTTTTCCTCGTGCGGCTCAGTTTGCGAGGATTACGTGATCATCGACATCAACTACAACGCTGCTGCTGGCAATCGTACGTCGATTTTGTTACAGGACCAATTTAAGCATACTGATAAGCTTTTCTGGGATTGATCGTGTCTTTTCCTGTTGGAAAGAAACATGCATAAAATACTAAATGTCCCAGAAAAATTGAAAAACTATCAGCAAAACTACTGACACAGTAAATTCAGACTCTTAGTCCGTAAATAGTACATGAAAAGAAACCGAAAAACCCACAAAAAATTCAAAAACTCACGTGGCCTTTTCCGAAACTTCGAACAAACAATAAAAGTATAGCACTTGATCTAGGGCTGACGGATATTCTAAGAAACTACTGTGTGTGCCACTCAGTGTTCCCTCTAAGGCGCGCAACTGCTCAATTGCGCAGTACCACCAGACAATTTGCGAAGTGCTATCTCAATTTCGCGCACTTCCAACATTCTAAATTAATACGGTATATATACATCACATAGCCCTTTTGACGCTGGAAGCGCTTCACTGTTTGTGTGTCTGTATGGTTACGCAGTTGCATGCGCTTCGTGCGCAACAAAACAAACATTTGCTCAGCGTAGAATTTTCTTAAAGGGAACACTGGTGCCACTCTGTTTTATAAGATCTTTAAATCATTCAAACCATATCGTAATGTAGTCGGGGTACCTCGAAAGTAATTGTACGACTAGGGGATAAATCAGACTCATGCACACTCCCTTTTCACCATTGCTTATGATGAAAAGCGTATAGCAGAAAAAAATTCCATAGTAGCTTTCTGAAATAACAGTTTGCTATCGGCAAAAAGGTTTAGTTGCTTCGATCAGGGTTGTCACTAAAAGCGATTATTAAATTATAAAACATGCGACTCTGGCACCGACGACCTCTGCTGTCCGCGCCCAGCGAATACTAGCTCTGATCAACCGGATGTAGTCATGCGTGTCAACTAGACAAATCCGATATGTATCCAACAGGCCTTGTAGTTCATTCGTGGTTCATCCAGCCAACAAAATGTTGATTCGTTCTTCAGCCAGACAACGAAATGTCAGGTAAGTCTTCTCAAAGAACCGTACGATTGATTTTATTGATTTAAATGAAAAATTCTTGATGAAAGATCGTACCATAATTTGAAATGAGTAACAGCCCCAGCTTATCCACATTTTTTCAAGTTAGAAAAGCTCCTTGCACATAACATTGAACGAGTATGGGGATGAAAGGAGTCTTTACATGTTTTGATCAAAATTTTCAATTTGATCATTCATGCTGCAACGAGCTATCTTAATTTATCAAAAATCTGTAACGTTATGCTTCATTGACCGCACATATCAAATGTAATCTATATCAATGGAACTCACCAACAGTCGCCAGAATTGAGACCACGTGCAAGTTTAAAAGATTGATTGCAAAAAAGAAGTGTCTCATAAAGTATTTTTGCGTTTATTACTAACAAGCGAGCTTTTTCGATTTTGTAACTACTTTATCTTACTCTGGATACGAAGTTACGTTTTAAGGGCATGTGGTCAATCGGCATGACCTTTCATCACAGGTTCTTTGTCAGCTTGTGTTCACAATAGGTTGTTAGTTTCAACAGCAGCAATCGCGGGCGCAAGTTACCGGCAACAAGTGTCCGCAATTGGCATAAAAGCTCCATACGTTTTTGGGGCAGTTTTACAGGTCCTTCAGCAAGGCAAATCCTTCAAGCATACTAAAAGCACGTCAATCAACTTTAGTTCATGTATGGGCCAAATTTGCGATTAATGAACTTTTGCAAATGTGTTTATTTTTAGGTACCAACCACCAGTCTTCGATACCTTGGCCTTACGTCACTCTACAGCTTACGTACAATCTGCGGCACCTCTGTGTTGGCACAGCGCGCCGTTGCCGCACGAACTGTCATGTCGCTGAAAAACTCAAAATTTTGAAAATGGTGTACAAGGTTTAGCTTTCATCAAACATCCAGTGTTTTGATAGGCTGCGTGAACCATTATTCTCGATTTGAGAGATAATGTATTTGAATTTATAAACACATTAGTCCATGAATGTTTTTTAATTAAACCCAGCAGCTAATTAAGCTTTGAAACCGAAGTAAATCGATGTTTTGAGGATGTAACTGAGAAATCACAACCTGAAATTGCCAACATTCATCACAAAACAAAATCTAACGAGCTCTGTCTTAAATTCAGACTGATTTGCACACTATTATGCAAAGATTAAATCATAAGTTGCACAGGTATTCAAGTTTGTACACTGCCAACCGCACATGAATCACACGTAAAGTAGCTCTGAACAAAACCTTTGTCATTTCGTCGTTCTCGCGTGTGTCCGCTGGTAAGGTAGAATCTTGACCCATCAGACTGGTTTTGGAATAATAGGACTTAAATCCGATAGCCTTTACAACTGCAACATCTCAAAAATTTAAACTTTATTGTACTGTAGGGTCATGCCATATGCGTCAGGACCTCATAGGCCCGGTACCCTTTCATTACAGATTAAAAGTGCAAATGGAATGGCAAGAGAAGATAGAGAAGAAACCCTTTGCAAAACTCAAAAAAATTTCTTTTAAGTGCGATTACGGCGAAAAACTGTTCCACCGAGGCAATTGTACAAGTAAACAATACCAGATAAAGCAATCTGCCTCCATGGGCGTCGGAAGGGGGGCTTGGCCCCTCTGGATTTTGAAAATTTTAGCAAAAAAGTTTGTTTTCTTAGTTTCGAGTGGGAAAAAACAAATTTTGCCACTTTTGGCCCCCATAAAAAAATTTTTGAAAAATCCCCTAGTGCTCCCTCCCTGGAAAAAAATCCTTCCGACGCCCATGTCTGCCTCTATAAAAGTCCTGCCTGGTGTATTTGATTTTTGATCCATTTTCATCATACAACCTCCACTCGACTCAATTTATTTAAAATATAAATCCAAATGAAAAAAAAAGTCAACTAAAAACTTTTTAAAAAATTGAAAAAACTTTCAACAGTCAGTCGCATATGCAAGTATGTGAAGGGTCTGAGACCATAGGCATGGCCAGGGAGCCTAGGGGGCCATGCCCCCCAATTTTCAGAAAATAAAGTTATTTTCTGCTTTAAGAGGCGGTTTCCGAAACAAAATAGTGTTATTTGCCTGAAATCAAGCATTGGCCTCCCCAAAATTTCTTTGGCCCATGGATTCCTACCGAAGGCGATTGCTTCTTCTGGACCGTTTCAACTTACAAGCTTTTGCTCGGTTAACAACTTACTTCAACTTTTTGTTCAAAATAACTTTGGAGGACTTTTAATTGTGCAACGTAGAAAAACACAAACGTTGAAATCAGCAGCCTTGAAATTTAACAGCGCCAAATCAATCACATCACAAGTCATACTTTGCAGAATCAAGCCCACGCACCAACTCTTTTAGGCAGAAAAACATGCGTTTATTACTCAAACACCGGTTCATCACAATCTCCGATTCCATTGACACCAGTAAATTTTATCAATTGCACATCTGTCATTCCAGGCGATACGAGTGGTCTGCGAAAAGCATGAATGAAATAACCCACTCACATGAAAGTACGACTCAACTTATAAGCCGGACCCAACTTAAGGTCAATTACAAAGAATTCGTGTCTCAGCTGGCTGGCGAGCGCAGCTTTACGATTCTCGTAAAACTAGCACACGCGCTTATACAAACCACAATCTCCCATTACGCTCAGTTATATCGCAATGTTTCGATGCTGCTCGCTGTTGCAGATACCTACTCCGCTGAGGTAGGATAGGAGTAAGGTAAAGTTCATTCTGTGCGATGGCAAACTCAAGATAATGCGATAATGCATGACACAGTCTGTGTGAAACACAAACGTCGTGGCATGGGGGCAATCAGATTCAGACAAACGTGCAGGATCACGCGGCGCACTTGGCCAAAACTTGGCACCAGCCTAAGGGCCGCGGCTCCCCGGTTAGAAACGTCTGTCGTACGACTTTTGTTCGATACCGAAGCACGGAACTGCCCATTGTTACAGGATACGTTTTCGAAACAACGCATTGAAGAAACTACGCTGCGCTAAAACTCGATCTCACACAACAACGCGCCAGTTTTGGATGATTTAAACCAGGTTTCTCAAATCTAAGCACGTAGTTTTGACGATATAATATATTTACCTCTACAATATTTTTATTCATGGATTAATGAAAACCTTAAATTTTTTATGATTTTGACCCTAGAATGCTGATGCCATGACATGCCAGTACGAAAAGGTTTCTAATTGAAAGACTTCTTTCATTGTTGTGTTCAAAATGAAACATCTTTAATAATAGACTGATTTGAAAATTTTATGGTGAATGTGGTATTCACAGCTCCCATGCGTTCATAAAACCTTGATCAAAGATCCTGCAATCAGTGGTGTACGCAGAAAATTTTCATGGGGGGGGTTCATTCAGTGGCATATAGTGGTCATTTGTATTTGGTGCGCGCTGTTTTTGACGTCACAATTTGACGTCATATTCATGCTTCCAAACCAACGTTTTGGCGAAGTTTGTTGACATAGTATGCATATTCTTCTACACACTCTCTCCTTATTTTATGTGTCATTGCACTGAATATAAACTATTGGCGCTACAAGTTGAGATATCGGAGGAAAATAAACTCAACGCTACGACACAGCAGTTCATAACTGGAAAAATATCGGGTTGTGCGTTAAAACAAGGGAGTAAAACACACTCATCACTGCGTCGGAGCAATTTACAACTGCAAAATAAGGCTGTGCTAAGGTCTTGTCGAATACGAGCAATCGAGCATAGAAAGTGTGCGGCTGGACTGGCTGGCGCGCAACCCGGTTTGCAAGATCGAATCTTGCTAAACCACACGAGCATTGAGAATGCGCATAAAGTACGCAAGAAAACTTCCGATTTTTGTTATGTATAGAAGTCCAGCAAACTTTTAGTTTTCCTTTTACCCTGCTGAGTGCTAAGACATCATCAAATGGATGCTTCTATGTTAAAAACTGCTGTTTTTGAGCTCGTGTAACAGTTCTATCATGCTACAGAAATTGGTAATGAAGCCAATGCGGCCAGCACTTGCGCTGATCAGCCATAGCAGACAAAATAAAGACAACCGTTCCGGATAAAGTGAACTAACGCGGAACACAATCTTAAACATGCATAGTGGACGAATGGTCTGCAAAATGTGGCGAGATGGCTTCTGGACGCAGACGATAACCCAGATTCCCACCAAAAACCGAATTATTACTTTTTGGCCCATTTATGTTCCTTGAAATTTGCATGCAAATTTATTCCGTGGTGTTTGCATTAAGTCGACAAATTAACAAGCAAAAAGTATGCGAAAACCATTAATCTCCTTTGCGCAGGTAATAAAGTTTTTGCAAAATATCAAGCTTAAGGGGGGGTTTTAACCCCCAAAACCCCCCCTTGCGTACGCGAGCATCAGCGCCAAATCAATAGAGTCATTGACTGAACTCAACGGTTCATCACTAAATGCATATGCATTTCAATATTACATGTGTTGGGTTGGAGTCAGGGTCAGATTAATTGAACGCGAGGCCCCGGGAAAAGTCGTGACCGCGAGGCCCCCTAAACGCTTTAGCGCAACTGCGTAGCGTTTCACATGCCCTCGTTTCGACTTTGCAAAAGCACCGGCCGAAAACGTCAAAATTGATACAATTTGGCAGCCTACACTTCAGAGACAATTGGGCGTGATCCTGCACGGCAGTTCGTATGTGGTTAATTTGTTCAAACAGAAAGTTGTAGGCCTATCACAAAAAAATATCGTTTTGCTACCGTGACACTATACAAGAATATTTTTTGTCATAGACTCTCTGACCATCTTCACTTCACAAATCGCTGCATTTTTGTCGGTGGCATAGATTCTAGAACTGTTTGTCCTTGGTACTTGCTAACTGGATACACTCATGGGTGTCCGCAGGAGGAACAAAACGGGCATTTCCCCCTGGAAATTGGGACTAAGAACAAAAAATGCCTAGAAAACCTGACGTTAGCAGTTAAGTCCCGGTTCATTCATTTAAGTGTTGCAATGAAAGTTTATTTGCCAGTTTGACACTGACAATACACAGAGCCTGGTTCACTTCTCTGGTGTCATGCAGTGATGAGACTGCAGTTCATTCATGTCCGCTCCTTTGCGTGCAGAAAGGCGGGTTGCGAAACTTCGGAGAAGATTGTTGTATTTGGTCTTTATTGCGTAACAATGACACGGCAATAAATCTTAAAACCTTCATATCAAGCTACTGTAGTAGGCGATTTTCTGCATGCGACCAGCTGTGGCGGTTCGAAGGGAGGGCCTGGGAGGGCCATGCCCCCCAAATTTTTGGCTGGCCCCCTCAGTTTTGTACTTAATTTCACGTTCAAGTTCGTTTGATTGACATATACAGCAGATAACTTGCAGTCGGCAAAATTTTTAACGGCTTGAAGACTTTCTGGCGACGGTTCTGACAATATTCACAAGCCTATGTTGGGTTTGATAGGGTTAATCATAGCAAATCAATCTTCATTACAACGAAAAATCACCATGCAGGGGAGACATTTATGTTTTCCCCCCTACTTTTTTCCTTGGCCCCACAGTGGCCCCCCCAGTTTTTTCATTGTAGAATCGCCACTGGTGACCAGGGTTCCCACTGCGTTTTTTCACCCAGATCTGCCTTTTTAGATGACCTGGGTGTCTGGGTTCAGTTATGAAAAATCGCGTTAAATCTGTTTTTTGAAGTGCTAAATTAATCAGCAACTTCAGTGTGTTTAATAATAGAAAGATAACTTTGTATTACAATGTTTGCATGCGTACATCAGGTAAGAAAGTAAACATTTCGTATGAAACAGAATGTGTTCAGTCGCTTTCATATCTTCACACAAGATCATTTTCGGGGTTATATATATAATGTTATATCTCTAATGCCAATTGAAGAAACTGGCGAAACAAGGGTAAGGACTGAATGTTTAAATGTCTATGTTTCCCCATGCATACAAATTAAAAAACAAATTTCACTTAGAGAAAGAAAGCATTGGGATTATATTTTTGTGGGATTTTAGATACGGCTGCAGTTCAAGATTGCACAAAATTTCTTAGTTTAACAACAAATGTACTGCTACAATTAGTGAGAGATACCAATGAAATATGTTACCAGGGTTATGATGAAAAACAGTTTCCTTAACCTATATGCTAACCAAACTCTCTACAATTTTCATGTTTTTTTAGGCTGTTATCCACGCGTCAAAATTTCCACAATTTTGACGCGTGGAGAACAGCCTAAAAAACATGAAAAGCCAGCAAAGGAGTCTTTTCATATTCAAGCGCGAGGCTCCCAAAAGCGCGAGGCCCAGGGCAATCGCCCGGTTTGCCCAATGGTTAATCCAGCCCTGGTTCTGGTTGGAGCATCACTACCAGTCTACATATTCTGTACTTTAACCGCTAGCTCAACCCTTACACCTGAACCGATTCTAGCCGCGACAGGGCTCTGAGTTCCTGAAGAAGTCAATGGCTGAAACTGTGTAAATCACACTTCAGGGACCAGTGTCACTGAGACTTTAAATATTAAGCTATTAAGCTACCAAATTATGGCAGATGCAGGTGACTGTTGTCACTTACCCGGTTGGGAATTGCCAACACGTTAACCGTCAAGATAGAGTCAGGGGTATTGTGCTAGTACAGGCAGAAGGCCGTCAAATGTTTATGTACCACCAAAGTTTTACTAAACTTCAGAAAATTTTATCCTTCAAAGAAAGTGAAGAGCAAAAAATAGGTCAACATTTTTAATGTGTACGAAAATTGCGAAAAAAGTGTCCGCCCCACAGACTCCCTGTTTCATACGCCAATGAATGTCTATGACTGTGGACATCATTATTCAACACTTTTCTGTCGCCCCTAATGCTGGAAGACTAATAAGCACAATTTCCTACCCGGAATGCTCTCTTGTCATTGATCACATTTTATTTGTTCTGGAAGGAACACAACGTCACACGGAAACAAACAAATCTGAGAAGCATTTTGGCATACAGTTTTCCATCAACCGCCTATGCTTTCACCTTATGGAGAAGCTAAATAACTAGCCAATAGGTTAGACCTGCCTATACGGCAATTTCAAACCAGCATAGGAAGAACTCAGTGAGAGAAAAATTGGCCAATCGACATGCAACGAATTCAGTTGCTTTAAAAAACGCAGGTCGCGCAGTCTACTCAGCGGCGACCAGCCGTTCAAAAGCATTGGGTTCGGCTTCAGCTAAGGTCATACCTCCCTGTCATAAATCGCTCGCTTCACTAAGATAACATTCTTCAAAATTTTGCCTGGTGGCAAGCAAGCCCTCAGTTTCATGTCAAACGCTTAGATTACTAAACAAACGTGGCCCTGGTACTGTGGCAATAACCAGCCTGTTCTCGACATCACATGAAAACAGCACAGAAAAGAAATAAAAGAAAATAACGCAGTTAATTTCCCTAAGTGGTCTTTTCAAGGCAATTTCAACGCCGCTCACCTGTCTTCGTTTCCATTATTTCAACCTGCAGGTGAAATGCAGCCAAAGTAAAAACACAGCGCACATGCTACTTGCCGTAGACATCGCTATCTAGAGAAGAGCAACGAGAAGTTTTGTTTTGTCATGGTACCAATTATTAAGCGTAAAATACTTTGTGATGTCATAAGCTAGGTTGTAGAAGCCCGAGTCCAGTGGAGAATGTTCTTACCTCCTGAGCTTACCGCACCGATCACGACTCTCCATACAATAGATCAAACTGTGACAAACTGAACCAGAACTAATCTTATAAAAGTTGATACCCTTTTTAGGGTAGCAACACCTTAATGACAATTTTTACCCTTATGCAGTGACAGGCGTTTTGCAGTATACATTTGAGGAAGGTAAATGACCACACGTGCAAAACCAGATCAATGACAATCATGGTGGTATTGTGCTAATTATAACCCACAAACTGAATATATGGTGATCACCGATCATAAGAAATTCAATAACCGCGCTTTGAACTTGGTAGCGCAAGTGAATGACGCAACACTTAGTAGCCCGCATTGTGCCTGTCACGGTGAACCTAGCTTCAATCCGTGTATGGAGCAATTTTTGCATAACAGCAGCACATTCGCTTTTTGTGAATGGCATTTCTGGATTTTGCCTTCTAATGCTTTTCTCATTTTTTCGTGACTTCAAAGTTAAACCAAACAAATATCGAAAAGCAATAAGCTTTCACTTGGCTCTATAGAGCAAACTGTGCTTTACATTGAGCCGGTGGTATGCAACAAACTGTGCTCATCTACAAAGCAGCTGGGTTACAAATTACGGGTACTTCATGTGGATTTTCGTAAATATGTAGTCTATTTGTGAAGAATTGTATCGAGCACGGCTGTTGCCTTTAGTTCTCAGTACGGCATGCACCGTATGCTTCAGGAACTGAGATGGAGTAGTACAACTTTCGGAAAGTATGTAGTAAGCATTTTTATTGGTTCACACGGAATTATTGCCCCGAAATGATAGTGTCCGAAACGCATGAATCTCGACAAGCTGTTTCAAAATCTCTCCAAATCTGTTGCGCTATTTATACCAGAGGAAATACACTAGATCACAACGCGAGACGGAACATGACTTATTTAAGGGGAACCTAGCTGGTCCCGCAGACAGAGATACCAGCTGCCTTCGATGTCCCGTGAATCCGGCAACCTTCGTAGTCATGACTGCTTTACACTAAAACTGTCGTAAAACATCCTACATAGAGTAAGGTTAATTGTAGAGATTATGCAGTTTCCGAGTTATACGCTCAGAATATTGGTTTGTTTGCTCTGCTAGTCGAAGAAAGTATAACAGCACGCACCGAAAAGTTCAACTTCGACGTCACGGCCGTTAGACGACGGCAATCGTAAGTAAAAACGCGTTCAGGAGTGGTCAGGACCAGACATGGGGCGATTACAACACAAATGTAATCGATTACGATTACGATTATTACTTGCTGCCTGCTCGATTACGATTACAACTACGAATAAACAAAATCACAGTGTAATCGATTACGATTACGTTGCAAGTAATCACGATTAGAAACGCAATTACATTTGTCTTGAAACATCCTCAGAAAGGAAACAAAACCCATTTGCATAGTTTTATGTAAGTATATTTTCAGACAACATACGATATGAATCAATGCAATAAACGAAATTACTCATCTGTAAGGATCAAGCATCGGAAATTTTTTTTTTTAACTTTCATTGTTTACTGATATGTTCGTGCAGTCAACAAACCAGTGGCGTTACTAGAGGTTTGAGATAGAGGAGAAACTTAGCTGAAAGAGGTTCACTGGCCTCTGTAAGGGACTTACTAGTCAACACTGAGAAAAAAAACTTGAGAAATGATGGTGAATCCGGGTGTGGTATCTGTACTAAAACCCCAAATGAACGAAAAATTCTCCAAAAAACACAAAAAGAAGACGCCATAGCAAAAACCAAATGAAAGGAAATTAAAATCGAAATATAAGGGAAGTGGGGGGTTTTACATTTAACTGGCCAGGGGAGTCAAATCGCTCCTCTTCTCTTCCGTCACTTACTCCACTGCAACAAACTCTTTCCAATGTTGATTTAACAAAATAATAAATGTTTCAAATCTTTGTTACACTTGACAAACATCAACACTTAACATCTTTTGTCAGGCAAACCACACCAGTCAGGCTGAACATTCGTCCAGCAACCCTGAAAATTCGTTTGTTAGTAATTTTAAAATTGCTGACTATTTCTTCTAACTGCATGTTACGATTATCTGCAAGCCAACATAGCATTGTGCAGCTTTTAATTTGAAATGAAATGAACAGTGCTTCCAATATAGCTGGGCATCTGTCTGTTGAACCAGTAGTCGATGGTTAACAAAACGTCACAGGTTTGGTTGAGCTTTTTTTACCAGTATCTGGTGGATCACGGTTGACGTGCTAGTTATCAGTGTTGTGGAAAGGTACTTTCGACTTGGATTAAAGTACCTTATTACTCTGAAAGAAAGTGAATTTACTGTATATAAATTACTGTAGTAATTATATACACAGCCTACTCCAGCACTTACATTCACAAGTTAACTCTGCATGAAGCAAACACCTCTCCTCGTGATGTCCCGCTATTCTGTTGCCGAAGTGTGAGTCCGTTTTTAAGAAGAGCTCCTATTTTTGTTGCTACGTCTCACTAGATTAGACTCACGACCTTACTTCTGGCAGCCAACAGGAAGGCTAGCTGGAACAAAGCGAGAATTAAGAATTAGCTAGAAACGCTGTGCTTGCCCCTGGACTGTCTGGATTTAAACCGCATAGACGGGTAAATAGCGTCCCCTGAAACTTAACCACAACAAACGATGATAAAGGAGGAAACCCAGCCACCACAAACGCTGTTCATCGCACAATGATGTAGGGTGAAGATATCCAAGTTTAATCGCAAAAGTAATCGTCGCTTACGATTAAATTGGCAATGTAATCGATTATGATTACAGATCATTTTTGGTCAGTTCAATCGATTACGATCATGATTACTCAAAAAACTGTAATCGATTGTAATCGCGAGTGTAGGGTAAAAATTTTACCCTGTCGTATAACAGCAACATGGAATAGCAGAAGTCCATATTGCCACTGCTGCTGTCAAAAAAGAACTATGGTAAAGCAATGCATAGAACTTAAAATATACGGGACTAAACGGGTGTTCATGCCATGCTCCATGTGATGGTGGACTTGGACTAAATAAGCAACAGCAAGGTGAACTAACAGGTCGACGACACGCGTTGAGCTCCTGAGTACGTGGAGTGAATATGACATGCATGCGAGAATGGGAAAAAATTAGAAAGTTTAATGAAAAGATTGGGGGTTGCGCTGACAATGACATTTAAAGAAAGTGGATAAACATGTTTGGTGATAAGGCAGACACCTCAGAAAAATCTTCGTTTGCTATGTAGGCTGGAGTTGGTAAATACCAGATTGTAGTGATAGATCCAAGGGGTGTAGTTTGAAACAGTTGCTACCCCAAGCAACAACGACGGTCCCTGAAATTACATTTTTTCAGCAAGAGCAGTGATGCGCACGAGTAATATTTGTCGTGTCACGTAGTCACGCGTCGAATCACAATCCCTCCGAGTCAGAGACATCTAGACCAGGGGTTCCTTTTTTACGCCGTGGCCCACTTGTCGCTTTCAACAGAAAGTCGTGGCCCACCATCAAAGAACAAAATAAAAATCTACTCTCAGTTTTCATTTAGGTACAAATATCAGCAAACAAAATGTGTGCTTTAGGACAGTGTTTCTTTAACCTTTTTCGGTTTCATTCACTCCTGTCATCGATTGCTGCATTCCCATTCACCTCGTTGCAGAATCGTCGCCAGAAAGTCTTGAATAGGGGAGCTTTACGTTTCTGCAGGGGGGATTGATATTGACATTCTAAAATGTTACAAAAACTCCACTGATTTATAGTGTTATCTTTGTTTAGGGGGCTAAGCCCACCAAAGCCCCCCGTGGTAACAGGACTGTCCCATTGTGAATATATATATGCCCGATGTGACAATAATCATAGCACATCGAGTGTTCATTGTTAGACCACAGTATTAGCTCTACTTCATTCACAGCATGCTTTCTACATTACATAATAGAAGTAGTTAACTGCACCATAGTACGGTTTTTCTGAAATGATAAGTTGTTGACTGCTGAGACACAAAGTTAGAACGCTTGAAGTTCGCCATTTTATTCACGATTGCTGATATGTGTTGGGTAAAAAACAAGTAAAATGCATGTTATGAGAGAGTACAAAAATTGAGGAACAGAAATGTCATTCACCCTTGCAAAAATTTTATTCACCCTGTGATGAACCATTCACTCGCTTAAGAAGCACTGCTCTACGGCAATACATCGAATTTCATTTACTTTTAGCATCAGCAACACTAAGCAGACTGCGAGGTAAAGTTTAGCGTGATTTTTGCTCTTGTGTGACGTTTTCTACCAGACTGTCAATTCTTGGCTGCGTTGTGGAAAGAACGCATCTAAGATCGTCTGGACAGTCAATTTCGATTTTTTATTTTCACGTAGAGAAGAGTAGAGAATCCAGATTCACATAAATATGTGCTGGGAAAGAGAAGTAGCTTTTTGAGAGCGTCTTTTCCAACATTTGGATAACTATCAGACATGGGCGTCGGAAAGGGGGGAAGGGGAGGACTTGGCCCCTCTTGGCTTTTGAAATATTTAGCAAAAAATGCTGTTTTTTCAATTTGGAATGGTGAAAACCAAATTTCACCACTTTTGTCCCCCCAAGAATAAATTTTGTAAAATCCAGTAATGGCCACTCCCTGGAAAAAATCCTTCCGACGCCCATGCTATCAGACACTTTCAGCCAAAAATCGTAAATTGTAGTAGTTTCGAAAACGTATTTGGCCCCAAAATCTTTTTAAAGTCGATCATTTTGCATGCATACTGCAACATTCTCCACTGCAACAACAAAGAGATTTTTCACCAAATCCAAGCTGTTTTGATGATTTCGGGGAAAGTACAGCACAAATTCCTCAAGAAGCCCTGCAAGGTGTTGAACAAATTCCGAAGCAATACCAACATTCACTTCACCACCAGCCGCCGTGGCACAATCTCGAACATAGCAAAATTTCCTGCTTGAGTTTTTCGCTGACAATTGTCAAAGTTTTTCCACGAATGTGCTGAGGGTGTCAATGGACGATTGTCCTTCTTGTGGTTTCAGATTAACTTCATTGAGTTGCTGAAATATGCCAGTAAGATATGCCAAGTGGAAAATAAAATAGTTGTATTCGAGACTGAATACCATTCCGTTTTTTCCTTCATCACTGAGAATTGATTTTACTTGTTACATATTGCTCGATGCGTACTCCTGAGCTGCACACTGCATCTACTGTAAGTTGCATACCGCTCGATGCGTGCATCTGATATTACTATCATACATTCTGAATCTAGCCTAATATGTTTAGCAGTTGAAAGCACACAGGTAGATGAAAAACATGACAGAAAACCGGCTTAACGACGTTGCGCCGGCAGCGATATTTCAGGATCACGAGAGGTGCTTCATACCACCACTCAGTGAATTCTGAACATATAAAAATGCAAAATGGCGCCATGGCCCACCTGAAAACCGCCTGTGGCCCACCTGCTGGGAACCACTGATCTAGACTTTTTTCGAGTAAAATCAAGGGGGTCAAGGCCAGATTTACTATTGTGTAGACTTATGCCTAGGGCCTCAAGATCCAAGGAGGCCTCCAGGAAACTGTGGTACGCATAGAGTCAATTACCAGCAGGGGCGGAGCCAGACATTTTCATTTGGGGGGGCCACTGGAGGGGCCAGTTTTGCAACAAGGGGAGCTGTCAATGGTCTGTGTAGGACTTTCA
>JGI24021J15306_10000170_pt1 | contig 38020 bp, 18 predicted proteins | sample Ectturendosymbi1_FD_15306 | JGI IMG/M metagenome (IMG submission 15306)
TTTGAAATACGACATTTTCCTATTAGGGGGGAAGGGAGGGGTCAAGATCCCCCTTGATTTTGAAATACGACATTTTCCTATTAAATATTTAGCAAAAGAGGTTGATTTTTTGATTTCGAGTGGGTAGAATGAAATTTCATCACTTTTGGTCCTTTCTTGAAAAATCTTTTTGGCTAACCCTGGAAAAACCCACAATTGACCTCTCCTGGTAAATATCCTTCCAACGCCCATGTTGCAGTTGCAGCAACAGGTACAATAATGCGCTTCGTTGGGATCAGTAGCCAGGTGTATTACGATAATTTACACAATAGGCTATCTGCAGATTTTCCAAACAGGTTACTTCTTTTCAATGAAGCATTGCCATCGTCGTTAACGAAACCACAAATCAGGACTTTATTTTACCTAGCAAGACTTGTCAGCGCTACTTGAAACGAAGAGGTCTAAACATTTGATATCTCGTCCAAAACGATCAAGCACCTTTTCAATAAAACCTTGTTTGTCTTTGCTGAGCTTTCACGGTGAACGCTCATCATACATAAATCGGGCAAGCGTTCATCTGAAACTGTCGATTGAAGCCATGGTTTCACTCTTCGCAAAACTAAGGATTAATGCGTATTCCCATAAGCTTGCCTGGACGCAGGGGCGGATCCAGGGGGCGTGTTCGCCCCCCTAAAACCTACGAAAGTAACTTTTTTCACCATAACTTTGTACAATTCAGAAAACAACATTCACGATATAAGGCCATTTTTTCGTCGATTGTTTTGTCACAGAAGTGTTGTGAAGTATACCTCATCTCTCTTACCACAGCGAAGCCGTTATGAAACTTGACTGCCAAATATTACTGAAATCGCCCCCCTAAACTCACTGGCTGTACCCGCCCCTGCCTGGACGTATTCTAACAAGGCACATAGTTTTATGTACTGTGTGAAAAGAAGCCTGCATAAGCGTTGTTTGATTAGGTTGTTCACTCAGTTACATTGACCACATCCACAGTCCCACACTAACAATGGACTTTTCAAACTTGTGGAACATTTGCTACGGGTTTACTCAAGCTTTTTTTCACACAGCTTCTTTTCATGAAACTAAGTGCCTTACCGCTATCCGCCTATCAGCACTCAGCAGTCACTGTCTCGTTGCACATACCTGCCAAGATGTCTGCGTTCAACAGTCGCATGTGGCAAAACGTCTTGGCATGTTATTATTACACAAGGAGTAAAGACCAAGAGTAGAATAGTCCGCACGCAAGCTTCCCAACGTACTTTTGCCGGGAAAGGAGCGGACACAAGCTCATCACTGCATTACACCAGAACAGTGAACCTGGCCCGTGTGCAATGTGAGTGGAGCGTCCTATCAGCAAGAAAACTGTCATTGCAAGAATTAAATCAATCAATCGGAATTAAGTTGATGACTTCAGGTTTTTTAGTTTCCGGGGGGGAAAATGCCCGTTTTTGCGGACGCCCATGGCGAACTATAAACAAGCGAATTGTCAACGTATCTTATACAAAATGAATGCTTCTTTTATTTTCTAGAAATACCGAACATTTTTTAGAAATTAATCTCGCCAATTCATAAAAGTGCAACTTAACACATTAAGCGTAGTGGTATATACAGAATGAAATCAAGATTTGCTATGCTTCACACAATAATTGTTTAGCGTATTTCATAACTTAACGATTTGAATTTGTTCTTGTTATGGTCGAGTTGTTAGTTTTCTTACACGCTGATTTGAAACATGGTGATATAACGACTAACTCTGCTCAAGAAATCCCTTGTTTTACGAAGCAGGGACAGGCACTACCCAATTTAACCCCCTTTCTTTTTTTGACACGCGTTGGTTCACATAAAAATTGTGTTAGTCTCACCTATAACAGAAACTTACTCAAATTCTATTTGAGTAAGATTCATGGACTGACGATGCGTAGTGTCAAGTGAAATCGATTTCCTATTAAACATTTGCAGACAGATTCCTTGCTTATCTCACATGTGGAAAGTAGTTACTTGATACAGATATGTGCAGGTTTGAACCATCGCAAAAAGATGAAAGCAGAGCCCAGTTGGCTGATTCCTCGAGAGCATACAGAAAACCTAAGGATTTGATTGTCGTGAGCATACGGTTAAACTCTGAATATCGTTAGTTTGAACTTTGAAATTAAAACTGCCTAACTTTTCACAAAATTCATGCCGAGTTCCTTTCTGAAGTACAACTCCTATGCAGAAAAACACCATGCAGTTGAACGTACAGTATGTATTGGGTTGGAACACGAGCTCAAGCCTGAACAACAGATCATCAAAGCAGCTGATGACAACCCAACGCTTACAAGCAAAGTTGAGCAAAAACTGCCACACCACTCAAGCACGATAAATGAGCGCTGTTCATAAACCGGTGGCCGTACGATATCATCACAACCACAGAAGCTGTATAAGTGCTTTTTCTGTACTGTCGCAAGTGCATTTAAAAAGGTGACATACCGTTGGGCGCAAGCATACAAGCACAGCAACATGTTTAAAAATCCAGCCGAACACAAGCAAGGCCAGCTTACAGTGTCGGAGCAGTATAGGGCTTGTTGAAAAAGAAAGAACTAGGTGTACAACAAAGCAATAAGCAACTATACAACTGACGGTCACTAAATGGCCAATGACAATCGCCAGAAAAACCACTAACCTAACGATTATTTTTTGTCTACGTATGTACTTGAATGAACTGTGCTCGGGGCTAGCACACGAAAATCTACACAACGTTTCTGTCTCTGGCAGTCCCTCGAAACCAATGAAGTTTCGTAACTCTTGAAGCTATGGGCAAGTTTAAAGAAACCATGTACCGAGATGTAGCACACGATATTCATGGAAATTATACGTTTGAAAAGCTGCTTTGCCAATTCAGGTAATGTTGGGTGACAGGCAAAATGTCAGCTTCAAATTAAAAGCACAGGTCGTTGCCACCTTGCCATAAATGAAAACTTCAATTGCAAGCTTAGAAACGTTTTTCTCACCCACTCTTGTTCATGCTGCCTTCTTGACCGCAACAATGACATGAAGTAGAAGTCTGCGCTATGATATGGTAAGAGGGATTCCAGGCAATTGGCATGTTCAGTAGTACATATACAGGAATAGCATCAAGATGGCCTGTTCGTTCGACCATTTTCCTGTTCTTTTAACGGTTCTGCGATCGCTTAACGGCTGTTAACAAGTACGTTCAGGCAGCTGCAAGTGGTCAGGAACAGTAATCCCCGTGTTTATTGTCAAGGATTTGTTTCCTATCGCAAATGCTGGTTTCAACGGGCGTTTGAAGCAGCCGACATGGAATGTGTGAAGATGTTTACCACTGGCTCCATCGTAAAATGACAGCATCCCAGAATCAAAATCGAGCAAAACACCTGAAAAATTGGGTCGAAGTTGCTCTATCGTAAAGCATCGGTATTCGAAGTCAAAAATAGACACATTTACTCTTTCCAACAAAGCGTAACACCTTAGAAATCATTTCCGTTTCACAGAACTTGCAATATATGAGCGTAAAATAAGTCTTGCAACCTAAGAATGTTTTCAAAGTTAAAGTAGTGACAAAAACATAGTAAAAGATTTAAACTGGAATATTCGCCGCTGCGCTGCATGTACTTGGTCGAAATAGTACTTGTACTTTGCAAAATTACACACCACAGAGTTATACACTCTACATGACAACATTTTGAAGATTTGATTGAAAGGTACAGAAATGTGACTAATTGCTCCAAGTTTTATCACAAACTGCTGAAATACCAACTTTTTCCAAATGACGAACGACTGTTAATTTTAACACAGCGTCGAAAGACCGTGAAGCACGCAATGTAAAAACAAAGCACTATCTACAGCAAAACAATACTTCCGCATTTAAGCATGGGAAAACCATCTTTATGACCACAAAAGATTTTGCCAACTTACCCACTTTCTTGGGCAAAATACTAGGCATAACCACAGGCTTTTCTTTGCCATCATGTCGGACTATCCATTCTTGGTTCGACCTGCGAATATACACTCATTCTAAGAAGTGTGCGTGGTATCTGCAGTAAGGGACACAACCGTTTATGCTACGTGGTCACGGAAAATGAAGGTTTGGTTGAGGTGGCTGGACACACGAGCTTGCGTTAACGTTACAGTAAATCGATCATTTTTTTCAATTAAATGTGATACTGTACTTCTCTTGTAATGCGCTTGAGTGTTGATATCACACTGCAACCTGCTTCTTCGCCATTTTTTGCAAAAAAACTATGGGGGTGCTTGGCCATCGCACGGTAAACAATAAAGTTGGGGATGTGATAACACGCTAATGACGTAAAATCCCCTATAAATGTCTTATCGATTCTGGCACTAAGAGTCTGGATTCATAGTGAAATGTATTGTTGGCAAACTGATTGCGAAGCACTGGTATGAACTGGTGAAGGTATACTGTGCGACATTACATAGTCTGCATTGGGACATCCGAATAAATTCTGTCTTGGCTTTGGCTAAATATTATCGTCCATAAATGGATGCAAATTGCTCAGATTGTTAAACTTGATCGTTGTGTTACACATACCTCATTACGTCTTAATATTTTTTTCGCTATGCATTGACCCAGGCAAGCGGTCGCTATAGTTTAGACCTCAAGAGTTTTCCAACGAAGGATGTTCGCTCCCCAAGGGTGCGTGAGGAAATGTTAGGTTGTCAATCGCAGAGTTACCGATTTGAGCTAACAATAGATAAGATGCAGTATAAAGACCAACTTGGTGAGAATTAGTGCTAGGTGCGGAGTCTCTCCCAGCGCGTAAGAAGTGAATGTGCATATAATGCAGGGGTCTCAAACACGTGGCCTGCGACGTTTTTGGGAATTTTCATATAATGAACATTTATGTTATTTAGTTTATTCACCTGTGTTGAAAAGTTCTCGGCTAGTGAGTGAGCAAGTTCCTTTTAAGAGAACGTAGAGACAGATAGAAATGATTTGAACTCATGATACCTTTTGCAGGAAACAAGATGAAAAAGCTGTTTCTAGTAAGGTGCAAGTACCACCATTGTTGCGTCAGCGTCATAATGCGGCCCTCGGGTTACTTCGTAGGTCCTCATTTGGCCTCAAAGCAATTAAGTCTGAGATCTCTGACATAATGTGATGCGAAAACTGCACGGCTAACTTTTGAGTTCCGCTTCTGAAACGTTCCGAAATTATTTCACGTAGGATGCACACAGTAACAGCAACCTTGACGATACAGAGTTTAGAAAACGTTTGTGTTCAACGCCTTCTGAATCTACTGGCAAAGGAATGTTTTAGAAACGGCAGTATCAACAAGTCAGCATGAAGAATGAGCACAAAAAGATATATGAAGTAATTTACCTGCATAGGCACCAAGAAGCGTTGTTTTTGCCGATCCAGTCAAATCGTGCGACGTTTGCATAAACCACTCCCATCGTAAACGACGTACTCTGACAAACTACCACCTGCGTGAAGCACACACTTGTTGAAGGTCGAAAATTGCACTTCGCACAACAGATTAACGCAGCGATGTCCGAAGAAAGTTGACATATGGCGCTAAATATGGCGTCGTGCGTCACATTTCTTCGTTTCCCTGGAAGTCAATGATACCCTTAAGATACTCACAAAACAGTTAATTTGTATTTCGTGATTATATGCAAGGTATGATCTTCGACAACAGATCTGCTACTTAGCCATGGGACGGCATAAAGCTCTCTTATCACAGATCTTTTCAGAAACGTTTTTCAGATTGCAGTGCAAACAAGTGAGGGGGTGAAGAATGGCGCTGCCTGACTATTGCTTATTTTGATTATGTTGTTGTTCAGATTATCATGCACTCTGTGCATAAGAAGCCGAGCGCAATAGCTTTTCCAACTCTTTTCCAAGAAGATTTGGAAAAGGAAAAGTCATTACAGTATTACATTATAGGCTTTCAAGTGCCGTGATGATTAACAACAGATTTTCAGACCAACAGTCCTAATTCATATACACTGTACAATGAAAATTATTTGAATCTTACGAAGCCAAAACCAAAAACTGAACAAAAAGACGATAAATACGAAAACTGGGATAACGAATGTTCTAAGGTTCGAGACCACGATTGAAACCACTAACAATTTCTTAGCAGTTGGTTCGCAACGTTGAGTTTCAACTTAATTGCGAAAACCCACTTTTTGGTTTGACATTTAAGGTGATAAGAAAAAACTTCAAGACCACGAAACACCTGCGGCCAAGATCAAGCCTCAGAACAAATTGAAAACGGTCCTTGTCGTTGTCAAAACACACGCAAAAAGTCTAGAGATAAGACCACCTTAGCAGTTCCCGAAAATGCTCAGGAAAACAAGGGTGTCTTCGGAAACACACTGGCAAGTTGCAGTAAAAAAACTGCCTTCCCTAGTTGCTTTATGGCTTTAAGACTGTGCCTTAGACCAGGGGTTCCCAACCTGGGGTACATGTACCCCCAGGGGTACCTTTGTCTATCCGAAGAGGTGCATTTAAGGTTATCAACAGATGAGCAAAATATATTTGCATATATTTTATTTCAAAATATTTACACACGTTAGTGGATATTCTTTTCAAAAATCATTATATGCTTATTGTTAAATATATCTCTGAATAATCATGATAAATGTATTATCACAGGATATTTTAGGGGTACATGTGCATCTGTCAAAATGCTGAAGGGGTGCATGCTCATCTTTCGGAATGCTGAAGGGGTACATGGTAAGAGAAAGGTTGGGAACCACTGCCTTAGACCGTAGCACCGTAACTTTACCTCCCAGTAATGGCGTCCACCTTCAATGACAACGTTGCCTGTAACGCCGCAGAGTGCTGAAGTAGAACTGGACGAAACCAAGTAATGGTCTTTGGCTTTTTTCCCACTTTCCTCGCGGGTCACCGTGTAGCCGTGATTCGCCAATCTCAGCTTCTTGTGTATCGAGTAAGAGTCGAACGCGAACGGCACACCTGAACGAACACGAAGCAGCAGTGTACTACCAGCAATCTCTCCACCTTCAGCCTCAGAATGAGATTACCGAAACCGCGAAAAAATTTTGCCTCTATTTGCTAGTCAGCGCACAGCGTCGAATCACAAGCAAGGCTGGCAAGACTGAAGTGAGCGGTGAAGCGTTGAGGCTGCGATCTCTGTCGGGAACGCACCGCGAGCTATTGAAAGACTTGCTTGGACGCAGACGCGAAAGCTGCCAAACCCGCGGCGACCAGACATGATGGGAAGTTCAGTGGCTGCCAACGTCAAACTACAAGCAGTCAGGCATGTCGCCTCACCAAGAGTTTTGATGTTGATAAATTCGCTTCTGGTGGATCCCGCTTTGTTCATTGCTTTCACGGCAAATATGTAGCGCGTCCCGGTCTGAAGTCCGTGAACTGTGTAGTTGCACTCCTTTATGTTGGGCACAATCTGAAACGTCCAAAATTGGCAATTAAGCTCTGTTGCCAATCGTCCGCGCCTCATCACTCATCAGCAAACACACACAAAACTCTAGTCTACAGCGTACGCGCTAAATTTCAATCATGGGCAAATGCACTTTTACGCGTACGCACGCCACCTATCGTCTATAAGCACTACTGAACAGTAGCTCAAGTGCGAAGTTGTTTGTTTGTGGCCTTCGTTGTCACGAAACAAAAAGGACGAAAAAACGTGTATTTTCTTAAAATTACATTCGTCGATCGGCATTCAAAGTCAGTGAGTTACACAGAACGAGTTTCTTTCACGCGCTAGTAAATTCAAAGAGCCCATGTTTCTCCATGTATGGCAGAAGGCACAATGCAAGCAGATAATGAACGTCAATATGAAGTTCCCTGTCGGAAAGTTTCACACACTGAAAAAAATAAAATGAAACATGATAACACGCAACCAGCAATTACCATCCATCCATCCGGAGAGGACTCAGACACGCAATTTCGATCGTCGATCGCGTACTGGAGCTCGTACGAGTCAACATGTCGATGGTCGGTCGATCGCCACTGAATGTTGACTTTGTCATGGGACTGTGTGCAAAGTTCATCGCAAATGCGCGGCCCAGCTGGAGCTGCAAAAAAGAACAGTTGATCAGCGTCACGGTTGAGAAGAAAGTTTAAGATAACTCCCTGCCATCTCTTTTCGCACGAAGTATCCCACTAACAGTATACACATTTTTTTCTCTGGTTCCACTTTTTAGTGTCAAGGGTCTAATCCGCATCTGATAGCGCGCTACTCGCCCTCACACTTTTCATCTATAAGCAGATTATATATGATCTCAACAACACAGCACCTATCTGTTTGCATACTTTTTAAGTGCATGGTTTTATTTTATGCTACCAAAAGACGAGTTTGCTTGATTTCTCAGGTTTCTTTGTAAACAACCATATTTTCCTTCTGATTTTACTGAATTGAAGAGATAAAAATTCAGGGCATAATAGAAGGTAAATAAACATTACAGGAAGACTTTGCTCACATACATTTGACTTAGAGGTATTTACTGGGATCGGAAATTCGATCATTTCGTTAAAACACCTTTCATATCTGGTCCAATAAATAACATAGACGTTTCGACTTAATTTATAAGCGGAAATACGCTCTTTGTAAGCGTGACGGTCTCGTCAAATTATTAAATTTGGCTAGCTATCCACCACATGTTTCAGCCCACCAAAATGGCCAATTACCAGTGAAGCAACATTTGGCGTTACAGCCCACAAACTTTGGGTCAGTTCGCCCCATTGACTATGACAATAACTGGTGCATATAGCAGGTGCACTACTATGACTGCTTGAGAATGCTTTCTGCATGCAGTATCTTTCACAACGTTTAGGTTACCAAACCTTGCAAAATATGCCAACTACAGACAAGCTAAAAAACATCAGAGATAAAACTTCATGAATTCTGGATAAACACCAATAATCCTATATCAACTAATAGGACAAGGCGACACGCCTAGCAATTAACCCCATAAAAATCCACCCATATCGATCTTTCAGGCATACTTTTCTTTTATCCTGATATAACGGGTATAGCTTATCCCAAAAACTAACGCTGCAGCTGCAACGAAGCGAGGCAAACATATACCGAATCTCAACATGACTCACGTGCGGGATTTTGCCGGGTTTTGTGTCAGCAAGTGATGACGCCAAAGGCAGGGCCGTGAGGCAGACCACATTATGCATGCCAAGAGGGAAATAAGTCTCACAAGACGCGGTTAATTGAAATTACATACAGTCGATGAGTTTAATAACCGTACAAAACATAAAATTTACACTGGAAAGACATTTACTCCCGGAATTGTCGGAGAGCCAATATTAAAAAAGCGTCTCGCCCACATTGACCTTTGGTATTCTCTGACACGTTGTGTTTGTTTGCGCAATGAGATATTGGCAGTTACCTGGATGAAGTTCATAATGTTGCAGCTTAGCATGGACTTAAACACTGCGTTAGTTATTTATTTACAGTTTATTTGTAATGTCGCAATGCAAGAAAATGCAAAATCGAGCAATTTATTGACCTGGTACAGTGTGTGGTTGCTGGGCCGATTCTTCCCAGTATTGTGCAGAAGGATGAAACAGGTCATTTTTTTACGTCAGAGAAATCTTTCGGCATACCGACAGAGTGAAGTACCATGTTCAGAAAAACACTTATTTTTTTTAACACGACCCGTCTACTTCCTGTAACCAAAAACGTTTCACAGATAAGTGTGGCGTTCAAGCGCAATGTGTTTGTGACGCCAGGAACGTTCATAAAATTACGTTGATGCATTCGTTCTTTTGGTACTGTTCTGGGATTAAATATATGTTGCAACAGCGACTTAAGCTCCAGAGACGGATGTGAACTACAGCAGTATCGAGACCCACTCGCTTCCAGCACGCAGCGCGCCGTTGCTCTGCAGTTTCTATTGAGTTGAGGTAGCTGCAGCTCCAAAAACGGTTTGTTATACGCCAGGTATTTGGTGTTGCCCGTATAGCCCGCAATAAACGAACATTAACAAATACATAAAATAAATAACTCTAACAAATAATAAATGCAATGGTAAACAAATCGCGTTTTTGTTTTCCACATAACAGATAGCAACGCGTGCGTCCTAAATCTTACCCAACCGCAAATGTTTAACGGAATGAGACAATCTTCGAAGAACAGTACTACCAATAGATACAACATACGTAATAGTATGGTATCTATAGTATTTCAATGTTAACAAACTGAACCTTGTGGTCATGATGTTGCCTGAATGTTGACCAAAACAGGAAAGAACTTCTTCAGTGTACTTCAGAATATTACTCAAGCTCATTGAAGTTTTTCGACACCTTGGGCATTTTTCGTATAGTTTTAAAAAATGTTGGAATCGCCTTTGTCGTACTAGCATGTTCAACTAGGATGTGATACTACAGAGAACACAAATTGACAACGCTTTTACGCAGCTGACATGTAACCACGTATTTGCCAGCTTAATTTATGACAGACCTTCCTCAAACAATTCACCATGATCGAAGTTTCGCTGATCGCTACCACATTTTTTGAACTGTTAACGCACTGTACTTTGCACAGAACACAGTCATCAGTGGCCGGCAGTTTCACGGCTGTGGCGCAAGTAGTTTTTCTTTATTTAGAATTTCACGTTGGAACAAACAGTAGTGATTTGAAGTTCAACTGCATCGAAATGTTACATTTTGATTTTTATCCACGAAACATCAGCCTAGACTTAGAAGAATCCACCTTGAAGTACTTGGGTGAGGAAGCAAGTTTGCACAATGACCCCTGCGCCATTGACACTGGATCGTGGGTTGAATGGCAAATAAACAAAACCTTTTGTCCCTACTTCCTAGGCGACTGGCGTTAGACATCTGAGATCAAGTGTACATTGGCCAGCATTCAGATGGCGTCACAGCTGACATTGCCACATCCGCATTGAGGTTCAAGTTAATCATTCAAACAAATAAGGACAGAGGATGAGTAAGAATGTCAAGTAAAGCCACTGCGACGACGATAGGAAATGTCAGTTTGGTTGGCAGGTCCAAAGTGGCAAATCAAGTGTTTTCTTTCTTATTTAGCGTTACCGAAGTGGAAACCGAAGAAAACGAGTTATACTCCGAAAATACTCATTGCATTTTGTACTGACTTCAAATTCGCATTCCATGCTTTTTATTGACCTAACGAAAGAGTTGAATGAGGTAGAATGGTTCAAAAATTAGCAAACTAGAGTATACCGTACATCGACATTGTCCCGCGTCTTACAGCAAATTCTTTCATAAATAGATCAAAAGAAAACGGCCAACGTTCGTGACAAAGCCATTTGAAGCAAATAAGTTCTAAACAGACAGCTTTCACAAAAAGCTAAACTCATTACAGATCACGTTCAAATCAGGCTGCAGTAACGCCAGAAACGCACTTTTCAGGTGACGCACTGTATTCTCGAGTGCATTTTGAACAACCATACTTGTGCGGAGTTCTTAGTTTTTAGTAAGTTCGTGTTGACTGTGGGGCTGAATGAAAGTAAAACCGGGTGGTTAGAGTCACGTTAAGACGGTTTTTGTTAAGGTACAATGAAGCATGCCTTGCAGAACCTCAGAAAATCAACAGTTTTTATTGTAGCGAGTCTAATACATTACAAAACAAACAATACAGGTCTTTTTCATGCATTGAATTTGAACAAGGATGAAAATGGTGCCCCACAGAAACGCTCTGGTCAAGATCAATAAATTGACAACATAAAAATATCCAGCACATTCTATTTCTCTAGCACACACAAGCTATCGCTTGGTAAATCTAGCGACACAAAAACGCCCGCAGAGCACCTGTTTGAAACGCGTCTTTTATTACAAGCAGACAGCGAATGTTCTCGCGCGATTTTCTGTTGTCCATTAGTGTGTCGTGAAAGCGCCCATTCGCTGAGCAGTAACGCTCCGTGTGTTTCCCACGCTGCGAAAAGAATTTATGACCTTTCTGCGCCGACGGTACGGTGCATCGTGCATTATATATTTGAACAGTTAAAGCGTCTGGTAATTGTTGGAAACTTGATTTTTTGTACGTGTTATGCACAAATCTGGCCAATTATTCAAGCTTGAAGTAAAGTAATCTGTATTTTGTCATGACTTGTGGTTCTTGGCTTAGCGTTTGTGTAGCGTGAAGTTACAATGAGGCATATTTCCACCTGAAGGTTGAGGAAAGAATCAAAAGAGAAAAATTCTGCATCAGCTCGCTTTTGCCGCTGGCAATTCAATGAGCGGAAGACACCAGATGAGCGATTGTGTTTGCACGCCAATCGAAACACAATGCGAGCTTGCACCGCAAGTGCGTACGCGCGAACAAGAGACAAACCTAAGACTTCCTGAAAAAAATTCTCAGAGCATGCAGTGTGTTCGTAAGATGGCGGCTTGAGCCTAAGTGCGACAAATCTCATATCGGAAAATGGGCAATGCAAAGTTAAGACCGACAGGAATGAAGAACGCTTTGAAGGAACTGCGGCTTACCTTCCAAGATATCTAGCTTGTCTAACAGCGCTTTTTCTTGGGAAAAATCTAGAAAAAATCCTGGAGCGGAAAGGTTGTTTGCCGATGAGCTTAGCTGGTTCGCGGATGCCAGTGCCAGGTTGATCCTGCGTAAAATTGCTGCAATGAGAATCACCAAAGAGAGTACCAGGAGGCTACTCAGTCACAGACCTCCATGCATCTATAATTTGCGTGAATTGAGGTAGCATTTGCACTAAGAGAAAACTATATAGAGCCAGGCTTAAGCTAATTTTTGAAAAATTACTTGTAACATCAAAATGTAACGTCCAAACATCAAAGATGTCTTAGACTGTCTCCTTCGCAATCATTAGTCCGAGGTTTGTTGTGTTAAACTTTTCACTGTTATCATACGCAAAAAAATGTTAATACTGTATATGGCACTACGCCCACAAAAGCTGGAAAAACTCACCTTTCCGAAGCCGTTTTTGCCAGCTGCAAAAAAATGCACTCATTAAGGTGTGAAACAGTCATTGTACGACAGATTCGAAAAACGCTTATGCACTTTTGCTGCTTTAGGTTAAACTGGTATGTCAAGATCATTGCTCTGGACGAAGTGCTTTGAAATACTTCAGTGCACTTGCTGTGATAAAATCTTTATGTGTAGGAAAAAACTTACTTTATCTTATTCTGAACAAGTTGGTTCGAAGCACAAATAATGTCAGTTTTCAACATATTGACACTTATGTGTTTCAATAACTTACAATTCTTTGTCAAGCAAACATTGTCTGGCTTCTATGTATGTGTTTCTTGCACGCGTAACTTCGCGCGTGCTGCAGACAGGGAATACTTTAGGTAAAATGACTTGCTTTTCAGATATATTGTTGCCGCATTTAAATGCAGCAAAATAGAAAAACAGTGTTTAGTCACAGAAACCATTTAAAAAAACAGCTATGAAGTTGATAAGTCCCTACCCACCCACATGTTACTATGCTATCAGTTAGTTATGCAAGTAATATAATAATGTATTGTAATTGTTTTCTTGTGTTTCTCAGAAAATATATAATACATAAAATGTAAAAATACGTAAGTATCCTCAGCACCCCCTTGCAAGAAATCCATACTCGGATGCATGAACGATGTTGCGTCTAAACAACGTTATCACTCTGATGATGAGTTGAGGGCAGCGGTTATCACGGCATTTGGAACAATAACCTCTGCTATGATGTCTCACAGAACATGGCGTCGTATAAAATTACGCAGCGAAAATGAGGGACAACACACAGATGCACCGGATGTTTAAGATATATATAGATGGGTAGGGGCATATGGCTCATCCTGCATAGTGCTTTAAGAGACAAAAAAATTAAATGTCTAGAATGGCTATTACGGTTTCACTTTCATGCCAAAGACTAATTACACTTTCAGTTTTTCACTTCAATGCATTGCTGTTTGTCAAGGAAATGGATTTGTCATAAACAAGCAAAAGCAATGTCGCAGTTGCAAGTGCAACGAAATTAGGAAGATATATGGGGGGGGGCATAGGAGGGGCCGCAATAGCATGCAGTGTCGGAGACAACAGGATGACGTCTTTATAAATGACGGATAACGTCTTTATAAATCTATGTCAAAAATGCTGACTGACTGTTCTCCATCGTCTGGGCCATTCCAACCCGATACCATGCGGTCCCGGCAATACAAGGGTGCTGTTAGCGACTGACTGACCCGGCGGTATGCCGCACTGCACTAATTGCGTAATGAAGCTCGAAAGCTTGGTAGACCCACGCGCACATCCGCTTTAAAGCTAATAAGAAACATTTGTAGCCCGGCGAATTCAAAGAGCAAAATAACAATGCCGCTGGTGAACGTAAACCTAGGCAACAATCGTTTGCATGATTGATACAACCCCAAAACGCGTTTTTGTGAATTTCAATCACAAGATAAGCAATTTCGCTGACCCTAAAACATAATAAGCCCAGAGAATAAATAGCTAATTCCTAAAACTTTCTACAAAAAATAAGATTTGTTCGGCAAATGCCTCCAAAAGCAAATGGCAGAAACACTGTTACCAATTCCTGTAGTCAATATAAAACACGACTGCAATCTTCAAAGTGGAGCCTAATCCCACGTGCGGTCGTAACACCTACCTACAAGGTTAGGAGGGTTACTGAGATTTGGAAGGTATTGTCGGCTTCAAGAAAAAAGTCCATGAGGGATATACCTTTTGCACTTCAGGCTATCGACCTTCTCTAACGAAATTTGAAGAAAACATGCGTCTTTTTCTGAGATATATCAGTTTGCTTAACGTCTTGAAATGATATCGCCTGTTATGAGCCACAAGCACAGTGTACACTGGTGTCACGGCATAAGCAAGCCCGTCAGCTTGACTCTGAAGTGAATTACTGAAAATGAGCCATTAAAAATTACTATGACGTAAAATGCTTAATTTGTCTAATAAATGCAATCTGCTGCGAACTGCAAGTTGTGCTTAATTAATGTATAATCGTAAACGACAAATACGAAATAACTAGGATAATGTCACTGGAAGAAGTACAGTGTGGAACGCCACGCTTTCGTTTGCAAAGGATCATACAGCCAGCGACAGCTGTGCGATGACTGATAGTACCTGCTAAGTCGACGATTTTGAGATTTTACACGCTTGTTACTAAAGCTTTGCAAAGCGCATGTTTGCAAATCTTCCTTCATGAAGTGAGAAAAACTACGGAAAATTTTGGTTTCCTCCTCGGCGATTTCAAGTCAAATTCCAGGTTAAAAGTCTTGCTAAAAGCAAATAATGCTTCCTTAGCGCTCGGAGATGACAGTGAAGGCGCGAACGGTTCACCTTGTTGCGTTCGTTTCTGATGAGACGTTATTTGATGCCAGGCACTGGGGCTTTTAATCTTTTAGTGTTGCGACTTTGGAGGGACTCGGGGTTGGCGCATTTGGCCAGGAAAAAACGCAACTAAACGCCAAAAACGTTTTAGTGCCCGATATCCTCGGCTGCAATTCAAAGCAGTTCGCTAGCGACGCACCTGCATCAACGCGGCTGGTTTTTAGAGCAAACCGGACGCAAATGGCGCGGGACATACTTCAGTGCAAAACCGCGTGTTTTCAGTTGCGAGTCTGAATTTATAAATAAACAGGTTTGTTTAGTAGAAAAACACCGGCAGGTCTTTGGCAAAACTTCAAGTTCAAACAAGTATACCGCCGCTTCTTTCTCTACGCCAAAACATTTTAATTGTGTAATCGTTTGGTGAACATTTTCTCGGTTTCATCTGGTGGCCAACCGTGCACTATCACGAAACTGTAACAATTCTTTTCAAAAACAGTGTTTCCATGGCGGTTTCACAAATAACTCAGTTCAAGACAAATGGCTATTGCTGTGTGAAATCGGTAGAGCAAGTCTAAACACTGCAAAAATCGCTAAAATGAACAGGTGAAGTTCAACTTCCTACGCTGCAGACAAGAGCTTAATCACCCAGGCAGCGTTTTCTCCAATTTTGGTATTCCGAAAGCGCAGGCGCAGGGGTTCTCCCTCTTATCTTGATGCTGCCATCAACATTCCTGCCGTTTACGTGACGAACAAGGTAACGCGACGTGTTAGAGGAGCGGCAAGAGCGTGATAATGGAACTTTGCACCGAGTAATTGCAACTAAATCTGTGGACACAGCCGCCCTTGCTACCCGAGACAGAAATTGAAAATTGATTCAGCACCTACAAAAAGTGGATGGGATGGTGATTTTCACGGACGACGTATTTCGCTCTCCGTCAACAAGACATCTGACGTCAAACGCATTCGATCGCACGAAGGCACGTGAGCCGACTGGACTCAAGAGAAAGTGATGGGTCTTTATCGGAGCCAAACCACATTGCTCGACAATAAGGCACCGTGGTGCAAGACATCCGAGCACGGGTGAAAAAAGGTTTGTTTGTCACGGGTATGCACGCAGCGAAACGAAAACAAACTACCGCAAGAACATTTTCGTCCGAGCGCTCGTCGCTAGCTGCTCAAAACAAAACTCTTATCGCATCAGGTGCTTGCTGTGCCGCAAACTGGACGGGCAAAGGTAATTGCAAACAACATTGCACGAGAAGCAGTTTACCTAACGTTGTCTTTACGAAGCTGCCAAACAAGTACCGAAAATTTAAAACATGAACAGCAATCGTACTGTAAACAATGGTTTTGCTTACTTACCTTAAAGAAAAGTTCCTGATTGTTTTCTTGTTGTTGCGTTTCTTGAGCTTGGCAGACAGCGATTGAAAAACTTTCCATGCACTGCTGTCCGTGGCTTGTGTCCTGCAGCAATTTCCGAACGTGGCGAGCCTGCAGAGGGTAAACAGATAGCACTTCATCGATCTTTTCTGACTTGTGGAACTTCATGAGCTTTCAACAATATGTGGAACTTTAATGTTAAAGTATATGTGCTTTCAAACGAAGACCTTGCTTATGTCTTTATTCAGGTGAATTCAGTAAAATACAACTGCCCTGGTACACAGCGTTGTTTAATAGATGCTGAGTTCACACCTACGTTTAAATGGAGAAAGTTGTCGTGTTCGCTCCAGAACTTCCCGCGCAGAAACCAAGTGAACGCATTTCACAAAATGTAGTACATAATTAAACAAAACATGTACGTGGGCGATGCGCATCAAAGCGGCTGAGTCAAACACCAAATTATAGGTGTTGCACAAATAGTGCGATTTAGTTTCACCCAGTGCAAAACCGCCAAAGACATATGCTATCCTTTCTCTACCCAAAATCATGGACGGAACACGTACGATCTGCCAACAAAATACAGATCACAGCTCACGTCAACACGATCGCAGGCGCGACAGTTCAAAATCACACGGATCAGCGAAAATGACTCAGCCTGTGAAAAGACGGCCAAATAAACCTCGTTCTGTCGCGGAACTGTCGAGAGACGCAGTTAAGTCAAAATAAACTTGTCGCGAAGTTATTACAGCAAGGCGTATCCGTCGCTTAACGAAATGAAGAAAAATCAAACATATTTTTCAAAAGCTACGGCATAAACCTTGTCGCAGCCTGCAACCTAAAACCTTTTGCTAAAACTTGAGGTTGCACGCAAAGGGTACAGTGCTTGTTGCTTGGACAACCTTACACAGAGTTAGTTTTAGGTTGATGGTATTCACATAATTACTTGCAGAGAGCGGTATGTCATACGCTATTCATGTTGACATCGGTTGAGGAGGACAACACACAAAATTCGTCGTTGCGCTCCTGACCACGACTGAAGGCCGATGAATCAGACTTTTCACACTGGAAGCCGAAATTACTGTGTTTGTCAACTGGCGCGTCCAAGAAGAGAACAAGGTTTTATTGACCTAATCGAAGAAAAGTTTAACGAAGTAGCAGTGTTTGCTTCGCTTTATGTCCCTGATCCAGACATGAAACCAGTGGAAATTACAAACTGTGGTCAACTTATCCATTATGCAGCTTTTTGCAGAACCTTGCTTCGTCTGTGCGCTTAATTTCGCAAAGCTATGCTTCGGTTGTATTCAACTCTGTTTACGAAACGAGTAAATTTAATTTTTGCAGCATCATCACATTTGTATGAATCAATCAAACCACGGTACAATGTTCATAAAGTTGTTGCTATGGAAGCCACGACACTTAATTGTGCAGGAAATAGTTTTTGTCCTTCGTTCATTTTAACCGTCCTGGACCTCGTTTTCCTCTCACGTAAATAGTCTAACTCGCAGCATAAACTGTGACAAGAACCTCACAAAACGTGTTCACAACTTGAGATGGAAAAGCTATTTCCACATACGTGAACAATACTGCATATACGGCACTCTAAAACTGATAAACTTGCCAGCACCTTGGTTTCTTTAATCTTCATACTGATTGCTTCCTTCCGTTCCTGGATTATTCGAATCAAAGCGTCGCATTCCGATATCAGTTTTGCTTCTTGAACTGCAGCACTCTCCTACCATACCAAACACCAGAAAAATTTTAGTTACAGAAGTACTAAGTGTTAAAACCACGTGGATGATAGAAGTCACGCGTCACTATTTTCAGCAATGCAAACCGCAATGTTTTTTTGTCAGAAAACCCAGGCTAACGTTTCAGCTTAAGCCTACTGAAGTGTAGGTAAGTGAGATTGAGTTTCTCAAAGCCACATCGCAGGTTGTTAAATTTGACTTTTTCCCCACCATAAGGTGCGATCAATTTTTGACAACATTGAAATTATTAGTTAAATATTCTTTCTGTACGTAACATTTTGTCCCGAACAAATTAAAGTTGAAAAAAGACTTGAAAATTGAACTTCAAAGCAAAATCTTCGAGCCTTTTAAGACTTGGCCCCATTTTCCACAATCTTTTATTAATACCGTGTGTCTGAAGAGCAAATATTCGAAAATTTCTCAGTACCAAAATTTTTGACAAAATTTGACAAATTTTGGTTCTGCATTTGACAAGCAAATCGTGGTTTTCTTCTGCAAGCTTGTGCTGTGTTTATCTCCCAAACTTGGACACGTTTCGAAGTTAGCAAACTTGAACCTACAGCCTAAAGCATGCCACATGGTGGTCATGATGCACAATCGCCATGGTGGCTCAATATTGTCGTCAAACGAAAATTATCTTTTAAACATGGAAGCAAAAATATTTTTGTACCACTATACTATCTGACATGTCAACTGTTCGACATGAGACACTTTTATTGAACGATAAACATTTACAAACACGTGTAATCGCCCGGCCTCCGCACTTCATTTCGTGGTATGGCCTACGCACCGTCATTCCGGTATTCAAGTAGTCCTTCAGTGTAATAATGCTAACATATTAACATTTTTGGCAAGAGAGCAGCAAATTTAGCCACAAATATGCTGTCATGTTGGGTGGTACAGGTCAGTAGAAGGCGCGTTGTAGATAACCCGAGATCTAACTCGAGATTTTGTGTTGAGCTGTGGCTGGTTGTTGTATGTAGCGAGTTTCTTTTCTCTTTTCAAGACAGGCGTGCGAATGTTACGCTAATTAAAAACTTTAGATAACTGAAAATTGCTGCCGAGAAGGATACTGCCAAGGTAAGCGAATACGAAATACTTGTTCAATAAAGTAAGAATCCGCCGAAGCTTGTTTCCATGTCATGGTGGAAGTGAATTTTACAGAAGCCGTTTCAGCTGATGTCAATGTATGTATCAGTATGTTGCATCGTACGGCTATACTGTATATGCACCAAAACAAGATGCCGAGGCGGATATTTTGTAAGGCAGATCTCGTTGAAGCATATGTAAAGCCACAGCGATTTTTTTCTAGCAGTATTTAGTTAGCCACCTAAGCATAACAAGAAACGAGTCTATTAATCTTACATCATGACAGCAGTGTGCTTGAAACCAGCTTAGCCTGGGCCGCACACAATAGGGACCCACAGCGAGGGAAGCTGAAGAACACGAGCGCTTCATTGAACTGGTAATGAAGACGCACAACTTGGGAATAAAAAGATCAAACAATTTAATAAGACAAAGAATTTTGCGGTTCATGAACATACTCGAATGATTTTAAAACTAATGGTTTGCCCTTCACGCATAACCCGCTAATAAGAAACGAATTGTAATAACTCGAAAAGAAAACAAGCTCTCTATCTGCAGACAGAAAATCGTGATAGCATCGAATTTCGTTGTTCGGCACACCACGTATACCGTAAAAAGTTTCTTTGTTTGCTTTCCAAGGGTAAGGGTAACAAAATTCTTTTACATAAGTTTTCAGGCTTCTACAACAATACCATAACATCTCGTTGTCAAGCGGTGCATAAGTTCTCCGGAACTCCATTCAAAGTATGCCCCAACTTGTTATGCCAGCAAATGCACGGCAGCACAAGAGCAGAATTATGATGACGACATGTGTGAATATGGGAATGCTGATCTCATATGGACTATAACGGTACAGTCGCAAATACACCTTTAATCACGCTTTTTTAAATGATACCGTTTTCGGAAATTTGCGATTAGCTACCACTAGCTGAACTGTATACTGTGCATATGAATGCTGGTTAAAAGAAAAGCTCCTTAACAAGCCAGCGTATTGAGCAGACGCAACCTGTTTTTTCAAATCGCAGCAAAAGTATTAAGCACTGGAGCCCAGCCATTTTCAGCTGCTTCAGTTTTGGTCGCCTGTTATTGAACGAAAAATTTGCTACAAGTACACGACATGGTATAGGCTCTTAAATCTAGATAAATATCGACGTATATGCAAGCAAAATAAAAGAAATTCAGCTCGAGCACATCATAATGGTTGTACTGGCGTACAAAGTTCACATATGACGCGAATTGCTTAAATCGGGATGGGTGATTGGCAGCCCAGCAAACCTGATAGTACATAGAGTTCATATTTAATCCCTGTATGAGGATTAAAAGGAGATTACGATTTACTTTTTAAACATACCGTCTAACGCCTACCACAAGCTTGACGTGGTAACCATGCAGTTTTGTTCTGTAACGCTATACCCCATCAAGGTGAATTTGTTTACATGCAACCCGGCTCACAAGACTGGACCATTAGTTCAACCTTCGACAAAAATCCGCTTGTACTAAGATCTGCAATAGGAATGTTGACTTTGGTCAGCTGACAAGCTTAGGCTTACTGTCCACAAAAATTGGTATTTATAGAAACTTCGGTTTAAGGAGCTAATGGGCAAAAATAGCAGACATTAAGGCAACGCGGTTTTGGCAGGATTCGCCTGCTGCCTATAAAATATTTAGGAAGTGAGCTGCTCTGATAATATCAGCCAAGTGCTTACCAAGATCGAGCTCTACAGTGATATATTTAATATATACANGAGCTTAATTCTTGTGAAACTGAAGCAAAATGTGGTTTCCATTGGCCAAAAATCTTTAGGTACACAAGGGTTGATNAAAAATTCAANCAATAAAGCAATGTTGGCCACTTTGTTTCAAACTTCATTTAGTGATCAGTCAATTTTTGTTTTAACCATTTTCCTTCGTACACCACGAAAAAAATCTACAAAATAACTGTTACTACTAAATACAATAAACACGAATTTATTGGCTTGAAGAAGGTTGAAGGAACTTAATTTAAGGAGGAACAGCACTTTTACAGGGAAGAAGCTTTTTGGTGGCTTATGCACTAGCTTTTTTATTGCTTTCATCGATAGTGAGCAACGTTACAATCGGTTGGGAAAAGATATACAGGAATTCGTAACATGACAACATGGCATGCGTTGTGGTCATGTTTTGAAATCAAGCTGCTCTCCACAAACCTAACATGGATCCTTCGTTTTTTCGCCACAAAATACTGCAATATAGTAGTAATTGTTGTAGAAAAACAAAGAATATTTCGTGTCTTTCGGATAAAATGATCCACTATTTGTTTTTTTTGTTGTTGATGATGCAACGATCGCAAAAGTGATTGTTGCCGGGCAACGGTCAAATCAGTGCTTGCCATCCAACTCGCTGGAAAGTCTTGAAGAAGTATTGCTTTACTGAAAAATGTCTGTGTGTGTGTGTGTGTTGCTGTGCCAAGCGCATTTTTTATAATTCACAGTGCACGTAACCCTACTTTTAGAACTGCGTCACTTGTCATTTTCAGATGCGACCCACCGTTTACAAAAAACGCCAAGCGTAAGCCCATGTTGTGTATCGGAGAGGAGAGCACCTGCGTCGGGCAATTAAATCTTAGCTTAATTAGAGATTCACCTGTTTCAACAAGCCATAGAAATTGCAACGAAGCAACTTTATGAGGCTGGACAGTAGAAAATGACTGGCATGTTTTGCAGTCCACAACATTGCACAGCACGCTTTTCACGACTGCGAAATGTGAACTTACGTAATTTTACTTTGTAGTGTGTGAATGCTCCTTCGCCTTTTTGCACAAATTTAAAAATGGTGTGGCTGAAGCGAATTCAAAACAATTGCCAAAAGATTTGCTTAGAAAAGCGAATAACAACAGACATTTTACGTATTAGCAAACATAACTCTTGCACGTGTTTTGAAGTTAAACCATTTTTGAAAAGCATGGTAGAAGAAGCAAAGAAACGTGTACTGGTTCAACGTTGCCAGTGCTATGGTTAACCTCAGCTACAAATTGCAGAAAAAGATTATAGCCATCGTAACCACTTCTGCAACATATCAGCTTCGAAAACTTCGAAACTAATTTTGCGCAAATATTTGTGTTTTTGTGGTGACCACCAACTAGTATTTTTAACTGCACTGGCAGGTGGTTTGCATCTTAACTCATATGTCAAAACAAAGCTGATGGATTATCGAGCCAACACATGCCAAAATGTGTTATGTTATGTTCCTTGAAGTTCTAATGCATGACATCAAAACCTCCCGAATAGGTCTAACCTCAACTTGCTGACGCACTTCAGATAGCATTTCTACCATACGCTCTGTCTCCACTTTCCGCTTCTGTACTTCATTCAGTTGGTTTTCAAGTTCAGCCTGAAACAAAATAAAACAGACGTTAAAAAAACAAATGAAAAAAACGACATAGTCAAACAATTTTATTATCCAGTTGCGTCCCTCTCGCCCCTTGCTTCTGATCTTAATCCAACTTCTACAGAAAGCGTTGTGCAATTTACTCAGATTGCTCTTACTTTTAGACATTTTTATAAACTATTGCAATCTGATGAAGTATATTTGCAGTGGGCTTGGTTGATTACGTTCTAGATTTTCAGGGAGTCCAAGCCAAGCGGACTTAAATTATCTCCAACTAAAGTCGGTTTTGCATGCCCAATGCCATGCAGACGAGGACGAGAACGCAGAGGTGTAAACTGGAAGGACCTGAGGTGTTGAGCAATGCGCAACTAAAAGTTTATGCATGATTATGTTACACGAATACGTTAGTGTTTCATAGTTTGTCTCGCTAAAAATGTCAAAACGGGATGTGTATTTTTTGAAAATATCGTTTTCACTAGAAGTTTTGAACATCACATTTTGTACTACAGTAGCAAGGTTTATCCTGATAGTGCTCACTAATGCGCAAAGTTTTAGACTTGCCAGGTAGTGTAACGAACGACCCGCGGGCACATTGCAAGCAACTTAATACAGAAAGGATCGTTAGTGTTGTTAGTACGTTTGACGAAATATACATTTAAAACTGACAATTTACCCACATTAAAAATTAGTGACACAATCGGAAGTGAGCCATAAATGCAGTGTTTAGCACACCACGCTTGCTAGAACAAGAAGTGGCGACGTCTATGAAAGTTTGTAAACACAAAAACGTCACAGAGTCGGTTGAAACTCCACTCGTGTTTACTACTACGCCAGTTACAGCGATGCTGCTCGACCAACTTTGCGCTAGACGACTTCTAAAACTTCGGGAACAGTGTCAGAGAGAAGTGTCACCCACTAGAGTTGCTGCGTAGAAACAGTATCTGGTCAGTGGAAAAATCATCACTCNTGGTAGCAGCGATTACAATCAGTAAGCTTTCAGGAAGCGACTAAAACAGGTAACGAAATGTGTTGCAGAANATACTAAAATGCAATAAATCTGTTCAACACTGACTTTACCAAAACGTTGAACTNTATGACAATGGACTCCAACCAGCAAAAAACAGGGTTTAAAGCTGGGGTCTCCAACTCAAATTGCTCCGAGGGTCAAATGAAAACTTATAAAGTAAATCGATGGCCGCATTATGATGCTGATACAACAATGGCAGTACCTGAACCCTACTAGAAACAATTTTTACATCTTATTTCCTGCGAAAGGTACCATGAGTTGTATGTAGGCAATCGAATCGTCTCTACGTTCTTTTGAAAGGAACTTGTTCACTCGCTAGCTGAGAACGATTAAACACAGGTGAATAAACTAAATAACGTAAATGCTAATTATTTGAAACTTCCCAGCAAGCATCGCAGGCCGCGTGTTTGACACACCAGGTTTAAAGAAATGAGTTGGTGGCTGGTACGTCATGGGATTACTGCCATAGCATCACTGAATGTTCAAAGAGTTTATTCTATCCTACTCAGTTCGTTTTGCTAATTCCAACATGGCACACCGTAGCAGTGGGAGACCAGGAAGGTAATGATAAGTTAGAGGCGCCAGAAGTAATGATAAAAGCTGCTAAAGTTATGGGTCATATTTAGTTCTATGGCCATTGTCACTTGCTACGCGCTGCGTTTTATCTCAAAGCTGTTTACTACTAAACGATCAATGCAAAACTGCAAAATATTCGGGTTGGCGGTCGCTTCTGCATCTTCCACCACTGGTTTTGAGCTGCCAAATGATACATACACGGTAACCACTTTTAATTCCTCAGAAACAAACGTTTAGTGTTTGGTGTTTGGTCATTTTCTCAAGTCAGGGGTGTCCAAGCGTTTGCCGAACAGTACCTAATTAATCGTGTGAAGGCCCCCGCAGGCCAGCAGACTCTTCCGACATTTTTAACCGTTAAACTTGTTCGCAAATACACTGCTACACAAAGATTTTCCTGTCACAATTATCTCATATTCACTCTCTACACATCAAAAACACAACAGGAAACGTCTCAAGTAGCAAGAACCCACGTCGCTCTGGCACAGAAGCGTAATCCAGGTTTTGGCGGGCAACTGTATGCAACACAATCTGAAACTAGAGCAGCGGACACCTTGGGCGCCCCTGCATGGCATAAGTGGAAAGCTCAATTACATGCAGTCGCTGGGTCCTTTCAGAGCGCGCATTTTATTTTTGGCGATGCGTCTGCGTGAACAAAAACTCGAAAGGTTGAGAAATTCTTTGAATAAAATCTTTGATAGAGCACAGTGCATATTATGCATGGCAGCTGAACCTGTCAGAAGACAGCTGCTGTTGCTTCAAATTTCGCTTAATACGCAGTTTCTTTCAAGGCGTTCTTTTCCAGTGGACAAAAGAACGCTACTTATTTATTTAGACAGTGGGAGAAATACTTTGTCGAATTGCCAGCTTGTAATTGAAGGTATTAATGGCAATAACCTCATAGCTGGAATACCTGAAAACATAACAGTCTTCGAGAACAGAAAGTTGCCCTGACGTGTTTGCTATATTCTAAAGCAAAAGCCCGAATTAGGACTGCTTCTACATATAAGATCTATGACGTTCGACTGTATTACCAGTCACTGTTTTGCAACGCGTTAAAATGTATGTTGTATCTTAAGAATTTAACTAGTTTTGACATCTGCACCAGCGCTATTTGCGAAGAGAGAGCTACCTCATGCAAGAACACCACCTCACAATAAAATGAATAAGTTGAAGTTGTAGCATTAGCAAGCATGACGCACAACAAATGCCCTCAGATATGCAAAAAAAAGACACACGCTCTTCAGAACTTCAGCGGTCCTCACACTGCGAAACCTGACTTGTAAATGGAGATATGATTCCTCACATGCAAAGCTGTACATTTTAATAGAGCCATTGAATTTTCTATAGTACCGAATGAAGCAATGAGCGCATTCCCATTTTATGGTTCACAGGTTTGAAGAATGTACACTGAAATCAGATGGAAGTTGACCGTGACGACTGACAAGTCCAGATAAACTTGTTCGATTTACCGTACGTATTCTCCACATACTATCGAAAGAGAGTTGCGACGTTATGGTCTTTTTATGCCTAGTCAGAAACAAACGCCATGCAACACAAGACGTTGCATAAATATGAAAAAGAGAAAATCTTATTTGTTCAGTGCAAAGAACCAACCAACGCTCATCAGTGGGCGCAATTAGTAATGTCCGTTCTTTTCACACTGACTTATCAAGAACAAATTTCTTTGCATTTTCTTTCACCATTTCATTGTGTTCGACGCGTCCTCGACAAAAAATCGTTAATTCTCCACTAGACATTTTTCAGCTTTAACTTACGCGAAGCGATACAAGCTGCAATTGTACGAAAACGTTTTGGGACTTTGACGTACCTTCTTCATAATGCAGCAATCTGATACGTTGATGATTTCGTGGCTTACATGATCCGACGACAGGCTGCACGCCTTGCACAAGGCCGCGTCGCAATTGCTGCAGTACAAGTCCGCAATCTCCTGGAGGAATCAATTTAAAGAAACTATAAAATCACAACATGAAATTTTATGACAGTGTTTTAATGATAACTCATCAATGTCGTCAAAAAGTTCGACGAAACATCAACGTTTTCATGAAATTGATGCGATCGTTACACGACGATCTTGTCCCCAGAAGGCGGCAGCCCATCCACTGTTTCAACACTTGACCTTTGGAACGAGAGCACAAGTTAACCTTTGAAATGCTCCGGTTATTTTATGCAGACACGGTGGCGTCCGACGCACCAGCGATTAATTTTAATCGTAAACAAGCTTGTCTCAAATAAGCTTATTTCAATAAAACGACGCTGAATTTCACTTCTAATACTAAATAACGTTGAATAATTCAGGAAGCAAGAAACCACACGTTAGCGTCGGGCGCGCCTGGCACAAAAGCAAAAAGAATGCGTGAATCTGAAAGATGACGAAACGACGGGGTAAATGAGATATTTAAAAAATAACGCAAATCCCTAACGGTCGAACAGCATAATGCCGCTCAGTTTATTCAGTGATAATGTTAGCGTAGTCGCATTAATAAACTTTATTGGCGATCACAGGTAAAGGGGTTTGTACGGACAGCCGATTAGGCATGTAAAAGAGAGTTGTGTGATTATTCTTGATTACACGCTTTCTTAACAAGCCATGGGAATGTGGCCAGATGTTGCCGGCACTCCAAGCGCAAATTTTCTTTTGAGGTCTGATAGCAACAGGCTACTTTTAACACAGCTTGTGCAGCAAGTAAAACTGCATTTAACGCAAATAAATGCAGTTGTACCTGAGTGTGGTTCTGACAGCGCACTCCGCTTCTGCGAAACGGTGTCGATGTGGGGCCGGACAGGGTTCCCGCGCTTCCGGGAGTCGCTGGGACCAGTTTGTGGTTGACAAAAGGTTTCTTCCTCGGGTGCGTTACTCTGAGACAGCGCTCGCAGTAATAAGCCCGACACGTCAAGCAGGTCTTGACCGCCACGCGCGCAGGGTCAACGTCGCAGAACTGGCAATGGACAACGTCATTGTTTTCGCTAATGCTCGGGGCGACGTCGAATTTCGGCTTCGTCACGTGAACGTATTCTATTCCTTCTTGCTTGTGTCGAGACCTGTGGCGACTTCGACGAAGTTCGAAACTGCCATCGCTTTGCACCGAAACGTTCGAAGTACTGAAAGACAATAATCGATCATGTCCATGATTCGACGAGAAAACATGCAATTTGCCACACGTTTATTCAAGCAACGAAGTGGACCGCTTTAAGTAGAGAGGTATAGTTCTTGTAGCTAATTTTCCAATGTGCAGTGAGGGGCTGTGAGCATTTTTTCAACCGCCTACAGCATTGTGTGGCTACAAACTCGTTGGATGAGTGGCGGATTGGTCTACATCTGCATCAATCGCTCCAAATCGAGCCGTAACACACAGAAACATAGCAAACTGTTTGCAACTACAGTAGGCATATACTCCGCGAAAGCCTCCACCGTAAAGTCGACGAACAATAAACAGCTTTGTTTGCTTGAGCTCGCACTTCGCACTTCAGTAGGTAAGACGGCGCAAACATTTTCAGCAGTTCGGTTGCGGCAGCGAACTTGAACGTCAGGCGAATTGCAAGAGTTTAATACAACCAATCCCTTGCAATTGCTACCATTGAATAACGCAACATTAAAAGAGTTTTACTAAATCCTTTATGCTTGGCCGTCATCGGCAAGCGACACCAGTGCCATGAATCAGTTTTTTACGCCCTGGTTGTGAACAGGTTTTCTCGCGGGTTATGTTGGTTTCCATGGGCAACGCAAAACGTTTTTCATTATGTGCACAGCAAAAGAATGCAGAAAAACAACGCTCCATTAACGAGAACCCACGCCGCTGTGTCGCAGCGGAGACAGCAAACATTCCTGCGGTCGTTCGCGGCGAACATCCCAAGGTAGCTCACGGATGAATTCGGACTCGCCTCTCCCGCTCACAACCCGAACGTGCACGAAATTGTTGCGGTCTTTTGCACACTCAGTGCAAGAAACCGCGATGAAATGCAAAGATAGCACTGCAGGTGCTGCTCTACTAGCGTTGGCGCAAGAACGACGGCTTTTACGCAGCAGTTTACAACTCACCTCCGTGTAGATTTTGAGAACGATTTGACTTTAGTGCTGCTAGATTTATCACAGCACAAAAGAAATTAAAGCGAAATCAAAAATGGAAAAGCAAAATTCAAGGCTCCGTAGGTAATTGAAATTACTGGGCAGCAGCGAGCATGTGCTCACATTCTGGGGCAGTTGAAAGTCAATCAAAAATCACCGTCTTTTGAAACTCACACACAAGCCATGGGAATATCAAGTTCGTTAATTGTGATAGTGCTATAAGAGTCAGCTAGACAAATTCTCTTTTACTAAAGTGAACCCCATAACTTACAACAAATCTGCTGGAAATAACAAACTATATAAAACTCTCCTAATTTTTGCAAACAGCACTGCAAAATCAAAATTCCCGAAATTTGGTGTAGAACCCTGGTAAAAATATTTTACCTTGCTTGGAAAGAATCAGTATTTTAGCTTGCTTGTTAAGAATTTAATCGCTAATTATAAACTGAAATTAGGCTTTTACGCAAGATATCCTTATAAGCTAGGAAAAATCATTCTTGATAATTCAAGAACTTCCACAGCCAATTTATGAAACAGACAAGCCGGGGTTTGGCTTAAAGTACGCGAATGGTATTGAACCAGCTAGAAAGCACTCCTGGGACAGCTCATTTTCTACGGTAACGAAATACTCTTGGTAAACAGTTTTGCTCGAATAGTGTGCACGAAAGACTACGCTGAACCTCAACTACGGTTTGGGTGATTGGCAGAGATAGGACAAAACCGTCGATAAGCTATATCAAATTTGCACTGTGCCTAGCTATTAGGTTCGGCTGATTAGTTTTCCCAGGCTCCTAGCAGTTTTGCTGGAATGACTAACCATAGTTAAACACTTCAATTGCGCCTTGCTTTTGCTTATACCGCCGTCTACAGCAATTGACCCAAAACTTTAGGCTACGAAATAGTTCTTCCGAATGATCGCCATTGCGATATTCTTCCTGAAAAATACTTTTGATATATGATAATGCACAAGAACAACCATGGCTGGATGCTTGCGAAGCATAGGCCGCAAAACGTCATGTTCAAAACATGACTTGACAGACCTTGTCCAAGTCGATAAACTGCACGAACAAGATATGAAGTATCTTACCTGGATTCTTCTCCGCTACTATTGCCGCAGTCGTACGATGACCCTACGGCTCGGTTTGCAACAACCGAAGACGCAGCCCTTCGATATCCTTCGACGATATTCTGCAGTGGTAGATTTCTTTGTAGATTTGGAAAACTACCATCATTCGAAGCAACTATCTTGCGGCAAGTAGGACAGCGAAAAACGATTGCGTTATCCTCCGCTGCGCCGTTCTGAGAAGCAAGAATCCGTTCAACGCAGGCTGCGCACAAACTGTGCGAACACGGTAAAAGGACGGGTTCATGAAACAAGTCCAAGCAGATTGGACAAGTGAGTTCGTTCTCAAGAGATTCAATGCTCTGGGGTTTCTCTGACCCGTTATCGCTGAAGTGAATTGCTGATCCACTGGCATCTCCAGTGCTTTCGTCATTACATTCATACTGGCGATTTTCTACATCGGATCTCTGGCTTATGTCTTTGATTGTCAGGTCAGGCGTGCCGTTTTGCATTCCACTGTTCAGGCTGTTATCACACGACGAATTGCCACTCACCAGCGCCAAAGGATTGGAATGGTAAGTAAGCCGACTGCTTCCAGCACCACTGCTACAGCAGCTTGCTCTGCGACTACTATCCGTGCTGCTGCTGCTAAGTCCTATGCCACTAGATGAGGCTCGTCCGCCCCCTTCTCTACCGCTTTCATCTGCAGATGAGCTTTGGTAACTTTGACTGCTTCCCCTGCTCAGACTCCTAGGCAGTGGACTTGGCGTTTCCACCACTCTGGAGATGGGGGACAAAGGTCGGGCTAAGTAACGATCACAACTGCGGCTGCGGTCAGCGCCTCGTCTGGACACGTCGAAATTTATTTCTCGTCTGTCTGGAGAACAGTGAAGGTATTCCCGTCTAACCGGGGAACAGTCCAAGCGTTTAACGTAGGATACCTTTTCCGACAAAAACTGGTAATGTCCAGGCAAAGGGTTATCATGACAGCTGTTGCCACACTTTGTTGAAAGCTGGAAATTGGAACACGGTTTAGGCAAAGAGAGGTGCTGTTGCTGCAACGCAGCGCTCTGAGCAGGAAGTGTGTGATGACGCAATCCCACGGATTGTTTGATTGGAATGGGTGAGACAGCAGGCGGAGAAACAGCTGTAAACAAAAAACTGCGGTTGTTTGTTAACTGCACGGTAAGAAGTAAGTTGCTGCGTCATGCCCATGAATAAGTTATATTAGTGATGCAAACTGCCAAAATAAGGAAGGTTATTCACTTTGCAATCTAAGAAACGCAAAATCTTTATGGTGATATCCGACTAATTTGCGTTCTGAACCATTAGAATGTGTTCACTAAGCGGAAACAAAACGTGACTGATTATCTTGCAAGGCTCTTAATTTCTGTGATATACACTGTAGCATTTATTGTTTAAATAGTTGGCGAGTGTATATTGTGCGTTTTCAATTTATAAAAGTATTCGGTTTTCGTATGCACGTCTACTTCATCCGTTTCCGACGAGAAGTATCAGGGCGATGTAGTGATGAGCATGTATGCAGTCTCGAACATATCGATCTGAAACACGGGTGCCCCAGGCTCAAACACCACTTAACGGCAGCACCACTGACGAGGAGGTTGCTGGTGACGCAAAGCCTAACCTCTGAAGTTTGTTGAGGAAACCAAAGTGGAAACGCTTTTAACGAACATAACAAGAAAACAAAACTTTTCGCAAGAAGCAAACTCCTCACGAGAATATGAAAGACAGTGCGCGTTGGCAAACGCCGACGTAACATCTTTTTCGACGCTCGTGAAAAAGTTCAGTAAAAACTCAACACAAATGGTAATCATCATACACACTTTGGCGTACATCTTCAAANCAAANCACTCATTACTTACCTNAATACTTAATTGCGTTTTATGAGTTCTAGATTGGGTGACAATGCGCGCTCATTNATTGAAAAGATGTTGTAGTTCGATAAATCCATGATCACTACATGACTGTCACTCGATCTTTTATATCGAGGGAAAGCATTCGGGCAATGCTAAATTACAAAATATGAAGCCATGTATTTGCCTTACCTATTGTGCCATACATCAGGACTATTCAAGTAGCTTGGTCGCGTTCTGTGCCGAAGTTTCACTTTGTCTTAGATTCAAAACACAATGATTAAGAGTTTTACAGCAACAAATTACTGTTCCTATTGATAAACTGCGGAAATATATGAAAATGTACTACTGTCCGTAATCTACATACCTCAAGACTTTGTCAAGCTACAACACTTAAGTTGTTTGTAGGACCGTGATGTTGGCTAAAACAAGTCATGGCTTTTAGGTGATTGATAACCATTTATGCTGCGCTCGCCTGTTCACCTGCCAGTCGCCCAAGGCTTCTGTCGGTTACGAATTTGCTCAAAGAATGTCCATCCTTAGCTGTATTACTACAATTTCCCGTTCTGGTCTGTTTCAACATAAAACAGCCATCTGTCTGTTTGCCCTGTTATCACGCAGACGTTTTCGACTTACTCAAATGTTTGCGCCATCCTAGAGATTCTACCGTAAAATACTGCAGAAAGGTATCACGGTATGGTCAGCAGAAATTAAAAACATCTTGATAACGTGTTGTGCATAACGTTTCATTCAATTAGCTGCGAATTAGAATGGCTGTTAAAGACTCACTGCAAAACTTTTCCTTTGACATAATCTTATGAGTTTGTGACCAAATGACGATAAACACGACTCAAGTAACAATACCACAATGGTTAAAGTCGATGTCATTTTTCACATTCTTTAAAGAATTCAACCATTTTTTTTTCTCACTGAACTGAAACGTTCATATTGTTTAAAGATACTTCTCACCACCACGTTAACCACCGCTACGCTAATCACCACTACGAATCAATTGGAACACTTCCGTTATCTTCGGTGACTGCCAAAACGTCTCATACGAATTGAAAACATGCAACAAATTGCCACTCCGTTACATTGCATGTGTTGATCTAGTTAGAGACGATAAAATTTTTTCATTATACAGAATAAAAACCGCCTTTTCATGGCATAATGACGTTTGGCGGACGAAGCAAACTTTCCAGCACCACTGACTCACCGCACTGTTTGTCTGGACTTATTTCACTTGTCTGTTGGCTGACAGAACTTTTTCTTCAGTCTCTCACGCGGAAAGAAAGCACGTGACGCAACGCAGGTCAGCGAAGTGCTTCCGATCCAGCGAAGCAGTAATCACCAATTTGCAACCGTTTTACAAGGCATAGTGCAATTGTTGTTAGAAAATGTTAATTTCTCTTCAAATTTCGCTTCCACCATCAACAACAACTTACATTATAATGAAATTGTAGTGAAATAACTGTGCGTTTGATACACAAACAGAAACAAAGCGNGCTTTCGCTTAACGCAAGTACCTCGGTCACCACAAGCACAGATAAGCTTTTCAAAACGAGGCCGTCAAGACCTCGTCCCTCAAACAAACGGTCGCACCCTGTTATTTGCTCGGTAGCAGCTTATAAGTATTTTATTTATAGTCGAAACAGAGATATTTCAAAAGGAGAGTAGACTTGCAAAGCCCATAGAATTTGATTCTCTTGCTTCCTCCCAATAAGAAACAGATGAAAGCCGAACCAGTGGCGTACCTAGGGCTTCCCGCGTCCGGGGGCAAAGTCAGTTTTTCTACCCCCACCCAGACCTTTCGTGGCAGCATAGATGCGAAGAGTGAGTTGGGAGTTAAAGGGCGTCAAAAGCTGACTCGGGTCCCGCATATAGTTGTTTCTACACCCGTCTGAAAATTTAATATGACTGTGACGTCACGCATTTGATGTCAAGACCTTTGAATCTTGGAATCATTAACTGTCGTAGAGTTAAGAATCTAATCGTCTCGCGTGATGCTATCCCCACTTTGCATTTCAGGTCACGATTGAACACTCAAACTGTTGTATTGCGACATTCCCAATTGCAGTAATACATTCGAATATCAGCAATTAGTGAAAGAAAACGCAAAAACTAGGCAAAAAGCTTTAATCTGCAAAAATCCTCATGAATCTTAATGAAAGAATTTTAATGGGACAAAAATCTTCTGAAAACACAGCATAAAACCGACCAGAGTTGCATCGCTGTTTCTTAAAGCACAGTTTGTTGGAGCCTGTTAAATGAAGCGTATCCGCTTGTTCCTATTTCTCTTGTCAGGTCTTGTCACAACTCACAATCACCGCTGGTGCCAGCTGTAGGGCAGGGTGGCCAAACTATGGCGCATGCGCCAAGTTTTGCGCATGGATGATTCAAGTGACGCATCTTTGTGATCGTAATAAAGTAAGATAGTAAACCTCAATATTTTTTCGGCTTTTTGTTTCGTACAAAACCCTTGAGAGTTGTCCATTATCATCTTGAAACAAGCTGATCACGATGTTCCGGATGAAAATAACGAGCCACCTGAGGAAAGAGCTCTTTTTTGTGATACCAACTGACTATTTGATCTGGAGTTTTTGGTTAATGTTCATGACCATCTCAATCACCTGAATATCAAACTGCAGGGCAAGAAAAAATTGTTTCATAACTTACTAAATCATATCAATGCATTCAAGATGAAGTTAAAACTGTTCATTTCGCAGTTCGAAAACGAGGATATGAGCCAACTTCCGCATTTAGAGAAGATTGAAGGTGCTGCTGATAATAGCAATTGAGAAAATGCACTGAAAAGATCAAGTTATTGCAAGACTTTTTGATTTTGCTGAAGAAGGAGACTGAATTTTTGCATTATAAACCCATTCTTACTGGAACAATAGAATATGAAAATGCCAATAACATACAAGGTGGAAATCATTCGCTTCAAAACAAATTCAATATTGAAAACGTAATTTGAAGGACTTTCCTTCAGTCCAGCCCTGGTGTTTCTGATGTGATTCATTTCTGGGTATCCTTACCACGTGAAAATTTCCCAGAACTATGAAAAGTCGCTCAGAGTTATATTTCGTTTTGAAATAACGTTCACACGCGAAAAAGCATTTTCGTCTATGAAATTGATTAAAAGGAACGCTAAGTCGCGTCTTACCGATTCAAATTTGAAGAATTCTCTGCTGCTCAGTGCTCTCAGCAAAAAATTTATCTCCAAACATTAAAAAACACTGTTGAAATCGAAGCCAGCTCAGAACGTAGCTCATTAAAAAGTCAGTAAATGTGAAGTTTATTTGATGCTTTACCAGATATTCCGTTTTCATTTAACATCATTACATGGAAAATCACTAACGATGTGAAATAACATCGTTCCAAGATAGCCGGTGGTATGACGCAATGCATCGCTGACGCATTAGTAGGCTACTCGGGTTTGAAAAAATGGGCGTATATGGTGTGCAAGAGGTTGGCCACCCCTGTTGTAGGGGATCTAGACTTCTGCAGCATGCATTTCCAGAACTTTGATTTTCATAACGCAATAAAGAACTGACTGAGGGGAGACACACGAATACATTAAAGAGAAGGACAGACAGTAAAATGCATATGAAAAACTGAAGGCAAATGATTTTATACAAAGCTACTAGACCAGCTACGTCCAACCCGCGGCCCAGTCGAAGGTTTTGTGCGGTCCAGTTTAGGTTTTCAGTGTAATAAAAGCACCCTACATACTGACAACCTGTTCTTATTTTCATAATCTTGAATTTGACATTTTTCATGCAGGTGGTCCTCAGTACAACTTTATCACGTCGGTTAACATTGCAGTTAGGATTCAAACTCTTTCAGTATATTAGCTCAAGCTAAGTTTATTTTGTCAAGATCAAAGTAAGCTATTAAATTTGCCGCCCTCATTAATATCTCATTCAATGTGCGCATGGGCGCAATTTGGTGGGGGACACGGGGACGCGTCCCCCCACTTTTTTCTGTTTAGGTTTTGTATTTGGAGCGGTTTCAAAAGTAAAAGTGATGTTTGTCACGTTTTGTGTGAAGAGCTTTTCATATTAGATGGTAGGCCACACATAACTAAGTTGATGTTGAAACAGAGCTTGGTGTGGTATCATCCATTCTGTTAGTTTACATATTTTACCTTCGATAAAATAATTTTTAGCATTTTTCAAGTTTCTAGAGACCGTGAAAGATGTTTAACTGCTTCTGAGCGACATTTCACCCTGTGTGGTATACTGATAGAAAGGTTATTTTCTTGTAAAAGTGAGAGTATTACTGCTGCACATGTGAGAGACCACAGTAGAACCATGATTTGTTCCGTGCAGAAGTGTAACTGGCTAGTGTATATGATGTTAGAAAATTATATTTTCAGGCAAATCTCTACGAAGCTTTTGCCGAAGACAAAAAGCAGCACTATTGTGGAGACAGTTTTGGGATGGGGAATTCAGCAAAAGATTGTTTTCAACCAATGGTGAACAGGATTTCAACCAAAACGTTGGAGAAGTAGCCTACAGTATTTACCTAGCTGTATATTGACCTATAGCTCAAAACATAGGGACTTGACTCGAAAATAAGGATAAATTATACATTTATCCTAGCTTCTTGTAATGTCGCGACAATGGTGTCCAACAAATCCAAAACATATTTTTTCCTTGACACTTACACTTTGTGCTTGTGCTGAATACATTAGTTCGCAAGTCATCTGATTTACGTGAGTTTAACCAAACCCACAATGCAGCATTGTTTTCATCCAAGCGCGAAAAATTTGCTTTATAGATACATCACACATAATTTTGTTGGACATTCTTTTCGTGTTAAAGGTGAGACTTGGTACTTTTTTGCCAATTCACCGTTGTCCATTTTGATTTAATCTCAAATATATTTTTGTGCCGTTATGCAAGTAGAACTCTTAGAATGAAACTTTTGACATGGTGCAGAGTTATAAGTCGAGCCGACCTTGTCGGTTCGGGTCGCGCCGGGCTCGGGCTTAAGTTTGTCAAAATGTTTCGGGCCTGCATACAAAACTTTTTTTATAATATTCAGAGCAACGACTTTTTTCACTCGTGACGTAGATTTGTTGTGCTCACCGCGGTAACTTCTGTGAGTGAAGTGATTTTGATTTTTCTTCAACTAATTCTGTTTGCAAACACATCCGCGTTTTTTGATTCTGTGCTGGGATTAGTCTCACACCGTTTTTGAGAAGGCGACAGCGGTGAGGAAATTAGCACGCGATAGCGTTGCGTCGGAAAGATCAATCACTCACGCGATTCTTGGCTTGTTTAAGAAGCCTACAAGCCGGCTTTTCATGTCTATAGCGCTATCCTAGAAAATTGCTGTGTTTGTTTACATCCAAATACGATTTTAATGGAAGCAGGCTGAACTACAGTACCATGTCCAGCAAGAAATGTAAGTATATTAATATGTAAATCATCCGCAAGGAAAAGCAAAACCTGATTAGTGTTGCTCTCAAAACACCTCTAGAAATATGATTGGGAATCTGTATATACAAAACGTCACTTCTGCATCGACCTGATGACTTTACTAGTTTCACACCAAGCTGTCCCCCCCACACTTTACAACAAAATTGCGCCCGTGAATGTGCGGCCTTGGTTAAGATAGTGACATAATTTTTGGCTCAGTAAACCATTTGGGTTGGACATAGCTGTACTAGACAAATATAAAAGTGCAAAATCCTAAAGCATTTCTTTGGATATAATATTCTGAAAAGTTAACAGCAAATAAAGAAAGACTGCGATATAATGTTTTACTTATAATTATCTAACTTGAAATGAAACGGTTTCTTGCCTTTTGTACTGAAAATTTGTCAATTATTTCTTCAAAAAACTTATGTAGAATAAATGTGTCAATGTATTAACCCAGAGGAAATATCTAAGGCCACTGACGCTCCTTGAGACGTTCTGGGTTAGCATGTTTGTGACCTAAATTTCGACAATCATGTCCATAGAGATGCTCAATTTTTAGATCGAATTAATATAAAACGCATGTAGCAGTAACTGAAAAGTTCACAATTATAACGAATATACTGAACGCTGTTGCACAGTTGCAATTATAATTTGCAAATGTAGGCAGCAATCAACACGTTTTAATGTCCCATAAATAAAATCATCACAACTACCTTCAGAACCACATCACATCCATTTCAACATGAAGTTTGTAAAACCAATCAAATATCAAATTTTCCTAAACACCAGATATGTTGTCGTAACAACATACTGTATGTTGAATCACTGCTGTAAAAGCGTCCACAGTAGCATACTGCACGCACTGTAAACGCTAAATTCCCATCCTACTGTTACGCAACTACAGAATTAGCAGGGTTGCCAGACATCATTTGAGAAAAAAAGCCAAACCATGTCCAAAAAAGTCAAACGGGGTAAAAAAAGCCAAATTGTTAAAAAACATGAAATTTTGGCCTTTTCCATGTATTACCATGCTTCTTCTCTAAGGTGGTCAACAAAGCGAATAGCACTGTGACAGATTATGCTCACGGCAATCTGAAATTCAGCCACTTTCAGTGCATCACTTTTGCTGCTTGAAGTCTTAA
>JGI24021J15306_10000171_pt1 | contig 38008 bp, 25 predicted proteins | sample Ectturendosymbi1_FD_15306 | JGI IMG/M metagenome (IMG submission 15306)
TTCGGGATCAACAGCCTTGGGTCCAGCATGCAACTTAACGGTTAATTTGATATGATCATTATTCCCGAGACTGAGAATCCAGCGTACATGATTGTGTAGGAGGCAACCGGGAAGAAAACGTTTTGTGGGCAGAAAGATGAACCTTTTGCTTCAGACCAGGGCTCTCGAAATTTTTTAGTCAGAGGGTCACATAAGCTATTACGGATAGGCAACAGTTCGAGGGATGGATATCTTGACGTAATGTAATTGTTTAGTGATATTTTACATTTTAGTTCTTCTACATCAACAACTATTTCGTAAATATAGGCGACTATTTTGTCATTATTGACAAAATGTCTTTACGGCAGGATGGAATGGCTACGCGGGCCGGATTTGGCCCGTAAGTTGTAGATTGGAGAACACGACAAAAAGTCGTGATCGAAGCAAACTCGCCCATGCACCGGGGCTAAGTCCGTGTAACTCGTTTAGGGACAACTGTTAAATCTGGAGCATTTGAACAGGTTCGGCTTACCAAAAGTAAGAGAATTCAGGAAAACCTTGACCATCTATCTTTACGGCGTGCAGTGGTGAGCAGATGACTGTAAACCTTGTGTGGTCTCGCTTGTCATTTTCGTTTCTCATGCCTGGGCGTCGGAAAGGGGAGCCATAGCCCCACCCTCGGTTTTAAAATTTGACATTTCCCTATGAAAATTGTAGCAGGAAAAGGTTGTTTTCTTAGTTTCGAGCGGGAAACATGAAATTTCACCACTTTTTGCCCCAGTGGAAAAATGTTTTGGCTACCCCAGGAAAATCCACCATTGATCCCTCTGAAAAAAATCCTTACGACGCCCACGTTCTCATGCTTGTCTAAATCGCACAAGGAGTTGTGTTGTCGAGACAGAAACGCTTTCCTGACACCTCGAAACAAGATTTTGAGCAATGAAGCCTCTGCAATTGATCGATTGCTTTGTGTTCTTAGCCCGGAGAAACCCGAAGCATTTTCAACTGCGCAGATGCTGCGGCGATGTCCCATACTCGTCTATCAATCAAACCTGCTGCCATTCCGACAGAGTGGCCGAGATTTGCCGCGGTACAAACAGGACTGGATTTGTTTTTATTTGCTGCAGCTGCCGATATTGCTATTTTGCCTTCAGTAAAAGTTTTTAACTGCTTTTGCAGAGTGGGCACTGTGGTCGGCGTGGTCAGTTTGCTCGGCCGCCTGTGGTGGCGGAGGGCGCTATCGCACTCGTGCTTGCAATGTTGGCGAAGGTTGTCGTTCAGAGAGTGCTCAAAAACAGGAATGCAACCAAGAAAAGTGTGTCGAAGGTGACGCTGGAAGCTTTCTTTCGATTCTTTTTAAATATATTGCGTCTGTACATAGGTGGCGGAACCGGGGGGCCGCATGGGCCTAGGCTACCCCACTATTTTTTCTAGGGGGCCTGGCCCCCCCACTTTTAAACTTCGAATTTTGCCTAAGTAAGTTTGAGCAACAGAATTAAGATTGGGTCCATTGTTAAAGTAAATCGTTTAAACTTTAGCAGAATTTTGACAACATCATTTGTAATACATTGTTTGTCATTTGGCAGTGAAACTGGCAGGATTTCGTAAATGTTTGCCAGAATACCATGCAAAATCTGATCACCCCTCTCGGGTTTGCTTACCGCATTGGTGTTGTCGAACAGTGTTGCCAGATGGTGTAATACTACACCATTTTTTACAAAGATTGTGTATTTTTACATGCATGTTTGTAGGAAAAATGTCGTGCCACTCCATCGAAAAATTCTTTGATATGATGTAATTTCAAGCGTTTTGGCACCATTCTAAATAGTACAATTTCGCTGAATCTTATACGCAAAATGAAATATTTGACAGATCAACTTCAACTGGTTTCTGTTTTGCATTAGCAACACCAAATAGCTATATTTTATTTTAGCACTGCATCTTGCTACACGGTCTTATAGCCCGAGTCTTCGATTGCGATTTATATTGAAGAACACGAGCTTGCTTGCTTTGTATATCTGTGCCACCACCCGCGGTCTCAATTCACTAAGTTGTTTATTCGGGTTATTTTCATTCTGCCTTATCACTGTTCATATATTTTCGTTCCATGTTTAGCCTTTCGTGTCCTTGTTGCAGGTGACCTGAATAAAAAAATATCGTTCGTAGTGGGCGTTCTCTCGACCTCGTTCGTTCGTGACTTACTCGGGCTCATCCGTTAGAGCCCGAGCTGCCTTATGCAATTAAGTTATTTTCAAAAATAAAATTAATATCAGACTAAATTTTTTCTGAAGCAATATATTTGTATAGAACAATGTTGAGAAAACTGCGGCTGGTGAGCCGCATCCGGTTCGCCGACATGTTTTGTGCGGCTCTTCTAGCTGTATAGCAATATCTCAAAATGATAGCGAGTTGTCGCTTATTATTTAATGTTTGTGTCATTTATCAATGTGTTTATACGAATTCGTAAGGTTGGTTTCCAGGGAGTCTACGCGATTCGATGTAGATTCTTATGTAAAACATTTTCTGTAAAACTGTACTTGTTTTGACACTACAAACGGATTTTGCGGCTCGTTGGTGTTTTTGGTTTTCTGCAAAAAACTCTGCTGCTTAACAAGTTTGCCTACCCCTGGTACAGAACATTGGATATGAAGTCCAATCCAGTGGACAGTTCGCATTTCGAGAATAATTTCAAACGAACGATAAATTATCCAGTAACTCGGACTAATATGAACGAACATAGTAAGCAGAGGACTAGCTGGCGTTATCATTGCTTTTTGACGAACGTTACTCAAAAGTAAAGTTATCATGAGAACTTCTCATTTACTGTTACGTAACTAACGTCACAGAACAACGGCAGTGCCAGCCAGATTGAAAGTAAATGGAAATTTCAGTGACACAAGGCTCGAACGGTGGCAAAGCAATTTGAATTTCAGGTGGTTCACAGATACGTTTTCATAGTGGTGTAATTTTGTCTTAATTAGTGTAATTTTGACCTTCATATGGTGTAGAAGCTGAATGTGAATCTGGCAACAAAGCCCCTCTCACCCCTATCTGGTGATGTAATATGAAGACGCTCCCTTAGCTCTGGGCATGCTGTATCTGTACTTACTTGTGAACGAATTTTGTGCAAGATTAAGAACAACTGGTTGCATTTATGTGCACAAGTCAGTGTAGCGTAGGTAGATAGGGTGTACTGTGGAGAGAGGGCGTTGAGAGGGCTTATAAAACATTGCATAAAATTGCTTAAACATGCTGAAAAAAGTTAATGACGTCATATTTCAATGCTTGTGACGTCACAGTTGCCAGTTCAAAGCACAAAATTATTCTACATTTTTTGACTTGGATTTGTGCCCCCCCCCACTTTGAAAAAGGTTCCGCCACCCATGCGTCTGTAGGTACAGCACGTTCCTAGATGACCGACCAGCAAATGTAAATCAGGTTTGACATTGTACGTAGGGCCATATAGTCCTCTAGTTGGAGCCACAAACACTATAAAGAGTCACTAAAGTTGCAGAATGCCTGCCATTGATGCATTTTCAGCTTAGAAGTTGTTTTTCAGTCAGGTGCACAATTCTGTTTCCAACAGCCTTTTTCTGTAACGCTAAATTTACGTAATTTGTCAAAACACGGATACCTTTGATTTAAATGAAATTACGGTAGATATTTCGATATACACCTATTTTTCTCGCCAGTAAAAATGAAATCCAAATTTTTTTCTGACACAGAAGTGCAGTTGTTTTTAGGGTTGTTGTTTCCAGTGCAGTGTATTAATTTAATAGAAAATTCTCCATCCATCTGTTGAGGTGACTTCTGCATTTAAAAAATTTAATTTCACCTGCATCACATATTGCTATATCTTATAGGTGAGCTGTTTGTGGCTGCTGTGTTTGTGGGAATTTCCTGCCGCCTGTACCGTGTTAGTGGCAAGGCACAAAGGGAAAACGTTATGTAAAAGTACATTGCTCTTCTGCTCTACCTTCCAAACAAGAACATATTGCCCTCTGAAATAATGTCATGTTCTACGATCCAGCAGGCCCGTAGCCACGTTTTAAGGTTTGAGGGGAAATACATTGTTAGGGGGGGAAAGCTTTTTGTTTTTAACCTACCACATGTTTAAAACAAATTTTTTTTGGGCACAACAAAATTTGGGAACTTTCGTTTTGCTGCACTTTTGTTCTGGAGCTTTCAACTTGAGAGCGGGTAATCAAAACACAGAACATTAGGCCCGCACGACGAGACTACATGTTTTCGTAACATATGGCATTGTTAGCACAGATGTTGAGTGTCGCGTTTGCGCTCAGTCCGACTCAAATGAAGAATGTAACAATCGCAATCAATCTTGCAAGACGCTGAACGGAGAAGGCTGCCAGAACTTTGTGCGATCAGAGAACTCCAGGATGTTCGTTGAGAAACGCTGCAAGCAACTGCAGGTAGTTTTCTCTACATGAGTGAACACCTGTGAGATTCAGGCAATGGCAGTAGCGAGTGAATGTGGATGAGTTTCATTAAAAATGTCTTCTTGATACATATCACTAAATGGCTAGAACATCAAGCACAAATTTACTCAAGCGGCCTTCTATTGATCGAATGCACTGAAAAGACAAAAAATGTGTGAAAACGTCGGGGATGCGACACATTTCCTATTTTAAGCATGTTAGACCGCATCAGCCACATTGCAGGAATTACATTCCGAATAGAGGTGCATTATGGAATTTTACCGTTTCAAGCAAAATCAAAAGGAATTAGTCTTTTTTAAAATACAACATCTTTGTCCTCAGTATTTTGCTTTGAAACCAATTAGTTGGTTTTGTTGCAACCTCCCGGTTGGCGTTACGTTGAAATGTGCGATTCACCACGAACGGGATGTGCGCGAAGAAAAACATCCATGTATATGTGGCGCGAACAAGCAATAATAGGGTGATCTCGTTGGGTGATCTCTATTGCTCCTTTCTGTCACAGTGTGAAGCTTTGGGCACTTGCCGCTCGGACTTTCCGATCGCAACAGTTTGGCTATGTGTCCAGAATATCTCAGTAAAGGTTGGCGAGGCAATTCCTCGATTACATTTCCGACCTTGCTTGGTCCCATCATGGTGCGGAGCCAACAGAACTACCTGAAATAATTGCTGATAGCCGTGGAATATTTCGAGTCCTCCTAAGTCTGCTGCCTCCACGAATCTCTCCCCAGACGAAAAGCGGGAATAAAAATGAATGAATGAAACCAATTCACTTCTTTCTAAAGTGCTCTCAGCCTATCTTCTGCAATCACATTTCATCTGGTGAACTTTCACGTTTCCGTAAAACTGTATTTGAAATATGTTTTTACAGCTGCAGTCCTTTTTCAGACTGGCCTTCTCCTTGCTGGTCTTATCTTGCTATTTGTTAGATGTTAAAATATTTCCTTAGTTCGGCTAAAGTGATTTTAAAATGTCAGGTGAAAATCGTTTGATAACACTTGTTAATTGTCATAGCGTGACTGGTCATGCATACATCAATTCCAGGTTTTCTCTGATAACAAAAAAGAATTTTATAGCGAAGTTACTCGTTTTGGAATAAGTAGTCTGCATTGAAAGTTCTTTATTATATGTTCGCACAAGACGTTTAAACAAAAACCCCATGATTTATCATAAGATCGGTGATACGCGCAACTTGTCTTCCGAATCAATCTGACTGCTTCACGGCATTTAATCATTCTGCACAAACATATGTTTTTCACAGGCATGTCACACGGAAGCCAGAACGCTGTTCATGCAAGGCGTCTGCGATCCACAAAAGACTGTGTCGCTATGTTCCTACTGCTGTGAAGGGAATAACTGCAACGACCGACTGATCTGGCTTCAGCCTTCTTGGTAATCACAGTGTTTAGTTTCTTTAGACTAGTGGTTCTTAACCTTTTGTACATATCTTACCCTTTTATCAAACAAGATTACCAGATTTACCCCAGATACACTCAATGGTGCTCATTTATTAAAAATACGATATTAAAAATTCTTACAGTTTAGAATGATTTTTAAAAATTTACATTTGCTGCAATTTTTGGTTCACTAAATTTACCCCCTTGCAAGATAAAATTTACCCCAGGGGTAAATTTACCCCAGGTTAAGAACCACTGCTTTAGACCAACAGGACCAAATGCATTTAGAAGGCTCTCTGTTCATGTCCAAGTGCGCACGAGTCTTTCCGATTTCATCAATTAGTGGTGCTAGTCTGCTATTAGTCTTTACTTTACTACAGTAGGTCTCTTCTATTGAGTCATCTTAAAACTATAGCTGTAGAGAGATATTGTTTTTGCAAAATGGATTTCCTAACAATATTCAAGTTTTCTGTTTTATCAACCCTAAAGCCTTACATTTTTAGTAACACAAAAGTTTGAGACAAAACGCTCAACAAAATACATGGCTAAGTATTTTCTGGAAGTTTCACCTATAACCTACAACAGTGTTTTCAATCGGGGTTCAGCAAGTGCCTGCCAGGAGTTCCGCCGAAACAGACCGCATTTGTCTGGGACGAANNTCGCAACCACAGTTCTATATATTTGTACCAATACAGACACTTGGACCATTGCATAGGCATCCGTGAGCAACGCAAACATTTGCGNAAGGTTCCGCTGCAGTAAAAGGGTTGAAAAACACTGGCTTACCAGGGTTGCCAGACGGAAANTTNAATAAAAAGCNAAATAATGCTAAAAAGAGGCCAGAAAAAGGCCAAACCAATTGTTTAAAGGCCAGAAAAAAGCCAAACTTTATGTGCGGTATTGCCATTCCTTTGTCACAAAAACACGCAAATTACAAGCATATCAAAAATTTTTTTCTTCGAAATTAAGATTAAATCTTGCTTGGCATTGTACTGGAGCACTGATCTTCCTTGACTTTTCATGGTTTGTGAAATTGCATACTCTGCGTAAATAGTGCAAACAGTTTGCATACAGATCTATCGGCACCTTTTGCACCCATACGAAAGTCATCTTCCACTCACTCCTGTATTTACGACCAGAATCATAAGAGCCCTTCCACTTCGATGTCATTGTCGCATTTCTATCGCGGAGACGCAGACCTGTCTGTAAGCGTTGAGCCTGCTTTGTGCTTACACAATACAAACTGCAGTGAGTGCACACATTTCCAGTGATTACGTAAAAACTTATTTTCGAATCTAGCATCCCTCAAATATTACTAAAATCACAACGCGGGCGCCTGATATAGCATTTATCACAAAAAATTACAAATGTGTTGCCGAAAAAAATGGAATGGTAATATTTTCCTTCAAAACAATCTATTTCAGCGTAAAAAAGGCCGAAAAAGAGCCGAAGGGCCAAACAAATTTTTTAGGGCCAGCCAACTTGAGATGAAGCCAAAAAAGGGCAAAAGGCCAACTAAAATTTTTTAAGCCAACCAACTTGAAACGAGGCCACATTTCTGAAATTTGGCCTAAAAAAGGCCAACCTGGCAACCCTGTGGCTTACAGATGTGAGCTAACTTTACAGTGATCGTCGTCTTAGGTGTCGTGATGGTACTTGATAGGTTTGCTACGCATGCACGTTTATGAAAATTCGAAACGAAACTTCCAAAAATTTTATGAGTGAGTGCTTACCTAACCTCATCAGGATTTCTAATTTTTGATCGGCCTGATGAAACACGCTTAGTTTTCGTATACCCCAGTTACCCCACCGTAAGCTTCGAATGCCAGAAGCAAGTTCACGGTGTCTCTTGATGATCTTTGCGCTTGTTTGCTGGAAAGCACTTGTACAAGAAACTAGTTTTACGGTATGTGTGGAGCGAATTTTTAGTTTTTAACGTGTGATTATTTCCATGTAAGCACCGCACTTGAAGGTAAAGCATTCAATTGTGCTGTATACTAATATCAGAAACATCGATTTGTTTTCGTTCAAGAACATGAAGCTCAGTTTGATCAATCAAAAAAAAAATAATAATCTTCGAAACCTTTGTTTGAAAGCTACTGTTGTTCAAAATATTCCTTGTCGTTCAAGCTTGAGTTTCTAGAAAAACACAGTTACTGCAACCCGGTTGCTGGTCTATGTTTGCAGGTACAAGGAGCCTTGGGACTACTGGTTACGGCAGCTGGTCAGGTACGCCCAAGCGATACAGGACGGCAGACATCATTTACCCGAAACAGAAAACTTTGAAGTTTTCGCCGAATCGAGATCGTCCGTACTCATGGCCGATCTACCCCAAGAGCCTGGTGTGCCCATATTAAAATCTGCTCAAGGCAAAACTCAGAGCAAATTTCTCCCCTCAGGTCAAGACTCCGTTATTATTCAAACCATCCTTGCCGTATATCGATCGAATGAAACCGATCCAGTTACAGCTCTGGTAACCGAACTTCGTCGTTTATTTCCGAACAGTACTGAATTTTTGCAATTTTTCTAAAGCATGTAAGAACAATTCTGCCGATACATTTGCTTTAAAAGTAAGCTTGTTGCTCGACCTAAAGTCTTCTTCAGTCAGGCATTTCAGCGTAACGTGCAAGGATTCCAATTGTAGATTTGATCAGCAGTTTAAACTGAACCTTAAAGATAGCAATCGCTTGCAGCTCAGCATAGTCTTAATCGGACTTTTATGATCACGCTTTTTGTTTTTGCATTTTCGATTTTTTCCAAATTCTCAACGGCTGGTCTCAAGTTCAAAGTCGATCAGCGCAAGGGATATACTGTGCAAGAGTCAGATTAGTCACATCAAAATGGTTAATACTGCTGTTGCGCACTGAACTGAGTGCATGGTTCTCGCCAGCTTTTGAATGACAAGTATGCCGGAAATCTTGGCTTCCTTGGCATGTAACGTGTCTACTCTCCACGCAAAACATATTTACTAATCGGGAAAAAAACAATAACTTGTGAGGTATCCGTAAGCAGGGCCGGTGTTTGCAAGAGCGGGGCCCGATTGGAAACACTTTTGTGTGGAAATTTTTGAGGGGTGTATCATGGCACAATGATAAAAATCGGTGATGTTGAAAAGGCGAAGCCCGAAAGGGAGACGCCAAGACCTCTCCAGCAGAGAATGCAATGGACAGCGCCTTAAAACCCGATAAATCAAAGAATTACAACCTTTATTAACACCTCCTCTCTGACCAGGTACCTCCCTGACCAGAAGGGAAGTACGAGTTTAGTACCTGCAGAGAGGAGGTATTGAGTGCTGTGCTAGTGCATATCCAGAGCTGAAAAGTTTGCACTTGTAGCAAAATATTCCACTTTTTCCAGGCCAGGAATATTAGCCATTGGATGACCTACCGCTTCACCATTTGGTGATATTCTTTTGCAGTGACACTTAAAAGACGTGCCCATCACTCTCGTTTCTGGGGAAAACTTCTATTATGATTGCAAGCGGTCCTATTTGCGCTAAATAATCCAGGTTAGTCCCTAATATTCCGACTTGTAACTCCTGGCTAAGTATCAGGATCATTTGTTCACCCAACTTTTAAATTTTCTTGCTCACATGCTTTATCAGATGCACCATCCGACGAGGTTCCTACTTTATTAACACATTCGAAACGACTTATATCATTTCCCGTACTTAAATTTCCACTTTTAGTATCTGGCGTAGGATGACCACGTCGCCATCTTCANTGTGGTGTGGCATTTAGGGTATACTCTCAGTGGTTAAAATACTTGTTCAACACATCTTTCTTTTTTCTGCTCCGGTCTGTTTTTGCTTTAGCTTTAGGCCTCTTTTGGCTGCCAGTTAATATTTTCGGCCTATGTCTCATGGCCTTTGAATCGTGATATTACAGGCAAAGCATATTCTTAAACAAATATTGCAAACTCGACTTAAATCCAAAAACAAAACACCTGCTTATCACCATATAGTATATACTTTACACGTGGAAATTTTAACAGTGAAAACCACTGAATACAGCACCGATTAAAAGAGTACAAACTATATTAGAGCAAGTTGTGCATATCCCGAGAAGGTTAAAATTATTTTCTCTATTAAAGTAAAGAAATGTATATGAAGTGATTGCAGATCTCCCAATAAGTTTAAACCTAGTTTTTAATTTTTCATAACAGGCAAGTACTGTAGTAGCCTCAAACACCCACTAAAGTTATTCCACTTTCCACTTTTTCGGACTTCTAGCAACTTTCAATTTGTTAGGCTATATTGCACAAATTACGACGCCAATCTGTGAGATTAGTGCCACAAAAACATTAAATTTTCACCACAGGAACATCATGAGCCTTACTTCACTTGAACCAAATTGTCACTTACGTTGCTTTGCAAATGGTTTAACTGTTAGTAATTTTCTGTTACTTTTGAAGGAACCGTTATTTTTTGCACACCTGAAATAGTCATTCATAATTGAAACTAAGTTTATTTCAAACATTTTCGCCAATCTCACGTTGCCTCATCAAATCCTTACGAGAGAGAAAATGAAGAACCGCGCTATTAAAAAGACTGACTATGCAGCACACATTTGCAATTACGAACTAAACGTTACCTTCAGAAAGACAAGAACTATTGAAACAGCTACAAGTGTCGAACAATATTTTGCAGCAATTATTGAAACATGACCTGCCAAATACGAAACGCTTTCGTAAATGAAACAGGAAACAGCTTCAAAACTTTAGCCCTCTCTGCCTTAACGAGGTGGAAGTGAAAGAGCTTGGCTGCACATTACTGAAGACAATGACCATTCTTACTATAAAATTTGATAAGTGTGTTAAAAACCGCGCAGTACACTTGAATTTTCGTTGGCAACTGATCCCACGCTTGCAAAATACTGTGGGCCCCACCGTGGATTTTCGTTAGTTTTGACCTTGCTGACTGCAAAGACATTTTGAGAGACCGCAACTGTTTTATCTGAATAGCGAGATGATTGTAACGCAAGATTTTGGTGTATTTTGATGGTGATAGTGAAGCAAGTTAATACTTTATTTTGAGACACAGTTGGAAAAGTTTGAGAACCGTTTTGGTCCCTCAAAACACCTCTAAAAACACTGGGCCCGGCGTTGGCACTACACAAGCAGCTTCGATAGAAAGTGTAAGTTTGCGTAGGTTAGTAGGCGTAGCGCGGGGCCCGATTAGACGAAATTGGACAAATCGGCTTAAAACCGGCCCTGTCCGCAAGATCAAACCAAACTTGCAAGGGTGGGTAACATTTTAACCATGCGTTTTTGCAGCAATGCTTGCGCAGCAGTGCAGTTAAAGGTCTATTTAGAGAAATTCATTTTGGTCGTTGGAATGTTAAAATAGGGTTTTGCTCTATGCTGCCCACAAGAGGCGAAAGTAGTGAATGTCAATCTGTAACGTTTGCAACCATTAGCTTTCTGAACTTATTCGCACGTGAATGATAGAAGTGATTGTATCAGCTGTTGCAGAAACATAAGTAGCTTATTGATATAACCTGTGTTAGGAAAATGTCATAGCAGAATAATACAAGCCCTTCATCTAACGACATGAAACAGCTTTAAAAAAGTGCGATGCCCAATCTTTTTCAACAAGGCGAACAATTGACGGTTAATTAAAAACGCATCTGAAAAATTCCACTTTTTTGCAAAAACAGCATGATACCGTTGAAGCATCATGCACCATTTTAAACAAACATGCACGCTATTTTTCTAAATAATTGTTTTTTCTGAATTTACACANTTTTTTCTAATTCATNCATAAAATTCTTTTGATCGCCGACAGGTAAAACGAAATGGGCACACTGCTCCGGAAAGGTGATCTGCTGAGGGCAGTTAAGCATAAATCTCTCGCCGAGGAAAACGAGTTATTGGAACTGCAACTTATGACAAGCATCGATGTCCGCGACCTTTCACAGCGGCGGTTCATCACAAGGCGAACGAAATTACGGCGCATGAACAACGTGCGTGCAGCCATGCACGGTGCCTGCGAAAGAGAAAACAACACATAGGCGATAGTACAAGATTATAAGATGGTTCCGAAGCGATTGGTGTTCAAACGAAACGATTCAAAGCTTCAGTTAAACTCGCCGCAATAATAGTTGGAACTTTGCTCGCTGGGTTATTGAGCGGCAACGACCAAATATAAGCGACTCAACGGCAACCCTGAGGTCTTCAGCAGTGCGAACAATCCGTGTGGGTAGAGGCTAAAATTAAGACTTTAAACTGCAAATTTGAGATTGAACATGTCAAAACTTTGAAATTGAAAGATTAAGTGAAACGGAAATAATAGACCGCAATAACTCAAGTCCCTCTACTGGCCTTCGTGCTACAGATTTGGAAAGCAGTTGTTCAGAAAAATAACTTGAGTTTTGGGATTTTCCACTTTCTCTTTTTAGCGGGGGGTTTGTCTCGACTTTCTACTTTGGCATCCGTTTCTGCTTCCGCAGCAGTTTCGATGACGTCATTCGTTTCCGGATGATTGACGTAAGACACGTTCATCGTCCCGTGAAGATTTTTTAAAACGTCGTTCTTTGTGAAGGATGACTGTTGCGACGTGTATGACGTCAAGCGGATTCCACGTGGCGGCAGTGGCACGCAGTTGCTCTGTGCCTGGGAAACGCGACCGGATACTGACGTTTTTCGCGATGACGCAGTCCGTCGATGTCTATCAGGAGGTCGAATTTCGAATCCGGTAGCAGGTCTTTCCAGGTCATCGTCTGAATAGATGCTGTCGGCATCCTCGCAGTTAGGTGGCAGCAAGGAGCGCACTTTTGAGGGATTTTCAAAGCTGTGAAGCGAAAAAGCAGTCCGCTAAAGTTTGTTTTTTTGCTTTAGCATCGCTAGGGATGTGAGCCTCTGAAATCTAGCGAAGTTTAAAAAATGTGTGGCACTCAAAGCACCTTACGGCGTACAACTTGTCTGAAATAGATCAATATGGCGTACACCAATCACCAAGAAAATCTTTAACTCGTATTATGGCTAATCGCTCGGGAATACTTTGTACAATCAGGGAACCGTTGCAGAGGTTATCGAAGTACATTAGGCATGTCTACAGTATATAAAACTGAAACTAATAGGAAGATCGATGCATAGCCGAGATCCTCTATTACGGTATTGTTGGTTGTACGATAAATGATCATCGCTTCACCTTGCCGGTGAAATCCGAGGTACTTGATCAAAAACGGGCGCGTATAGTAGCGGTTTAAGCTTTAAACACGGACACCTGAAACCTGAAGCTTTAACCACAGGTATTTCTTAGTTTTACTGCAAATATTGATGGTACTATGGTACTTTTTTTCGACCGTACTTGTTTGAAGTGATGATGCCCAAGTAGTATCGGCAACTTTACGATAGCGACGTATCTGAAGAGTCCTCAGTTCCCTAACCAGCAATCCCCTCAAATTTCCAACCCTTCAGACTCACAAACCAGCTCACCGTTTTGGTTGACTGCGCGTTGAGTAGAGATCATCGATATCCTCATCCAACGTTGTGGCGTTAGTGCGGCTCATGGCTATAACAAAAAAGGTAAGTGCGTCACGCCTAACCCATGAAGTGCAACGGTCTTCGAAGTTTCGTTGCAAAGCGGCCTGTTTAAGATCACGTTTCCTGCCTCGTACACATTTTAACCGATTCTCAGTGCGCAATATTTCGATGAGACAAAGTCCTGCTCCAGTCACGCCCGTAACCGGGGATGGGCAACCGGACAATTGCATCCCCGAAATTTTCAAAAACATGTTAGAACAACAAGAAGTTACAGCCGAAAATAGTGCAACAACAAGTTACAATAATTTTATAATTTTGCCCCCCCCGAAAATATCAGCTGATTGCGGCCCTGACTCCAGTCAAAACTCAACGAAAACAACTGCAAGCACACAAACATTCATCTTTGCCTAAAAAATCATTACTAGAAATTCAAGTGTCTTCGATAAGCTCCGTCGCTACAGTGTGAGACAGTTCTTTGAAGCATGCTCACCGTCATGTAAACTCGACCGCCTTCGTGTTGACGGAACTCGAGATGGAGCTGCATCCAATGCTGGACGATTGATCACAGCCAACTCTCTTCTGTAAAAGTTCCGCTTACCGAGTTGTCGCGCCTGTTGGCGACATACAAAGCAAGTGTCAGCCGGTTATTGTTTTTCAAATGTTGTTTGTCAAAGTCGAAGCTCACCAGTTTGGTTCAGTGAAGTATTCTCTTTCTCAGATAGTGTGTTTTTTTACAGGTAATAAACTATTGTTCATTAAGCTGGAATTGCGAAACTGCTGCTAGGTTCGTGGTGTCTGCAATTCGTTGCCTAAGTCATCTTTTGCTTTATGCACGTGAATGACGTCGCGCTAGGCTCAGATAGACGCTATACAACACTTTTCGATACGATACAAATGCAGTGATCGCCGCGCTTGCGAAAGAGTAAAACATATGCAGTGCCACCCACCTCAGCCACTTCGTTCATGCCATCGTCAACCACTTCACCATTTCTTGTGATGCCCAGTCGCTGCAACCTGGCTGCTCGGGCAGGACTGAGTGGCAAGCTGCAAAGAGCCGAACGTAGCCCTTACGGTTGATCCATTAGAAACGCAGTTTGGGGCAGACCCGTAGCCACGGGGGCATTTCCACCAAAAGTGTTTGTGCCCCTACAAATTGTGATGTGCCCAGAATATTTTGCATTAAAACACACAATGAAAGCAATAATCTTACCCCCTAAAACTGTATTCCCCCAAACTTTAAAACCTGGTTACGGGCCTGGTTTGCGGTGCACGTAATAAGAGTGTTTTTGCGGCACATTTGGCTAAATTTTGCTAAAAAATAATACCGATTTGTCAGACATTTACTGTAAGACTCAGATTTTGTTTAGCTGTTTAACTAGTTAGTTTCACTGCGGGATGTGTTTGCAAACTTTAGCGAAGGTATACTGTTATAATTCCGATGCAGCTGTGCAAGTATGTTTTCCTTAGTAAGCTCGGGAATTTTAAGTAGAATGTCAGAAATGTGCATATCTTTTTTCAAGAGTGTGAGGCATACCGCCTGTTACCAGTAGCGTAGCCAGCCCAAAATTTTAGGAGGGCCAAATACTTCAACTTTAAACGAGCAAAAGCCTTTTGTTTGGCACACCGCCTCTTGAAGTACAAAATGACAGGATATGCTAGGAATGTGGGGGTGTCATGGCCCTTTTGGCCGCTCCAGGGTACGCCTGTACCTATCCCTGCTTGTGCCCTATATTAATTTCCTGGTTTTGTTTAATTTGTAGTCGCTGGCGACAAGCTATCCACGCAGAGTTATGCATGTGCATCTGTTAGTATAGTACGTCTATCGGGAATAATTGCATGTCACTTTGAATTAAAACACTGCTCGAAGTGAAACGTTGTAAATATGAGCTGTTGCTTTTTATGCTTGTCGTCATGTGCATACAGAAAGTGCTAAAGCCATGTTTTATCCTATTTTAACGAATTCGTTGAGCACAGGGCACATTGCATTCACTGTTTCACGTCACTGCAGGTAGGGGAAAATAAGTAAACCTGTCGAGGAAGTTGTATGAGGTGGCGCGTTAAGTGACACATTTCATTGAGGTAGTCGAAAACGGTCTTTCTATAAATCGTTGAAAAACTCTGGAAGGTGGCGTTTCACCAAATTGGCTTTTGAAGTAAAAGCAAGCCAAAGCGTGAAAGAAAATCTTGCCGTTCAGCCCAGGGGGACTGCGCAAATAAGACAGGCAAGCGCCCACTGGGCCATTCAACCGCTCAAAAAATTTCCGAAAATGTGCGAACGTCAAAAAGGTTACAACGTTTTTGAATATTCGAAGTAAAATATTAGATTCATCTCAGGCGCGAACCGTTCAAAACCATGCAGATAAGACAAGTTCCCGCAGGAAAAGCGAAAAGAAGTAACGCTAAATTTACTCGGGTAGTTCGTCGTGTACGGAACGGGAGCGTCTCGAAGAGCGTATGGTCGGGAAATCAGCGACATCGCGGTGACTGATGCTGTGTTGGAAGGAAACGACAGTTTCTTCTTCTGCTACGTCTTCGTTGTCTGACGCATAGCTTCGTTTTGAAACCGAATCAGATCTGCATCGGCAAAGCTTTAGCAGCCGGTCGCAAAGGATTTGTCGCAATCGACGTTTTGTTACGGCTTATTGCAAAACAAACGCTTGGTTGTCAACTGCTGCAGTTACACCATGGGCGTCGGAAGGAGGGGGGCAGAGGGGCCTTGGCTTACCCCTGGATTTTGAAATTTGACATTTTCCGATTACCTTTTGAGGAAAAAGGGTTGATTCCATGGTTTCGAGAGGGAAAACTGAAATTTCAGCACTTTTGCCGCCCTCCTGGAAAAAATGTTTAGGCTACCCCTGGAAAAATCCACTACTGTCCCCCCTGGAAAAAAACCTTCCGACACAGATGAGTTACACCACTATGGCACAGAAGCTCTATTTAATAAGCACGAATAAAGCATGGCGCAGGAGTTGGTGTCTCAGCAGAAACAGACTGCGACACAAACAAATTTTATTTCGCCGAAAATTTTTCAACACGACCAACCGCTCCGAAAACTGAATTCCGACCAAAAAAGGAAATGACTGCAGCAAGCAGCACTTTTGTCTTTGCAGTCTTTGTTTTTTTTGATAATCGATACCAGCTAAAATAGCATTTAAATGAAGCGCGCAGGTGGCTGGGTTTTCAACGAAAACTGTTCATTTTTGCTCTTTCTACCCAGTGGTGGATATAGTGCCAAGAAACGAAGCGGGTGAAGGCTTTATTGAAACGCCAGTGGATGAATTACTATAGTGAAAACTTTCAGAATTTTTTGTTTGTGGAGATCTTCACAAAAAACTGACAACTACTGTAAGACGTCTATTTGATGATGACACAAGAGATAGGTGAAGGCTGTTCACCCTTAAAATGATACAGGATGCGACGTTTCCCGCGTTCCCTCCCCGCGACAAAACCACTGCTCTTACCCGCAAATCAAAGAGGAAAGTGTGTCCCAGAAATAAAATTCTTGTCTTTCGCGGTCCTTATCCGGGTACTGGACAAAAGATTTTTCCGCCATGACCACCTGCAACGTATCGGGCAGTTCGGACCAGTCCAGGGCGTCCAGGACCACCACGATCACAGCGTCAGGAGGTCCTGCACCATTCATCCTACCATGGAGCACCTGGGTATGAAAATCTCATTCAGTGCCTTCATTTGGCAAAAATAGTTTCAGTTAGCGACGTACTTGTTTCTTATATAAATGTTCAGCTTGCCGCTTTCAAATCGCTGCTTGGAAAAAAATAACTTACACATTTCTTTTTCCTGAATGTTGTTGCTGCACATCAAGTGAAGTATACATCAAACAACGTAATTTCAACGAGCCTCCATCTTTTTTGACGACTGAACTATGTTGCTTCCTGACTGAATCGCTTCATTTTGCCATTTTTGCTGCTATATTGTGCGTTTCAACCAAAAGGTGGCAGCAGCGGTTATTCCAGGGGTGTAGTGGGGTGGGAACGTCGTTCCCACACTTTTTAGGACTAGTAACCTTTTCGAACTAGTAACTTTCCTTGAAGACTTAGATTTTTCATTTCAATTTCTACGTGTAGCGCCTGGAGTCGCATAAATGAATAAATGACAAGTTATCTCGTGTATAGCACCGTAGCATGATTGTGTAATTACTGTTTGTTACATCAACCGTGTGTAGCGGAGCGACGACGCGTGGGGACGGCGTTCCCACGCCTTTTTCATTTGTAGTGAAATGAAAGTGAGCACTTCATTAAATATTGCTTTGAAATGAGTTGGAAGCTGTTTAAAAATGGCTAATTTTTCGGGTGGTGTTCCCACACCTTTCTTGCTACCACTACATCCCTGGGTAATTCCGAAATGATTAACATTCCAACGAAAAATATTTCTGGATGTGTGCGATGTTGAAATTTAGTGGCATTGTTGTTGTGGTGAACCGAGGTAAAAGCTGCAGAAAACTTAACAAACTTCATAGTCGTCAACTCACGATTATTTCGAGTTTTATCTTGACAGGGTCACAAAATCCGTGATAACTATTTTTCTTGTGCGCGGTTAATTGGTGCAAATGGAAGCAAGATTTTGCAAATAGTAGTAGAGTAAAATGGTTGAGTAAAAAAGCCAAATAACACAGTAGAAATATTTGCGACTTGAAATTGTAACTGATGGAGTTGAATATATGACTAGCGTTTGGAAATAGATTTGGATGTTGTAGTTGGAAGTAAATAACGAATTATTTTATCAATTCAAGGCGTTGAAAAGCTTGTTGTCTTGTTTGGAAAACAGCAGGAAAATACCAGGTAAAAGGCAAATAGCAGAAAAATTCATAGCACTCACATACTTACTTGCAAAACATGCAGGCAAGATTTTTCAGCGAGAAATTCATGTGTTACTACAAGCGCAATCTTCTTGTTCACTTCGAGACACTGACGTAGGTTGCTCTCCTGAAATTACAATATTCAGTGATGGACATGGACGATTATGCCCACAACCGCTGATATAATAATACCCTCGCAACAATACACAATCACCTTTATTGTTTTTCCGATTGTTATTACGTCTATGCTCAATTGACGACTGTCACATTCCGATTCGTTGTAGGAGTGCGACGTGTTGACGGCGCAGTTGACCTTCTGCTGTATCTTTGGCATCATCGTCTTCATCACCCACTCGTGGTTGGATGTGTGGCATAAGACAGCGGCGTCGTTGCAAGCACTGTTCTGAATGTAGGCGAAGTTCATCGTTACACTGGGCGATTACGTATCGAAAGAAAAGAAAGTGTCGACATGTACGCCCTTTGGAGTGTCACGAGTGGTTTTCAAGCCGGTTCATGATTCAGTATCGAAACCCAACAAAATGAAGTGTTGCGTGAATAGAAATTCTTCTTTGTCTATTTCCTTAGCATGGTACTTCACAGTTCAGCTGTCTGTTGCTTTATGCCAGGGTACTCAAACTCGAATTGCTCCGAGGGTCAAATGAGGATTTATAAAGTAACCCGAGGGCCGCATTATAATGCTGCTGCAACAATGGCGGTACTTTTACCTTACTAGTAACAGCTTTTACATCTTATTTCCTGCGAAAGGTATCACGAGTTTTTCAGGCAAATCATTTCTAGTCGTCTGTACGTTCGTTTCGAAGTAACTTGTTCACTCGCTAACCGAGTACTTTTAAACACCGGCGAATAAATTAAATAACGCAAATGTTAAGCTATTTACAAATTCCCAAAAAGCATTGCGGGCCGCAGAAAACACCCTCGTGGGTCACATGCGGCCCGCAGGCCGCGTGTTTGAGACCCCTGCTTTATGCGATGTGGAATTTAAGAACGTGCGAGGTTTCTGATTTTGTCTGGGTCTTTCGCCCTTACCAAATGTTTTTCTCGATTAAATGTCTAATTTTCAGATACCAAGCTCAGAGCAAATGAAAACAAAACATCGCGGATAACATTAATGATGGTGGTGGTACGTCGGGGTACCAATAATCTTCTCACTAATCCAGCGAAGCTCCTTAGCATTGTTTTTGAAGGAGTTCAATTTGAGTATCTTTTCGAGTTCATCACCCACAGAGCAAGGAAAAGGTTTTATTTGCAACGTTGCGTGAACATTTCCGCAAGCGCGAATAAACTTTAGTTAAGCGGCATTTGAATCTTAAACGCCTACGAGGAATTCGTACCTGAACACAAATTTTCTGCGTGAGAGCTTCACTTTCCAAAGAGCTCTTCAAAATTCTGTTTATGAAAAATTGGCAAAACTGCAAAACTAAGCGAAGTACCAGCTGTAGCAAAAGTGTACGTCTCAAATGCCAACTGGCTATGAGGGGAACGAACAGTGATTTACATTACCAAACATGGCGGAACGCTCAATTTGAGAAGAAAAGTGGTCTTTTTCCAATGCACAGTCAAAAAAGTTGAGAAATTCGCAAAAATGACAACGCAACTATTTTGGTGCCACATCAAAAAGTGAGGGAACACATTTCTCATTTAAAAATGTGAGGAACAGCCTTGTCCACGTTCCCCTCAACAACATCACTGCGAATAGTTGGAAAAGCCTGTCTGATCCTTTGCGCTTTCTCCAGTAAGAAGGCAATTTCCTTCAACACCTGACGACGTCATATACTCGCTAACACACAGAACACGAGCACAAATGTTATAGTGTCCTTGTGATGTTGTGCACAAGCTTACATTATCAGTGTGATCAAACAAAATGTTGACTGGATAAGCATATTACGACTTCAAGCGCATTTGTTTCAACTTACCTTGATGACGACATCGCTCTTCTCGTCATGCTCCACCATGTCCGAGACAACCTTAACGCTGTTAGAGGGAGATTCCGAACAGCAGCACCCGCACTTGCTGGGGCAGTAGCGCGCTACGCAAATCGCTAGGACGATCAGACCTATGACCGCCACCAGAGAGACCGGCGCTAAGATGGCGAAGAGAGGAACTGGTTTTTCTGCGATCTTGCATACCAGATCCTCGTCTAGGTTTACCTTCATCAGGTTGGTACCGTCAAGGTTTGCAGGTTCCTTGCAGGTATACTTGTCTGCACAAAAAATGTAGCTTGACACTTCGGCAAGGACCCGACGTCTTTATACCCATTGTGTAATATTACTGTAGAGGGCTGTTCTCGAATTACACTAGTTTCAGCTGGCCTCGGAGAGCAATGTTTTCGAAGCGTCAACCGCTGCAGAAAAAACTGTTGTACAACTGAAGAATTCCAGCGCGGTCCAACAACCGGTAAGGAAGTTGTGAGAGGGCAGTTGCATTTTTTGTTCAACCAGTGGTTCCCAAACTGGGGATAAATTACCCCCTGGGGGTAATATGTGATACTTCGGGGGGAAACGCGGAACGAAAACCGCAGTGTTGATCTGTATGAGAACTCTTTGCTTTCTTTTCACGACTCAAAATATTGAGGGTAATAAGACATAATCACTACCTTGATGTGGGTAACGGCTCGAAAAAATTTGGGAACCACTGGTTTAAATAAAAGCTCTTTCCAAAAGTTCGCCATTGCAAGATGATATTACGTAAGGACGTACGCGACGAACCTGGATTGATACTAACTCAATTTCGCCTTTCCAAAATTTTTGTTTCTGGCTGTTACTCTGTCCATGACTGTTACGGCTTGCATTTACTCTCCATCTGGCTGATGTCATTTCACGTTACTTGGATCAAATAATAAAAGCTAAGTTTTAGTTCTCAAGTTCTCACGTGAGTTTGGATGCAAGTGGGCAAAGGTTGCTTGCGGCGCGTAGGCGAGAAATTTGATGAATTGCTTCAGTTTGCAGTCGCACTTGTATTTGTTGAAAGAAAAATCAGCCTTCGCCAAAGCCGGAAATGTCGCGGCTGTGATTCCATGCACTTCGCTGATGTAGTTTTGTTGAACGTAAAGCTCTAGAACATACACGGTACAGATAAAAAGGTTTACAAAACTCTCGCTTTGTGGAGGACAAACTTCATGTTTATTACTGCTTTCAGCAGTTAACCATACACCCTCAAAAATATTTTCACGAGCGACTTTAACGAAGCTCATTGGTAAATGCGAATAGGTGAACCCGTATTGCTATGAAATGCGCAACAGATGAACTGGTGACAACCCTCATGAAGCACGCAATAAACACGGAACGACGCTTCCAGCCATTGTTGCCAACTCTTCTTACAAAGGATATACCAAATCCTGCCCAAAAATATACCAAATTTATCTGTAACAAAAAGCTTAAAATTAAATGCTGTTTTTTCCATGCTTTTTACTACTTCACTAAGATGAACAGTTGCTGTTGGGCAGTGGCATCATGAAGAAGCTGCAATCACAATTTCTATTTTCCTAACTTAACAGTGACAGCTTTATTAACCATTGGAATATTCAACATTCCAAAACCTGCAACCGCATTTTTATTGCTTTTGTGGTCCACTTCATTATTCTGCTGCATAATAGCTGATTTGCAGTTTCTAATTTTTTGCACTGTTTGCATAAGGGATACACAGCACCAGCAGAACCCTGCTTTGTAAGCCATGTAAACCCTATCAATAACTCTTTTCTAAATCTTATGACACTCTCATATGCAACTTGCCAACCTTAGGATGCATTGGCTGAATAAAAACGCATACCAAGAGTTACATTCCGTTCTTTCGGAACCTTCCATCTCTCTTCCAGTCTCGTTCTCCGCTTGCCGCAACTGCACGCTTACCCGCATGTTATGCAAAATCATGCAAATTTTTTTTTATATAGCTTTAACACCATTATGTTTTCTCTGTTTACGCTTTGCAATATAACAAATAATTTGGTTTGGAAGTATTAATTAAACCCTCCAACAAAAATATACCAAATATATACCAAATTTTTCATATATACCAAATAAAAAATTTGTATACCAAGCACTTTCACAATATACCAATGTACACTGCATATGCACCAGTTGGCAACACTGCTTCCAGCATTGCTACAGCAATGCAACGTATAGCATCGGCAACCTTTGACCTATCGCAGTTACACTGAGGAAATTATGCTTAGCGAAACAGTTCGAACACAAAAGTTTACTTTCACGCAATGGTCGCTAGAATTGAGCTAGCGGTTCTGGACGCCAGGTTGGTATGTCTACCTCATTTTCTGCAATGCTTATCTGAAGGCAAATGAGAAGCAACCGTGCGTAACACCTTTTAAGTCAGCCATGCTCAACATTTCGAAGGTCCTGATGCGGTTCCAGCTCAAATCCAGTTTGCTCAGGGATTCGGCGTAAAGGAAAGCGTCTTTGGGAAAACTTGTCAAACTGCAACCCGTCATGTTGAGAACCTGCGGATAAAAAGCGTGCACCAGTGTGTCAGCCAGTGACGGGCAAGCTAACTGTCTTTGTGGATGATTTTTGGGCTACCTGGACTGTTACCAAGGCCATCTAGACTTAGAGGAAAAGAGGCCTTGCTGTTACTCTCACTGTACCCTACAATTTAATACTTTGTTACGGCACCTTGTCAAAATTTTGTTAGATTTAAACAAAATCAGTCCATGATTGTTTTCAACAAAACTTTAATTTTTGAAGAAAAATATTTTAATGGACATATTCTTTCAAACTGAAAAAAAAAACTTTTTTCTCAAAAATTTTGTTTTCCATGAAAAAATGTCATGAATATTTTTTCTTTACTGCGTCCAACACCGCAAGACAAAGTTTTTCCCGTTGAAATTTGCGAATAAACCATGCTGTAAAATCAGATATTGCATGTTGGTTTCTTGCGGCAGTTTTTATCAAACAAACCATTTTTACTCTTGTTCCTTCTACGGTGTGATACCTTGCATGCATTCTCTCAACGAGGTCTAACGTATTTCATAATAAACTTTGTTGAAGTCCATTTTTAATTATGGCTGTTGTTATGGTAAGCGGAAATTACAAAATGCATGTCAGGAATCGAAATTTTTGTAAGGTTGATTCGCATTTCCTACTTTGTAATTAGATTAGTCTAAGTGAAATGCCATTGATTAATCTAAGTACAGATGTCATAGGTGTACCGTGGAATACTAGACCACAAGCATTAGGAAAGGTCAGCATACATGCTTGTAATAACGCTTGTAGCAGACCTTGAAATTGTCCAGTTCGGTAGGTTTCTTAATTTGCACCAGAAGGATAGCTGTTCCTAGAACTGGAGAGGCTATAAGGGTGTCAGCTGTAGCACTGGATAACACTGACCTTTGAGCAAAAGAAGGATTGCTTACCATTTTCCAGAACTTTCCAGATTAGGTTTAGGTTATCATATTATAAAAATCATTAGATTTTGTCGAGAGAATGCAAGGCAACATGCCGTAGCAGGACAAGGTTAGCTGTGATTATTGGCGGACGGGAAGGAATTTTACTTGGGGGCGGAAAAAAGTTGCCCCGAAAGTAACAATTTGCCCTGAAACTAACTCTTTTAATTTAATCCGAATGGGGTCTGAAACCTCTTGTAAATCTGTTCTATACAGTTGAATTCGTTTATACGGCTTTCGCCTCTAACTTCAATTCGCCTATAACGTTACATTTTGTTCGGTCCCGATGGCATCTTTTACATGCATTTCAATTCGCTTTTAACGTCAATTCAGCAATAACGTTCATTACGCAATCCCCCAGAGGTACCATTATAGGCAAGTTCTGTAGTTACCTTGCTTGTTAACTCAAGGGGGTGAAGTTCTTTGCGTGTTCTGTTCTCCCAGACAAGAAATTTTACGGTAATTGCCTTTACTGATGCAAATATGTACGCGACTTCGATGGCGCAAGGCCAATGGTTAAAAGCGACGGTTCCCCGATCGAAGGGTCTGACCCCCTACACCTGCCTGTGTTATCGTTGCTGTGCGCTTGAACAAGCACTTGAAGACGCGCACTCAAAGGGGTCAAGCAATCTGCACGTCCGTGCCGCCCTCTTCTACTGAAGTTTGCACCTCAGGAAATGAAACACGCTGTTTGACCTACCGACAGATCATATATCAAGCTGTTGACCTACCGACATCCGATTGGTCGATTTTTACAGAAAACGAGGGCTGGTCCAGATCAAAGTCATCATGTCTAGTCACAACGTTGGTCCAGATTACACACTAGACTAGCCCAAATTACACGGATCACCCCCAAGTGAATATACACTGAATACACTGTATTGAAAATTTTTTCCCCGTTCAGGATTGTTGATCAACTTGCGCTTGCCCTGAAATTCTTCAAGCCTGAGGGGCGGCAGCTTCCCACCTCGTACGCCTATGGCGGTGATTGTTTGCTGAAAACTTTCTTAAACACTTTGTTGGCGGAGTTGGGCGCAGTTAAAAGCAAAAAATGCGCCATGAAATTTTGTTTTGCGAAAAAACAGGCTTTGTCAATGAAAACTCATTTTCAAATATATTTTTCAGAAAGAATGCTTTTTGGGGGAACAATTTTTAGAGTTAATTTCTTGTAGCATGTAACAAAATATAGCATGTAAAAATTTTTGACATGAACCATACAGGTCACGATACTTTACCTCAATTCCAAGTGTTTCTCCCATTGTTCCAAAGCTACTGCTAGTATTGTAATTCGCATAGATTTTTACCATACGAATTTTTTTAGGTATATTACACTACAGGGGTAGCCAACCAGTCTAAGACCAAGAGCCACATTTCTTACTATGTTAACGCAGAGCCACATCATACACATGGACACACATGAACATCACCTCATCTCTTCCTTACTCACACACATACCTTTTGCTCAGTTAGATTAATTGTAGTAAATATCACACACTGACATGATAACGATAGAAATTTACCATATGCATGACCATCAAAAGCCCTAAAAAGCACCATCTGTACAATGCATTAATTATATCGATAAGCTTACAACCTTGAGCTTGCATCCAGCATAATATCAAACACACTTTCTCTTACACGGAATTGCGTAAGGCTTTTATGCCATAATTCCAGACAAGTTATCCACATGTTCAACATACAGTTCGTCTGTCCACTCTAGCACCTTTGCTTCACGGTTTGCGTTGCCTTGCCTTTCCTGCGATTACATCTACCCGCGAAAGCGCATGCACACACACGCGAAAATGCGTCGCGTGGACAGGCCTTGATTTGATCGTTTGTGTACGTTCTTGCGCAAACCACAAAGCGCACATCCACGCGGTAACTAACACGTGTGTCGCGTAAATAGGCTCGCGTGCGCATGTGCTTGCACAAGTCACCAAGCACGCTTTCCCGCATTGCGTAAGTCGCATCTCGTGTGTAAGTCGTACCTCGACTTTCAAGATGAACAATTGGTAAAAAATTTGCGACATCTACTCGAATAAATACAGTAATTACGTAACAGCCGCGTGAAACCGGGCAAGAGCTGCATGCTGCTCGCGATCCGCGGTTGGCCAGACCTTGGCTATGCCCATAGGCGGATCCAGGGTGGGCTAAGGGGGATGAAGCCACCCTAAATTTCTTCAGATACGTTTTTTGATCGATGGTTCCCGACACAGAATCGTCCATTGAGGTAATTTTGTTCTATAGCCTTTAAATAAACCATTTCTTGCACTGGAATAGGGACGAAAATATTAAATGCAAGGCCGATTTTCTGAATTTGGGCAGTCTGAATGTGCATAATTCATTACAAATGAAACTTCTAATAAACAAGTTTTTATATAAAAAATGTGGTCCCAATGTTATATAAGTACGTAAGTGTTTACATAAAGTATTTTCATTAGATATACATTATATAAACCGCACATACATAGGCGTAGCCAGGGAGGGGCCAAGGAGCCATGACCCCTCCAAATTTTCAGAATATCTAGTCATTTTTTGCTTTAAGAGGCGTTATCTCAAACAAAATACTGTTGCTCGCCTCAATTCAAGCATTTTGACCCACCCACAAATTTGGGTTTGCCATGCCACTGCGCACGTAAGTATTTAAACTCTTGCTTCATTTCGGTAAGATTGGGCTTCTTGTGGACAAAAGATAAGTAAGCAGCAGAATCAGAACCCGATTCGGGTCCCTAGAATTGAAAATCGGGTCCCTAGAATCAGAGAAAATTATCACCGGGTCCCTAGAATCAGAGAAAATCGGGTCCCTAAAGACCCATATCGGGTACCTAACATTTTTCTTTAAAATAAACCCTGCTTGAAGATTTAATTTGTTTGTTCCAATCTCTACGTGTAGCGCCTGGAGCAGCATAAATGAATAAATGAAAAGATGTCTTGTGTATAGCACCGTAGCACCAAAGTGAAACAGGAAGACCAAATGTAAAAATTCTTGTAGGCGAATCAGTTTTCCTTTATATTTGTCGTGGGAACAGCATTCCACACCTCTTTTTTAGCAATACCCCTGCCTGCCAACAACAATTTTTGGACAAAAGTTCAGCTCAACACGAGATCAGATGCTTTTTTATCGGCCATTATTCTGCTATCTCTAACAATTTTTTTTCAACCTACTGTGCGGTAGGCTCTTTCGAAAATTGCGTTACCGCGTTATAGTCGCATTTCGTACAAAAAATGGAATGGGTGAAAATTTGGTCAATGACTAACTGCAAATTTCGCGTTTCCCGCTGTGACATGGACAAATATTGTCTGATAATTTCTGTGCACTTGTGATGCAATAAACACCTGCTAAGGCAAAGTGCCAGCATAATTACTGCTTTCGCGTTTTTTGGCATGTATGCCTCTACGCGTACCCCATAAGTTTTTTTGGGGGGAAGGGAAAGCTATGCTTGTTTTCGAAATAATATACCTTTTTTTCGACCTTCAAGTTATTTTCTATGGTCTAATGTCTTCGATAATCAAGAGCATTTTGTTTTAAATAGTTTGTGATTGATAGTTTGCCACTGATGGGTAGGTATTTTTGTAAACAAATTTCGCCATTTTGGCTAGATAATCGTGATGTGCAAGGGCGTAAGGAGGTTAGATGGCGCCTGGGGCAAGAAACAAGTTTGGCACCCCTATGTTGGAACCTGAGGCCTTCCGGAAGCAAATGCACTGTTTTAAAAAATCTGCTTATGACATTGTAGTGACTTTTTGGTCTCCCGCAGTGACTAGGCGCTCGGGGGATTGTGCCCCCTTCTTCCCTTCGTTACGTCTCTGATGTTATTCAATAAAAATCGGAAAATTTTCCGAAAATAAACAAATTTTCTAGTTCGAACGTCATGAACTTCTATTCCATGAAGATCTGCAATTTTCGAACACAATGGCCTACGGCAGGGGTGTGCAAACTGCGGCCCGTCAATAGAATTTGTGCGGCCCGCAAAGAGTTGCGATTTTTGAATAGAGTGCGGCCTGTGAACGTTTAACACGTTGCTACTTTGTGTCGGATTGATTAACACAAATTCTCTGTTCTGTTCCTCACGGCGCGCAGTCCTACGACTACATGAAGGAGTGCGTAAAAACAGAACGCTGCGCAATCGTCCCAACAAACCGCGCTGTGACGTAACATTCGCTTGCAGGTTTTTGCGCAGAAAGCAGATGACTGCCTGCCAACAAATCACTGCACGTGCTGTGGTGGTTGACTGCTTTGGTGATGCAGGTTTGCACAGAATTTGATGTTGTGCGGTTGTTCCTTGCAGTGATTTTTTACTTGCGAAACTAGAAACTGGCGAGGACTGCAGTAGCCACGAATGGTCATTCGAGCTCTAGTTCGCACATTTGTTAACTTCGTGAATTTTGATTTCAGCATATCTGTTGATTTTGTCTAATTCTAAACAACCTAGCCTAGAGTTTAGCAATTTCTAAAGTTGGTTTGAATTAGCTCAGCACTCCGCAATGGCAAGTTTAGCAAATTTGAAAGAGACAAGAAAGAGGAAGAGATGCGAAAATTTCAGGACACATGGACTTTTGAATACTTTTTCATCGAAAATGCAGACTAAAGGCCTTTATGTTTGATTTGCAATCAAACTGTAAATGTTACTAAAGAGTACAACGTTAAACGACACAACGAAACAAAACATTCTGAAGGTGATTATTGAAAACTAGATGGACGTAACAGAGAGCTGAAAGTTAAGCAATTAAAGGAACAATTGAAAAGTCAGCTTTGTATGTTTCAGAAAATGTGTACTGATAATGAAAAAGTAGCTCGATGTAGTTTCTTAATTGCACAGAGAATAGCTCAAAATATGAAGCCGTATTCTGATGGTAATTTTGTGAAACAGTGCCTTACTGATGTCGCAGAAGAAATGTGCCCTAAAATGGTACAGGAGTAAGAGAAAGTGTGTCGCGTTGGACGATAGCAAGACGTATCGATGAACTTGCTGGTGGCATTTGCGACACTCTCAAAGACAAGGTGAAAAACTTTGTATCATGGAGCTTCGCAACCGATGAAAGCACGGATGAGAAGGACACGGCATGTTAAATAAAGGTGCGGCCCGTGGGATAATGTGGCTAATGGTATTTGGCCCTCCAGTAAAAATGTTTGCACACCCTGGGCCTACGGCATGGACCTTGCACAGACTGCCCACAAAGGTTACTGGCGGTATTTCACTTTTCTTCGTGTAGTTTTTGTGTCACTTCTATGCCTGCCCCACGCGTTTTCGGCGTGGACCTGTGCTTGTTTTCCTAAGAATAAAACTTTTCCGAAATTCAACAAGTTACCTTTTTAAGGTTAGATAAGTTTGAGAATAATTTCTGAATTGTTTTGAAGGCTGCTTCTGCTCCGGAAACGTCGTAGTAAGCCTGGGTAACGGTGAGAATGTAATTTAGCCAAAATGTGTGGATATTAACCGTGTTTGTTAAAAAAAGTTACATGAGCAGCTGGGTCTTCACTACTATGCAGTCAGTTCACATCCGGATGAACTCGTATTTGAGCACCCCGCCCCTAAAAAAATCCTAGATCCGCCTATGATGCTGGCCATTTTTAGCGTACATGGGACATACTTAGGAAAACCTCGTGAGGCCATCACTTTGGCTTCACGCACTACGCTTTACTCTTCACTGTAAAACATAACTTTTGGGCATCAACCGCGTTTTTTGAGGATCATCATCCAGCTTCACGGAAAAAATGTAATTACAGCTGCATGCATTGTTACTCGAGGTACTATGCTTAGCAAACCACTGGGACAGTTTCGAAAGAACCTGTGCAATTTTTTGATTACTGCATGGTTTTATTGGGCTATAAACATGCTATCAAGACCAACAACATGATGTCAGTGCTGGCAGCGCGGTCCTTTCACAAAGTGAAAATATTGAGGAAACAAGCAAAACATCTCAGGCTTGCGTTCTTCAACGTTTTGAAGAGGAACCAGTCGATACTGTAAATCCAATGGAACAAACAAAAACAACCATACAAATCGTTAAAATGAACAAATTGATTTTCTTGTATGAGCAACTAGTGCGGTATTCTGTAATGTAGAACTTCAAAACGCAAGCGGATCACAATTAAGAAAGACACAGCTATTCGTTGGGATATTTACACAAACAACGGCTACCTTCAAAGTGTGCATGTTCATAAAGTCGTCTCGACAAATTCTCTGGATTGGATTCCCATCAAGTTCGAGCTGTCTTAGAAAGGTCAGGCGTGAAACGTGGCTGCCTACTCTGGGATGAGCTCGAAAACCTGAAGAAAGCAAATCCATACCGGTTGGAGGCGATCAATTTTCGCTTTGAAAGTTTTTGGATTTCTGAGGGAAAAAGGTTATCTTGTGGATAGAACAACAACGTAAATTTTATGTGGAAGCTCACTGATTTCTACGAACCACAATCAACCTACATTTGATACAAAATTTCCAGAGTTTCAAAGCGAATACTTATTTCGGTAAATATGTAGTGGTCGCATATCCCGAAACTAATCCTCACGTTTCATTTTCTGGGTCGGGGGTCAGACAGGACCGTGTCCAAGCATTAAAACTCCAAAACATAGTAAACGCACTGACATCACTGCGCAGCGCTGCTCACACGTATTCTTTGGCGTCTGTAAGGATTCGCCTTGGGCAAAATGCATAAGTATGTTTGCCCTTCCCTCTGCTACGTCTTGAAAAACTTCGCTAAAAAACAAAGGGAACAATATTCAAATATGATGCAGTATATCCAGTGGCGTAGGGACCGGGGGATGCAGGAGGTGGAAGCGTACCCTCAAAAGTTTTGATTTGTCGAAAATTCGGGCAAAATCCGTGAAAATTTGGGCAAAATCTATGAAAATGTTTGCAAAATACCTGAAATTCTGGGCAAACTACCTGAAAATACATACAAAAATGGCACACAACATTGTTTGATTTGAAAAATTGGCGCTCAGTGTGGGGAGAATCGCATGAAGACCTTTTTTCGAAGGTCATCCCAAAAATGATGAAATACTCGAACAAAGAGTTTGGGGAAATTCGGGCAAAAAGTTTGGGGAAATTCGGGCAAAAATCTCCAAAATTTTGCTTGCTCCTACACATATGATGAATATATCAACATTGGCAAGTAAGTTTCAACCACATTCTCAATGCTGACGCAAGTAATGCAGTTTCAATACCGAAGAGCGCAAAAATCCTGAGGGATACGTATATTATTGTAAGAAACCAACTCGCTTTCATTGAAATCATTAGTTATTTTAGTTTTATGTTTGTGTTACGTTACGACTTAGCAAAACTTTCTACTTTTACACTTTGCCTCCCTTACTTTTGCTTAATGCATCACAGAACTTCCAACCAGCTAAACCATGTTTTTCACTGTCGTTAAAGAGCGTGGTACAAACTGCTTGTTGTCTGTCCTTTGAAAGATCTTGCATAAAAACACCTGGCAGGGAACATTCAGGCGACGTGGCCGGATTGGGCGTTTCAGACACACAATTTGGACCAGGGATTTCTCCTTTGGGAACAGTTGCTTAACATTTGAAGGTGTTGTAATAATTCACGTTTGCCGCAAACATCGAGGGATAAGGATTAAACTTACCGATGCAAACATTTTGATCATGCACATTAAAAGCTGTACTATTAGAGGACTGTATTTTCTCAACTGCGAAGATTTAGCATAAAACTTGCCCAAATTTTGTTCTGCGTATCCTCGTTGTAAAAAGCTTCTCTTTATTTCCAGTTCGGTGGCGCATGCCGTAGCCTTTATTCTTGATATTCTACAGAGACGTGGAAAAAATGAATTAGCGTTTTGCGGTCCAGCAACATAGATTGCCTTACTTGCTAAAGTGATAAGTTGTGAGCTCTTCGCTCAACATTAATACTTCCCTGCGACCTGCAAAAAGCTAACTCGTGCGAGTGCCACGTCAACAGAACTTAGAACACGTTCAATGACATAACATCTGTGAAAGTACTTAGCTCAGAAAACGCCTCGATTAAAACTCGGGCGTTATTGAAAACAATGTTTTTAAAGTAACCAACGTCATTTTCATAAACAGCTTGTTTGTATAACCAGAAGTATTTTGCAATGACATGCAGCTGGTACGTACACGGGATAAAATCTATCGGGAATATTAGAGGACACTAGTCTTAACCGTCGTCAACGCATGGACTCATTTACTAATATAACAGACGCAAAATGTTTGAAAGCTATGCTGTTAACTTTAACGCGGCAGTGCCGTTAAAAAATAAAAAAGTACACTTTGACAGCCATGTTCATGCTGTGCTAACACAAAACTATCAGTTAAAAAAGTAAGGTGAAGATATCGACCGGTTCAGTGATAACTTCAAATAGACCAGATTCTTGGGCAGAATGGCAGGGATGACGTTGATTGCGTTTCCACTCAAATCCAGCCGCGTCAGCTCGGTTAAGCCATCGAAAGCTGAATCACTGACGTAAGCCAGCTTTACCTAGAAAAAAAAATAACGTCGGTCAGGGAGATTTGCGAAACCATTGCGCCACGAGCACTGGTGGCCCAACTTGTGAGGTCATACTGTACAGTAGATAACGGTTTGAGCGATGACCCGTTAGCGGAAAGCGCAGGCTCACAATAGAAATATCCTGCCTTGCCCCACAACAAGGAGTAAAAATTTGTTTGAACCTAGCTTTTCTTTTTGGGGTCATGTCCTTTCTACAGAGTATTTACCTGATCATTGCAGTATGGGCATTTCACGAAAATGAAATCTAATTAGAACTAACTTGCTACGTGACGTTTTGTGTATCTGTAATTTGTATAAAATAATTGCTACGACTATCTATTCACGGCATGTCATCTCCGTCACTGAATCCAGGATGAGACAGCTAAAATTAAACACCTATAATTAAAAATGAGAACAAAGATTTAGAAGGATGTTGCCCAAGTGCATATTAGATTATTACCACATAGGCTTTCAAATGCTTAGAAGAGTTTGGTGACGTTGTTAAAAACACTTGGAGGGACTTTGCACATTCTTTAGGAAAGAGTGTTTTGATCCCAAACCCTTGGATGCGTTAATGCTTGAAAGTGCTGTAAACCACCCACCAACCTAGATTGAGAGAAATCTCCTTCCAAGTCGTTGAACTGGGTGAGCATTTCACCTGAGTGGCAATACAGTACACTATGAATAGTACCCGTACTGAGGCATTTGCAGTTAGAGCAATCAACACTGTGATGTTGGGCAGATGCCACTAAAGGCAGTTCAAATCAATGACCATTGCTGAATAAATTCTGTTCTTCACTGATCAGGCCTCAAAAAAGGTTTAAACGATGGCGTTTGAATGATTAAAGGTACAAAACCTAGCTGGAAAGCTCGGTTATTTCCGTGGGTTATGAATGCTTTAGTTTTCATATAATTTTTACATCATTCCATTGAAAAACCTTCAACTGCGTCTAGTAACACCAACAAGATAAACGATTCGTAAGATATTATTCTTTTATGCTGGTGACAGTTAATTTGACCCGCAATCTGGCAGGAGTTCACATGGAAAATTAGAGTAGTGAGTGATTGTTTATGAGCTCGGCGTCCGCATAGACTCGCTGATTCTACTCTTAATGAACACGGCATACACGGTATATTCTACGGTGGTGACCGAGTGTGACCACTTTTACAATCAGTGAAACATTAAAGAATACTCGGTTGACGTTTTGGCAACTATTTGCTTGCGCTATGCTATCATCACGGCAGGATCGTTCGATATATTGCAGTTGAGGTCTTGAACATAAAGTCTATACTCAAACGCAACGAGCCGGCTCACCTTCTGCTCACTGCAGCCTGCAATCTTCAGTTCTTTGAGCTTCTGAAGACTTCCAAACGATTCCGACAGTCGTTTAACTTCCAGGCAAGATATGTCAAGGTACTGCACAGAGCTTGGAATGTGACCAGATGGCACAGAGGTAAAGAAGTTGTGAGAAAGGTCAAGATACAGCAAGTTGGTCATGAACGCTCCTATATCCAAAATATTTCGTTGATTAAATGGAAACTAGGTGGCTGCAGGCATTTTGAAAGTAGGTGGCTGCAGAGATTTTCAAAACAGTTCTTAGCAGCCTTCGTTCTTGGTAAAACGTTTTTTTAAAGATGAAACACTCATTAAATAAGTGAAATCTCTGTAACTTCATGATGACCGAAGTGACGTCATTATAAAAAATTATCGCCAAAGTGTTACAGCGATTTTACAGGTGTTATCTTTTCGCTTCGCTAAATGTAACTGTGTAGACGAGAGGTCAAGGTTTCGGACAGTGTTGGGTAAGCTCACTGTTTTCGTGGGCCCCTTTATGGACCTCGGGCGCTTTAGGGGACGGTTGTTCCGCTTGTACAGTACTTCACCTTGCAGTCTGCACAACTGGAGCACTTCATTGTTTCCAATCTTTTATCATCTTAGGGAACCAACGATTAAAAAAGGTTTGCCCAATTTTTCTATGAACACACCTGCCTAAGCGTTTGTTCATTTTTTCCCATTGCAGGGCTAGTCCATATTATTCTGCTTATTTTCCACCACATGAGTTTTTTTGGGGAAGAGAGCTTTTGCTTTTGGCCTCGCGGACCATTTCAGCATAAAGACCCTACAGCAGTGGTTCTCAACCTTTTCACTGAACGGAGCCAATCCTGGCTTATAACTTTATTAGAGAGCCTCGCTAAAGAAATTTTAACACAAGTCAAATGTCATGTTTTGCTTTATAGCAGAACGAAGTCTGCTACACAAAATATTAGATGTTTATTGAAAGACTGATGAGAGCCGCACAAAGTGTGCTTGGGAGCCGCATGAGGCTCGCAAAACAGTGGTTGAGAACCACTGCCCTACAGGGTCAGAAATCTGATTCAAGAAAATCGCTTTCGACTTGGCGAGCAGCGGTTTACTCATCATTGTTTTAGGACAATTATATTAGTTAAAAATCGATTCATCTTGGCATTAAATTCAGGGAACAGGCGATGGAATGTTATTAGAGGTTACCCCAATATACTACCAACCTTTGTCATCGTGAAGCTTAGGGAAATCACTCAAATTTGCGCTAGACATATTCAGGGTTTGCAACGATCGTCGGGCTTGGCCAAGGTTGCTTGCAGTGAAGTTTGAAAGCTGGTTGAAAGAAAGGTCGAGCCAAGCAAGGCGCCCAAGATCCTTGAACGATTTGTCCGTGATGGTCTGCGACGCATAATTTGAAAATTACTGGCTATTAGTCAAGGGCATGGTCAATGAGAGGTTAGCCAGTTTTTAATGGTACTGTATTGTTGATTTGGATCTGACTAAGTGAAGTGGCGCCATGGGTCAATGTATTTTTTCGTCATACCTCTACTAACATGAGTAAAAACCGTTTCGTGAAGATGTCCACAATATGCTTGAGCTCATGCCAGTCGTGACTCATCGTTCCTCCCCCCGAACCTAAGCGTTGTAGACTTTTGTCAGTAGTTGTGCTTTATAAAGGAGAAAAGCAACATTTCGAAGTATGAAAAGGTCTTGCATTATAAAAATGCTTTCATTTGTTTCAGGAGGCATTTAAAACCAGAAAACCATCGATCGCAGTGGTATGAATGTTGGGTGATGTTGGACACGAATGAGGTGGCAACGGAAGAACGTTGCAGAATAACGAGTAAAAGCTTTGAAAGAAATAGACGACACAAAGGGCTTGCATATCGCTGATCAACAGTAATATTCTAAAATCTGCAACAGCTTGAGATTGTATTTTAACAGCAATGCTGCATTGCTACTGCATTGTAAACAGGAGAAATCCTGCGTTGTTCGAAACTACAAAGATATTCAACGTTTGTTTTTAATAATCAGTTTTTTGAAAACAGTGACAAAACGTCCAACCAGTGATAAAAAAATAAGCTTGGCACCTCGATTGCGTTATGAGACAAATCTAACTTTTGCAGATCCCTCAGTTCGTAGAGGTAGCCGTCTTTGACTTCAGTTATGGAGTTGTAACTAAGATGCAATTGCGCGGCGTCACCTGGAATTTTGACTGGTATAGCTTTCATTCCGGTACTGTAGCAGTCCACTACTTTTTCACCTGTGCAAAAGTTTCGTAGAAATAAATTTGAAAAAACGTTGCACGATTGAGACACTAAGATGTTCGGCAAGACACTGCTATGCTGTTGACATCGCTTTCAAAACTACCTGCCACTGCCGCATGCAAAGAAGTAGCATGAGTGTAAAATGCTACACGAGATGGTTGTCGTAAGAAAGGGGGCAAGCGGCCTTACCCCCTGGATTTTGAAATTTGATATTTTTCTATTAACGTTTAGTAGAATAATGTTTTTCGCTTATTTTCGAGTTGGTAAAATGAAATTTCACTACTCCTGACCCCACTGGAAAAATGGTTTTACACCCCCTGGAAAAAATCCTTTCGACGCCCATGATACGAGGTGCAATCTTCGTCACTAGCTAACTCTCAGCTGTACAGTTTTTCTAGCTTATGACCAAATCTTGATTCTGGTTTGTTGTTAAGCATCACATTCGCTCCAAACTATTTAATTGCGAGTCTAAATCTACCAAATCGGCAACGCTTTTGTAGTTTTTTATGGTGAAATGGTGAAATATGTTGGACGCGGTCCGATGAAACAAAGGGAACATTAACACTGCACCCGTGATTCTCTTTTAGACGTGAAGCTGCTAGCAGCTAAAACGCATGAGATTATTTAAGCTTCAACAATCCGCATAGTGCATTAATCGACAAAATTACACAATGCCGACATATCTGAAAATAGAACAATTTCAGTAAAAATGCAGTTTATAGGTTTCACACTTTCTATCCAAAATAAACGTTTATTAAAAGACTTAGGCTAACCGCTGCATGTGTTAAAAACTAATCAAATATTATTATTCCAATCCTTCAGGTTAAAGACGCGCCTCTACGTCTTACCATTATTTCGGACGTTGCACGAACAGGCCACTGGACAAACGGACACTTTTTTAATTTGTCTCTTCCATCTCTCAAAGAGATCCCCAGATTTACTGTTGCCTTGCAGTACCACGGCATGTGCCAAAAGCAGATCAGCAAGCGCAAGCGCCAACGCAAAGATACGGAAGTTTCTGCGAGTCGCAATGCACCTTGCCATTTTCGCAGCCACACCAATTAGACTTTACGTTACAGATACGTGCATCGAACGTTTATCTGATATGGTACGGCGTAATCTGAGAAAAGAGTGAACAGTTCAACGGTCAGTAGAACGAAGAATTAAAACACAAGGACCGCTGAATGTGATCAGTTTAACTCCACGGTGTTTGTTATTTAGCAAACATTGCACAACAACGGTAGCGCTAATGAACGCTTTATTTCCTTCTGGCGTGTTTGCATAGTTTCAGAGACACAAATCGGTAACAGGAAAAGAAGCGATGGCTTTTTTCCAAAATATTTAGCAAATTCCTGTCAGGCTTTGCTGATACGGGCAATATCGCTCTAAAACAGGCGACTTAGCATTTTCAAGAAATTCGGGGGAATTTTTCAAAAGTGCATGGTACGATCTTATGTACACAAACACGTTAAAAATCAGTAGCCAAGTAACCATGTAAAATGGCCTATGATAAATACGTTTTCTATGACACGCATCATACGCTACTACTTGTTTCCATCCATATTCGGATCATAGCTTCAGCTATCCCAGCCCATGACAAATGCCTTGCTTCTGGTGAAATTATGTGATTTGACTGGTACACTATATGACACTGAACTGCAAACTGGTGATGAGGCTGCAGTCAGGGGTTGGTATTAAGGAAAGCGGACGAGGCAATCGCCTCAGACCCCCTCTTTTTCAGAGATGCCGTGGGGTCCCCATTTGAGAGTTTCACACTTATTTTTTGCATTGTTTTGTTAAAAAGCTTACGAACAACTCTAGAGCCACATTTAATGAGCTCTGAAGCAAGTCATATGTTTTTCAAAACAAAGTAAAAATTATGTGCAAATGTACCAAAGGGGACCCCTCAACAACTTCAATGTGCAGACAAAGAAAAATTTGATATAAAATGACTTAAACATCTTGCAATGTGAAATGGACCTTCACGCAGAAGCAAATGCCTAGACAAAACAAAACATTGAACTTGCTTTCAGCGAATAAAGTTTCTGTATAGCATGTGCGAAGTATAGGGGTCCCTTTTGTGATATAACGTGAACAAATATAGAGGCCAGGGGCCCCTTTAAAACCACATATTTTACACATGGAATATCACAAATGTTGCGATGTTTTGAGTCCCATTTCTGAGTGTTTGCCTTGGGGCCCTCAATTTTAATATACGGTCTATGACGACGGGGCAACACAATGGACATAACGCTTGTCTGGGTTCACTTTGTAGTAGGATTGCTACGTCCAGATGGGACAAAAGTGCTAACTCGCTTGTCAAAATATGACATATAGCTTCAAAAAGTGCCAAGCAAGCCGAAAGAGGTCGAATGCTGTCGGTTTTGACGTACCCATATGAGTAATGGCAAAAATACAATGTTGCCACGAAA
>JGI24021J15306_10000172_pt1 | contig 37997 bp, 29 predicted proteins | sample Ectturendosymbi1_FD_15306 | JGI IMG/M metagenome (IMG submission 15306)
TAGAGTTACCCCCCGGGTAGTTGACCTATACCCCCCAACAACAGTATATTGCAGTCTGTCTTGCAAATAACTAGTAAGAAGTTTGTGCCGTAAACCTCAGGGAAACCACTTCCTTTCCAGCATTTGGTTAGACTACTGCATAGGAAACGACATCCACGTTCGTGTATGAGTTGTAGATTTAATGCAAGTCATATGTTTCCTTTAAGCAAAGCCTAACAGAATGAACGGAAGGATCGTTTCCAATTCCGCCCATTTCTATGCGCGGCGAGTGAATCGGATTTGGACAGTAGTTGCCCGGTTCGGGCAAACACACGCAACTGGAAACGTAGCAGAAATTAGAAAACGTTAAACAGAACGGCATCTTGTTGAAAAGCAGCGCATGAGGCTTTTGAAGCACGGTCATCTGAACTGCCACAAGCAGCGAAAGGTTTTGCCGCAACATTCTAAGCATTCGTTGCAACATATATCTGCAACAAAGAGCACCTGGACCAATGACAGGTGTAAGGCTCCGTTTCAATAAAAAAAATAAAATGCACACAGTATGCGACGTCACAATGGACGGACTTTGGGACAGTTACAAAAAAAGGAAACTTAGAACGTCGCGTTTTCGCACACATTTTTCTCCATCACCACTGAATTACTCCACTTCATCACTGATACCTGAAAAACTAAATATCTGCGCAATTTATGTCGCTATCATGCAATGAACGAACTGATTGGGTGAAAATTCAGAAACGAACACATGGAAGAAACATTCAAGAATAAATAATTTAGCGAGAATTTAACTCTCAATAACCGTAAACAACAGTCTATGACGCCAGCAGATACAATCGTAATCAAAAAGTGGTCGATTTGCGAACAAGCCCAAAACAACATTTTTGGTTAAGGTTGTCATGAGTAAGGAACGCAGGTGAATAAAGAAAAGCAAAATATTCTGGGCCATCTTGATAAACGTCCAACGCAACTATCTGTCGCAGGAATAGAACTCCGCATATAGTTTAATCTTCACAGTCCTCAAGCTGCACTTCCTGATTGATCTGCGACGCAAGATCTACCTCGGTGACGTCAAGTCTGATGTCATACATCTGGTCCAAACCGAGGTAGGAATCAGAAATCAACCACAACGTGAGAACAGTTCTGAAAAATGTAAAACATTAATATTTGAAAAACAATAAAAGCTTTCGATTCACACAGTACTGCGTGTGGTCTCAATTACAAAGATCTTAATGCAATCTGACACACACATCAATGCAACCGACGAAGTTTCGCACTGCTGAGAAGACCTCGGACAGCTGTACAGAAAAGGGCGAGGTCATTGTGGCAGACCATCTGCTTAAGCCCCGTAAACTCGTTTAATACTTCGATTTCAACATTTTGAACTTGTTGTCAAGAACTGTCAGTGTTCCAAATGTACCTAAAATCACGAATGCACCGGTCTCCCACGCACGAAGGTTCGGTAAGCAACATCCAATGTGCACGTTGTTTCCATGAACAGGATGTGAGCCGATGACGCGGTTGAAAACTAGGCTTGGTGTTTGCCAAAGGAGAGAATGGCTATTTCGAGTAACACGGGAAGCGTTCTGTCCGAAAATAGCCTCAAAGTGCACGCGCATGGACAACGGGGGTGGTGTAAATTATGGGTTTCAATGAAAACCAAACGATTTAGCCTCAAAACTACTTACAGTTGCAACAGATGTAGTTATCAGTTCCTGGTTCAACGGTAAACAACCAGCAGAAGTTGCAACAGAAACACTCCACACACATTTCACATTCAATCAAAGTAACACGAGTGGGGTCAAATTTAAAGCCTACTTTCCGACTTTTTCTGGAGTGAAGAAGGAAAGTGACTCTGTTGAGTAACTTCTCAGCGTACTGACGCGTTTCAGCGCCACCAGTTCTTTCTTTTCTCTGTCAGCCAGCACCAAGAACCAGCCCTCCAGCTTGGGCTTGGGGAAGCGCGGGGTTAGAGCTTTGTCGTCTCTTTTCTGAAAATTAAACAAGTCGTACGTCAAAGTCCACGTCGCACGCTCTGAGCAAATGCTGCCTGCGCCAGAACAGCTATGGTGAGTAAGAAACAGCAAACGGTTGGCCGTTTGACAAAAAATTGACGAGGACCAATAAAGACTTACGCTATTTTTGGCATTTTTTCGTCGAATTTTCACCAGCAAAAAGTACTCTTGGTCGGCGTGCAATTGAAGCCAGGAGTCGACGTCGCGTATCGACCGTTCTGCGACAGGACAACAGAGTACATTCGGGTAATTCCTATAAAACTGTGCTTCGACGATGCGGCCGGTAACGCCCAACAACACGCTCTAACACTTTTTCAACATCAAAATTATCTGCAAACTTTGTTTGTCGATCACAACGTTAAGGGCTACGTGAAGACACAAGGGTTGAAACACACAACGCTGCTGGTGGGACGCATTCTTCGTGAAGATTTATAGGACAAAGATCAGGTGGGGCATAGTTTTCACCACCAGACTGCTTTAGACGGCACAGCGGAAAAGGACAAACACACGCCAGTATTCAAAGATTAAATGTTCACGAGGTCTGCTTAACACAAAAAACATGGCCAAGGCTAACATTGTGATCGGTAAGCTTTCATGAGAGTTGCTCGGGATTAGTGTCTCGACTTTACGGGTTCTCAATTAATTAATGGGCAATTAAAAACAAAGAACAAGCTACAGTAAGTCACAATTGCTTAAAACGCCTTAACAGCCATTACATTTGAGTTCGTCAAAACATTAAATTAATACAGCCTTAATTGATGTTTCAGCTTGTCTTTCCGATGAGAGGAGCTTGTTTTTATTCTTGCTAGTCTTTGAAACAAGAAACAAATTTTTTTCGCAAAACAATTCACTGGAAAACAGTTGCAGCCATAAGAATGAAAACAATGAGAAGAGCCTCGCCATATATCAAGGCAAACAACCAGCGAAAAAAACGTTCTTACCCATACCGCCACGTGAACCAAGATATTTCAATACACACCACGCGGTCACAAGCACATTGCAGCAACGGAGCGATTGTAACTACGCTCACCGAAAGTTTTTGGAACAGGTCGTTCTTCTTCGCTGTTACGGTTCGATGACCACCACCCTCTGACGCTGAGGCTGACGCCAACAACGGGAAGTCCCGCAATGTGAGAACAAATCTGTTGAGAATATATTTGCTACATAGAACAGGACTAAATGCTTGAACCCGGTAACTAATACACTTAACGACGCCGCAAGTTATCGTTTGTCCAGCAAGTGGTTCAGCATGATCCGACTGGGTATCGAACCCAGGCTGCTGTACACCTTCAAAGCCGCCCATCTGTACCACTTAGCCGTTGGGCACCGACTCTCCCAGACAAATCACAAAGCGATTTGTCATACGCAGTCATCAAACCGGCATTTTTTTGACTTGAAGTTTCTTTCTTGGTAAAGATCGTGGGATTACAACAATAACAGAAAATTCCGTTTCAGATGGTGTGTACCTTTTTAACTTCGACTTCTCGAAACTTCTTCAATAAGATTTTTTCAACGACACTCGGTTTCTGATCATAAACCGCCATCAGTTCAGGCAGTTGTTCGACCGGGCAATCACGGAAACGTATCTCGCTGCAATGGAGATAATCAAAGAAATCAAACAATGTTCAAAGTACGACCTTTCAAATGGCAGAAAATTTGCGTCTCACCTGAAAATGCCGACGTTACGTTTCTCGACATGCGGCAATGTCAGAAAGCTGCTTTCGTGAAACCAGCTCGCTTGCGTCACCATTTGGATGACATGCATGCATCGCAATGACGTCACAATCCAACCGCGGTCGGCGCTTGCATCGACAAATGCCTGAAAATGCACAAGTGACGCACAGTATTGACGACGAGCACAGTTGCTGAGCGGTCGCGAGTTAAAAGAAAAACTGCGAAAGCTTCTTCAAACATTGTTTACCTTTCGTGTTGTTGGAAAACCAACTGACTAAACTACTGTAGAGCAACCGGTTATTTCTTCAGTGTAATAATAGTATGTTGTGCACGGGCAAGCTCTTCAACTCACTTGCAAGACACGTATGGCTTGATCCAGGACTGATTTCAAGTCAGTGACGTAGTCCGTGCAGGGAAGGTCCTGCCGACACAAGTGGGCGTAGAGGAGGAGGAGCGCTTTTGTGTGGGGGGAGTCAAACGTGGACGAGTCAACTTTGACGGGAAGAGCGCGAGAAAGATCACTGCAACACAACGTGAAGACTGCAATCAGAACAAAGTAACAGCTTTTTTGTCGATCGAAAGGGTTCTTTTCACAACTAAGAACCAGACACTAAGATCTACGGTATATATTTCGCCTACTACATGGGCATCATCAGCTCTTATTCAAATTCGATAAAAAACAACCAATGTTCACATTAAATTAATACAGTGTGCTGGCCAGTGGCCAGTGGTCTCAATCCTTTGTAAGGTAGCAGAACCCCTTTGTCGTGCAATCGTACAACCTCTGAGCAGTTAAGGTTTTCATTGCAAAGTATCTCGCTGAGTCCCGTGAATAACTCTGCGGAACAGCGGTTGAGAACTTCCGGTGCATGCAGCAAAAATTGAAGTATATGTGCGCAGGCCACGAATGTCTAAAACGAAACGGACTATATTTGAATGTTCATGTTGGATATGTTTTCTTGGCATCTGTCGGCCGCTTCCAAACATCCCACAAACGGTCAAGCATCAAATCATATACATGGTGACTGACGCTTTCTGTCATTTTGATGCAGTTAGCTGAAAAGATGAAGCAGACAGAAGTCAATCGCGTGACATCAACCTGTTAATGGAATCTTCGTTGTGGCGTACTGGAAGCTCGTGATACTCTTGTGAATCAGAAAGCAACTTGAGCACACCTTCAATCGAACAATCCGATGTTAACGATTCTCCGAGCATTCTGAAAAATGCGGATAGGAGCGTTAAGTTTTCGGGCAATGCAAGAATCACAAAGTAACTAAGTCAAAAATAATGTAGTTTAGACTAAAAAACTATCACATTCGAATACACGATACTTGAAAGCATTTTAGGTCGAGCAGTCCACCAGCCCATGTCATAACACATTTCAAACATCTGTTTGACAGCAAGAACTAAAATGTGATAAAAGTTTGCACGTTTTTGACCGAATAAAGTATACGTTGGCACCTCTTTGTTAGCTGCATTAATGAATGAAGCCAAATTCATAGCGACCTGATAGTGAGATGGCTGAGGTAATAAAAAGAAGCGATTCTTCCGCCGTTCGTTGCTTCGAGGGCGTCGTCATCTTCTGAGAACCTCTCTAAACAACCAGACGTTCGCAAATCCTGCACTCCCCTTTCCAGAAGTGTCGAAAGGTATTTGTTGACAGAATCGTGTTCTGAGCCAACAAGAAACAATAGAGTTGATTACGTTTCTTCGATCACGTAGATTTTCCTGCACTGGACCAACGCGCTAGCAAAGCATTGCTTCACTGCCAATTTTCGTGATAGGCTTGTACTTTAAGAAGTGTTGAGCAACAATTTTTATCAGCAACTTCCTTACAAGCACCAACCCGCTGGCAGTTTCAACTAAAGAAACGCACACCTATGTCTTGCAATTCGTAGTACGTCGGATTCATCAAGAGACGGCGAAAGAAGTAGGTCCAGGTCAGATAGTCCATCGCCTCCTGTCGGTTCGCAATCGTCCCAGCGACGATCTCAGCGTTTAAATGGTCTTGCAACACCTGCAGACGTAAATATGGCGCAATTCTGTCGACGGCTGCAGTCAACGTATAAAAACTAAAAAGTGTAAACAGTGCTTGCCTTTCTCAACATCCGGGTAAGAAAGCGAACAAGGATTACACAGATACCGTTTGCAAGTGCCTCATACTAGATGCAACGGCATGAATTTTGAATTCAGGAGGGGTACGCTACATTTTTCCACTCGAAATTCTACACAACTCACGAAACCAGTCCTGGTAACTGTCAACAAAACGTTCGCGTACGCAGTAAAGCACACCTCTAGAAGACTGGACTCGACTGGAAACGGTTCGTAGAGGAACTTCTTGTAGAACGGCTTTTTTACGTCATGAACGAGAATGACGGACACGGCTTTGTCGTCAAACTGAGGCCTTCCCGCTCGCCCCATCATTTGCAAAACGTCTGCGCGCAAACAAAGCTTTTGATGTTACAAGTCGTACAATATTGAAAGACAGTCGTTCGCNAACCGCTTTACTGTGGGTTTCTGGGATGTAAAAATCGAAAATCATCATCAAACGAATCCTTAGGCTTGGATTTATACGCAATCGCGAATTGTTTCGGAAGAATTTGTAATAATGAAAGATTAAAATTGTGCAGATAAAAATTTCGTTGTAAACAAATTAGTAAGGTTTACCAGTGATGGGGAAGTCGCAGTAGCGATTATGCTTGCCGTCGAAATACTCGGTTCCTTTCACAATCACCAGATGTGCGGGGAGATTAACACCCCAAGCAAGGGTGGACGTCGCTATCAGCACTTGGATTTTTTGCTCCCCGAACAGCTTTTCCACAATAGACCTGTCCTTCTGCACAAGCCCGGCATGATGAAGACCGATTCCAAAAGCGAGAGATAACCGAAGGTTCGGGTCGTTGACGAGATGCGTCAGCTCCTCCATCTGGAATGAAATGAACTCGTTGTTATTTTGAATACAAAATCCTACGTTATCTTCAAACGCTTTATGAAACGTAAAAATAAAAGGTGTTTCAAAAGCACGTGCTGATGTGGGCCAAATACAACCAGCAATGCGAAAACTTGGTAATGGTGATTTGAGTATTACATCAAGAAGTCTCAATGGCAGAATTCTGATAGAAAAAATAGTGCTATTAAAAAAATCAAATAAGATTTAAGGACTGACGATGCGTAGTGTTACGTTAAATCGATTTCCTAATAACAATTGGCGATAGATTGCTTGCTTATCTCACATGTGGAGAGCAGTTGCGTTCAAAAAATTCATTTTAGCATTTCTAAATCCAGATCAACATGCTAGATCAAACTTAAAACATGAACTTTCAAACCGAAAATAAGTAATGCAAGCATTTACTTCCATTTCGTCCATATGCAGCCACTGCTTGGGATCCATTTCGGCAGCTAAGTGGGACATCAAGGCTTGTGCAGTGACGCGTGTCTGTCGTCTTGACGACACGAAGATCAAAGCCGGTTTGCTGGGAGAGTATGTGCGTATAGCTGCGAGAAAAGAAACGTTATCCTACAAAGCGATTTGACAACGCATTCACGACAAGATATATATCAAAATTTGTCTACTTAAATCCCAGCACACAATCTAAAAGCAGCAAATTTTGTAAACGAGCTCGGCTTGCCGACATTTGCCAAGAATGTTCAGTGACGACGATTGTTTCGTAACATAGGAAAACCGCATCAAACGTAACTATTTGCTGCAATGGAAAGGAAACAATAGCACAAAACAGAAACCTGCCAACACAACAAGAAATGAGACACCACAGAAAAAATACTGTTCTCCAAATGCAGAGAAAGAACGCCATTTATCACTTGCGCAACAAAGTTTAACAGAAATACGAAAAATTGGCCACACGTGAAAGGTACGTCACGTCATAACAATCTGCTCTCGTGTGTCTCGATTCCATCACAAACAGTGAAAAGGAAAATATACTGACCCTGAAAGCATGGTTTGTTCATTGTGGCCATCCTCGGACAGTAGTGCCTCCCGGCAAAACCCTCAATATGGACCTCCATGGGAACCGGGCGAACGGATGGCCGGAAATTAAACAAACCCATCTAAAAAAACAGGTTGAATTATAAAAAATAGGCGCGAACACGTAACGTAAAAAAACTACACTCACCTGATTAATTCCCAGCCAATCAGCGAGGTCCCTCGCGTTCGCAAGGGCAGTGGACAGGCCGACGATCCGGACAGGCTTTTCGGTTTGAGACGAGATGAAGTTGGTTCGTGACACAATCACTTCAAGGACAGGACCTCTGTCCTGACCTGTAATGAAGGTCAACATGTCGTGACCTCTCACGAGATGAAGGTCAACATGTCATGACCTCTCACGACAGCGAAATAAAAACGTATAAAATGCGGTCAAACATTTTTGTGACAAATTGCGAGAAAAATATAAATGCAAGCTCAGGCCACGAAGAGAATCAAACTCAAAGCGAAACGGACAAAGAAAACTAATTTTTACTTGGCAGATTCAAGGTGTTATGTCATGGGAGACAAGATGAACTTTTCATAAGAAAGAACTCGCCTGCCTACTAGTTCGACAGACGTATTTCTCACCGAGTAAATGAATTTCATCGATTATCAAGAGCGCCACTTGACGCACGTAACCTCGTGTGTGCCAGCTTCTCGACACACCGTCCCACTTTTCGGGAGTGGTGATTATGACGTCAGCACTGGCGACAGCTCGCATATCAGGCGCGAGATCTCCAGTGAGCTCCACCAACCTGAACATTCGAGAGATACGGTGTCAGCACTTTACGAAACCATTGCTTGAGCAGGAGTTCATGAATTTTTGACGCAAAAAAAACACATAATTTATCGACAGAAACAGTAACAACTTTGGTTATCGATTTTGTAAGCAAAATAGTCCGACGCAGATCTTTCTAGTGTGACAAAAAATTTTTAACATTTTCAACCACACAGAAATGACGCATCGGTGACGCGACAATATTCAATGATGAAAATGCCGAAAGATCCATTTTTATTTCATCAACGCATTGGTTTTCCCGGTTTGGAAAAAAACATGCAACGATTTGGAGGAAAAGTCAAAAAGAGTTGCAACACGAAATAAATCAATATTTCGGAGCCCAAAATCGACTGTGACTAGAACTGTTTCTGGCCCTGAGACCAAACAATGACAAGGTCACCTTGCAGTAACAAAATTACACTGCCAGGATCTTTCTGCAACGGACCAGAGAAACATTTACTTTATCATTACATTAGTGCATCACACATTGTTGTCATTTGAAACCACACAATATGCAATACAAACTTGAGGCCGAGTTTGGGGGATAAACGCTTCGACCAATCCGTCATCCTTTCCCTGACAAGCGCCTTGAGGGGCGCCACGTACACTGCCTTGCTTCCAGGCTGATTGCGAAGCATGTGGAATATGGAAAGTTCAGCAGCGACTGTTTTGCCCGATCCTGTCGGCGCACCTGAAGAGTGATCAGCATATGATGATAGGCTGGTAGATGCTCGCGTGGGCATTCAACAAACTTGCAGAGCAGGTTTTTTCCGACTTAGACAAAGCTGCTAATCGTTATTGAACAGTTGCGTTGCTGACTTCGACGTTTGGCATCTTTCGAAGTACACGCAATAAAATGTCTAACGTCTGTTCCGGAAGGAAAACATCAACGCAAAAGAGGCTGCAAAGGCTTGGGTCAATGTACGTTTCAAAATCTACGTTTGGTTGGAAAAGTAATCTCAATTCTCTCAGCAAAAAGCTGGTTGTCCAGACTCTCGATAGAACAATTACATAAACTTTTTGTAGCAACCTGAACTTTACAAAAACAATTTAACTTTGCTAGCTCACCTATCAGAGCGTTGGAAATGTTGTGGTAAAGGCAGTGGAATATCTGTGTCTGGATGGGATTAAAATGACTGAAGTTGTAAACTGACTGAAACTTCTCGTCTCCAAGAGCAGTTACAGGAAGCGGTTCCAAGTCCAACAACTCTGTTGAAAAATACCAATGTAAAAACAGAAATACGCACCATTCGCATGACACTTCTAATCCAGTAAGTATAGTATTACATGATGGCAAACTTATTACATCCAATGTAAGCAACAAATGTTGATTCATGAGATTCATGAAGGTCCTGGCTTCCAAGTAAAAACTTTTAACCTCGAATTCAAAAACTGCAGTGCGCTGTGTTAAGTTTCAGCAACAAATATTTATAAAGCCAACGCAGTGGAATCAATCAGCAAATTATTTTAATAAGAAAGTATCAAGTTACCTAAAACAGAGTACATCCAAATGTAGCATCCGAGTACTTAAACTAACAGCTTGAAAAAGTATATTAAACTTTTCAGAAATATACTAATATAATACTGGTATTTTTCTCTTATTTGCAACTCACAAGTATGCTTGGTTATATTCAAGCAATAGCTTTGAAAATCAACAAACCGGAAGTACCAATGTTAGCAAGTCACTGTGGCTTCCACCTCATCCGCTCACCCACAATAATCCGTTTAATTGAACAGAAATTTCGTTTTCATGCAAATATTAAGTATTACCGCGTACAGTTTTGTTCGACAAATCATCGTCAATGCCGAATCAGAGCGCGACAGAAACAAAAACCAACCCGTGTGCGGTGGATGCCGATCGGGTAAGATGAGATGCTGGAACGAAATGGGGCAGATAGCGCTCGATCCGAACCATCGATCTGACTCGACATGAACATAGTACTGCGGTGGGTGAGGTTCGATCAACGGAATGGTGAAGGTCAGTACGTGGGGCTCCTCGCGCACCACCTGCCACAACACCAACAGCAACGGTCCAGTTTTTTGTTCCGGTTTCTCAACTTGGAAAAATGTTGAATGCTTTATTCACGGAACGCAAACGCTTCGGTGTCGATGATTAAACGTGCAGGAAAGTTTGATTAACTTGTCGCTGTTGTTGAATGTAACGGACGAAATTTCGCTAGAGCTTTCCAATAACTTTTCAAGAATGTTCTGCTGCTAGATGGTTATCAGCAGTGTGTTTTTGATTAGATTAAAAAAACATAAGTAAACCCTGTATGAAACAAGCGAACCGAATGGTTTGAATTCAGCGATTCGCAAGAAACAACAGCGATAAGCTAATGGTGCAAATGCCTTTGTGCTCGACAGCAAAACTATAACATCTGATGTTAAGCTACTGGAACGACGGTTTAGATTTTACTGTTAAGCGTTCCTCATTATTACGAAGGAAATTTCGTCCAATTCACAGCCAGGCGAAGAACACGTTCCACGTTTTGAAAAAAAGACATTAGCTGCATTTGTCACATGTTTAGTGTTGAAATATTGGATGCAAAATACACGACTGACTCGGAAGCTTTTCAATAACCGCACCCTTCTGTGGTTAAAACTTACGTTTTTCTTCGAAATTTGAACATACTCGTTGTGGTACATTGTGTCGCTCTCTGGGTCTTCAACCCACAACCAGAACGGCTCGCTAACTTTTCCGTGGAACTAAAGAGAAAAATAACAGCTATTGGTCACAACCGGACTCTCCAGACACTTGGCCGGTTGAAACAGAACACGCGTGGTTTGCAAAAACCGCCGCAAGCTGGGAAAGCTTCAACGTTGCACGGTGTGCACGACTCGTTATAATTCAAGACCAAGAAGCGAAAATTAGATACCGTTGCTACAGGCGTACTTAACATGACAATCACGCACTGAAGGGTTAACACTACAAACGCTTTGACTGTCATCGAAACGTCGCCAAACCGTGTTGTTCCATCGAAACTTGGGCGTGATGGACAGTTTGATTCTTAGGATCGAGCGGGTGATCGGCTGCACAGACGCCTCGAGCGTCAGGAATGGAATTTCCTGCACACACCTCGCCACCTTCTCCCCGATGCTTGGATGGCGAAGCATGTTGCCTGCAAGAGATGAATTAAGAAGAATCTCGCGCCGCAGGAAAAGCCTCCTCGTTTTCGTTCAGTTACGTGCCTCGGAGGAAACTAACCCTGAACATCGCGCTCGCTTTATGAAAAACCGTAACTACTTACAGAGTCGAACTCAGCCAGTCTGCACAAAAAATGAACCTCCAAAAAAACAAAAACGACCGATAAAACATCGATCACATCAAGTTCACTTGGAAACACAACTAAGTGTAGTTGTTGGCGACACTCAGCACTCGGCTAAATCTTTCCAAGCACAAAATCGTAGCGATTATTTTTCACATAAGCTCCACTGCACCAACCGATTTCCTTTGGTTCCAGTTCTCGCAGACGATCTATTTTCAAATTTTGTTCCTCGATTTTACGTAGAACATCGCGGCCCAGCCGGGCACCGAACTGACGCAGGACCGAGTTCTGAGGCCAGAGACGCCGGTCAACGCACTTGCACAGCTTGAGCATGCGATCAGTGAGGCGGGTAAGCCCCTTCTTCAAAACGATTTCGAAAACGCCCCGGACGATTCTGCCAGCGTTCTGTTGAACGAGCAANCACGAATGAACAGCNGCTAAAATTTATATTCTCCTTGCAAGTGACCAGCAGTGAGTCAGCTCTTAACAAAAACATGCTTTTCACTATGATGCTGACCACCGCATTAATTTCAAAATTCAAGCGCACCTCTTTTTTTCAAATGAACTGCACAATGTGCAGTGCACGTACTGACGCAGGACCAAACAGCGTACAATCTCAGTAGAAAACAACGAGACTAATACTTGAGAGTACAAATATGACAACAACACGGTATTGCACTCAGTGAAAGTTCGACAAAAAGCGTGTAATTGAGCCGTGATCCTATAGATCGCAATACGACATTTTTGAATCTCGCCTTAATGCATGTCTGGACTTTTGAAATAGGGAATCACAGGGCTGACTTCTTGCCGGCGTTTGCTTTGTTAGGACGGAAAAGCGACAAGTCAACGACAACTCGACTCAATTTTAAAGCGGTTCAACAGAATCTGTCTCAAGATGAGGCACCAACCTGGGCGACATACATGAGGTCAGATACCAAGGAGAAACTCCGCACTTCCCCAGATGATATGAAGGTTTGCAGAAGGATATTCGCCTTTCCTTCGACATCTTCGGCGCCTTGTTTGATGACGATTGCACAGGACTCGTCGAGAAGCTGGTCAAGTTCTTCTAATTCATCGTCACGAACCTGCAGGAAAAAGGTTATTGAACTTTGAACCTGCAGGAAAAAGGTCATTGAACTTTGAACCTGCAGGAAAAAGGTCATTAAAATTTTTTCGGCTATGTGCATTTGTGAGCAATCAAGTCTAAGATTTCGCAAAACTTACACTTGAGATCAATCGCAGTGAAAGAAACAGCCGAGACGTAAGTTGGTGAAAGGACTGTTGCCCGACGAACGATACGTACACACTGCACGGCTGTTACTCTCACACGCAAGCGTATTCAATATAACCGGAACGAACAAACCTTGATTTGTTCGAATTCGCTCGAACGAGAGATCATCGCGAGAATTGATTCGATCTCCATGTCCGCGTTGATGAGCTCGTTGAACGTTTCAATCGATCGATGCTTTAGGTAAAAATGCGACGCCGTTCTGCCGAGGTCGGTGGGATGGAAATACCCTGCGATAAAGTTCGAGGTCAACACACGCGTAAAATTTCTGAAAAACAGTCACGACCTCCCGGTAACTAAACACCGTGCGTGGTTTCATCATCAAACCGAGTTTTCGTATCAACAGCTGCGCGGGAAGTTAGTTCCTAGCAGTAAACCTGTTCTTCTGTCGAATCGGACCATCTGGGCTTTATCAAGCTGATTCCCGGCACTTTGAATCAGTTCGTACTGCCACTTCTCCAAAGACGGGTCTTTCTGCGAATGCAATCGTAGTTTAGCTTTTTACCAAAACATCAACATCCCCTCAAAATCAGCAATTACATTTTTTCCCAAATTCCCAAACGTCCATTTGGAAAACGAGTCAAATACCATAATAATATGAAATCTATGCAGTGAAGCACTCATGAAAAGTTTGTCGACTGACAAACGAATTTCAGTGGTGAAAAGCCTACCTCAAACACATTCGCATTTATTCCGTACGCCAGAGGATTTTTCCTCATCCTTGTGTACAGGTAAGTGTAAGACAACCACTTTACGCCTTCTTCCACGTTGTTAACCGTACCAAGGGTTATCTGCGGCAAATAAAAGATGATCGGAGCATAACACGGTTCAGTTGCCGTTTCCACTCTGCTCTGACCAGTCATAGGCGTCACACAAACATCTTACTTCGACATTTCAAACTTACACCAACGGTTTCATGCTTGGATTGCAAATGCACATGCTTTGAAGTAGGGTAACGTTGCTAATTCTCCAATAACAACATTGAATCAAAATTTAGACTTTCGCGAGGTGTACAAAAGTGAGGGTCAGAAGCAAAGTCAGGAGCTGGTATTATGCAGCCTATCTGTTCACTATTCGTAAGTATGTGTGACAAATAATGACCGAAATTCAGGTATTTAACAAATTTCCAGAAGACCAAACAACAAAAAGCATCTGACTGGGTCAGATATATTTATTCACAAACCTCAGCCTTGACCTAGTTATGCACGCCCGAGGCATTTGAACTTTACAATGCGTCTTTGGCATTCGATGCAGGCTTGAGACTTACTTCAGCGTTCAGGTTGTCGACAACGAATTCGACGAATTGACTTTCGATGGGATTCTGGCGAGTGATGAGCGCCAAGTAGCGCGACAGTTTATCGTGGGTCGTGATGATGGTTCCTTCGCCGGTTGTGTCAAACTGGGGTCTTCCGGCACGGCCGAAAATCTTTTCAAAAAATATAACAGCTGCGAAACGAAAAGCATCAGGGACAAATTCTACGAGATGAAACACCACAAGTTGACAATGCAGAGGTATAGGTATGTGGTAAGGTCTCGAAAATTACAGACGACTGAAATTAAGGCAGTAAAAATCAAAAACGAAAACTTGTCAGTTCTTGAAAGCGAAGTATATGCACATTGTTTACTCAACGTGAGACCAAAAAAAGACAAATATAAGAAGAGAAAACCGCGCACGAACCTGCAAAACGTCAAGGATACCGAGATCGACAAACGACCCTTGTTTGGCGTTGTAAACTTGTGTACCTTTGATGACGACAGCGTGCGCAGGCAAGTTGACCCCCCAAGCCAGGGTGGCTGTGCAACACAGAACCCGAATCAAACCCTGTGAGAAGAGCTTTTCGACCAGAGAGCGATCACTCCGCAGCATCCCTGCGTGGTGGACGCCGAGGCCAGAGGAGAAAAGCTCTCGGACTTCACGATTTCGGGATCTTTGCATCTGAAATGAAAATCTGTCATAAACAACGTGCTCTGCGAGCACATTTCGTGTTTATCGACGATCTAAAATTTAGATCTAAATGGAAAACGAATGTTGAAACTGGCGAAGTACAGCATTTATTGGTGAGCTTGTGCCTAGAACGAAAAACGTCAAAAATCTTGCAAAACACAGTTAAGAAACCACTTCTCACAGATGTTTTTAATAAACCAGTGCTTGTCAATTGGATGCATATTGTACGCACTTGGGTGTATCAGAATTTAAGGGGTGTACTTTTCGTTGTCAAACTGCCTAACGAAATTTAGCAAAACCATCGCATTAAATGAGATACGTTTTTGTATTCATTTCCATTGGACAATGAAAAAACTTGTGTTGTAGATGTTACATCACAGACACGAACTTTAATTTTTATGAAGGATGATGATATAAGTTCATTCAAGTTAATAACTGATTTTTGGAAAATCAGAAAGGGTGTACCACTGCAAGAAAGTTTGACAAGCACAGAATTAAATGAACACGCGCTGTTGGTGGGAGAGACGTTGGTTGAAACAAGTTAAACTTCATTAACTACAAAACGCACAAAAATTCCTTCGGACAGAAGAACATCACCGAAGTCGCTCACCTGCCTCTCTGCCGCTGAATAACCGTCCATAGCCCGGCAAGAGAACATGCCAGTCTCGCCTTGATTTCGCGCGATCTCCAGCAGAGCCTGCGCTGTGCGGACTGTCGCGCTTCTCGCGTGCACGAACACGAGCACCTGCAACGGTGATTGCAACGCTGACAGTTTTTTGGCTTTGAAAAAACCTGCGCGTTACCTCCGATTTCGAAAGATGACCACTCGACACGCGGGCCACCCTTGGTCGGCGCATGGGCGTCGGAAGGGGGTCAAGGGGGCTTTGGCCTCCCTGGATTTTGAATTTTCATATAGGTATTTCTCTATTGATTTTTTAGTACAAAAATGTTTTTCTCCTAGTTTCGAATTGATAAATTGAAATATCACCACTGTCGGCCCCTTGAAAAAATCCTTTTGGGCACCCCCTAGAAAAATCCACTATTGTACCCCTGCAAAAATTCCTTACAGCGCCCATTGGTCGGCGTAATTTCATGACTGATCCATCACTTTAAGCATGTACGCGAAACTATAGTTACAGGTCATCTCAGGGGCCAATGAGTGTCGAATGGTCCCAGAACATGCTCAAAAATCGTTCCTGTAACTTTCACGGCCGGTGTAAGTAAGTCTTTGCACAAAAGTAACAACTTGTGTCGCCGAAGATCAGCTACCTTAAAATTTGTCAACGAAAATTTTAGGAGAAAGAAGCAGGGTCGCAAGGAGTCAGAGGTTTTTGGGTGGGGTCGGAGTCGAAATCGGATTTCTAAAAACACTTGGACAAAAAATCCGACACCGTCTCGAGAAGTCCAATTGAATCATTTTTTACATTAAACTCCCAAGTTGGAAATTCCTGTTGAAATTGTACAATTTCTTTTGAAACTTTTGTTGAAACAGAGAATTCTTGCTGTGTACTACGATTTCCATTGATTGTAGTTGCTACAAAATTGTAGACAGCCAAACTTCATTCACGCTATGCTAAGGAGTCGGAGTCGGAAAATTTTGAAAGGTTGGAGTCGGACGATTTTGCCTCCGACTCTGCAACCCTGGTAAGAACCACTAGGCGTGGCAGAAACAAGGCAAATTCCCACATTTTTGGGAAAGGAAAAAGTAAGTGTTTTCATATTTCTTACCATAGAAACGCAAACCTTCTTCACAGTTTCACACCCGAACATCGCAGATGCAGGCATACCACACATTAGCACAGCAGTCTATGCCTGATACCTGGTAACCGTTGTGGAGATTTTCAGTGACGATATCGTAGCAGGATTCGTCCATTTCCAGTCGCTGCCTCATCACGCTGCGAGATTTCACGCCGATGAAGTTTTGCTGGAGCGGGACCGGCCGGAAACGACCGTCGAAGAAGAAAAGGCCCTTGTGTCTGTGACGAAACAAAAAGATTTTGTAGAAACAGCAATCAACCGAGACGCGCAGCATTGTGCGCTTCTAGAAAATTTGAAGAGATCCGTTGATCGACTCACGGGTTCACGCGTAGAAATCGCGCGACGTCGATGTAGTTTGGCAGAGTAGCGGAGAGGCCGACAATCCTAATCATGGTCTGTTGCGTCTCTACCTGTTAAAAGCACATTCGCACAACAATTAAAAGGGCCAACACTTTCGCGTGCTGCTCACTTGCGAAGATAGAAAGAAATCGAAGGACTAACTGAAGAGTCTTCGCATTGTCTTGCGTTGGTTTCAGCGACTGGTCTCCGCAAGAACTTATATCTGCCCTAGATTGTGGTAAGGAACTTCAGATACGTGCGCCGAAAAAATGACAAGAAAAATACGTTGGCAAGTATTTTTTCTCGCGGTAAACACGTGACATGATTTTTTAAGGAACAGTTCACGATGATGGGTCTTCAACCCGTCAATGACTGGAAGACAGCGCGGTTGGCGCTCAGAAAAATCATCAGCTGGTATCCAAAGTGACGGAGGCAGAAAATAACACAGTCTGTTGTTCCACGCTATATACAAAATATCAACAGCAATGTAATTAAATTGTCTCTGAACTTTTTGAAGCTTACAACCAGACCTGTCTCAACGTTCGCGCAACGAGTGTCTCCAGCACAGGGCCTCGTTCGTCATGCAGGAGGTGGACCTCGTCGATGATGAGCAGCCGAACCAGCGTGGCGAGGGACACGTCCCCTGTGGACTTCCTGGTCACCACGTCCCATTTCTCCGGCGTGGTGATTATCATCTGAGTGCTGGCGATCTCCGCCTTGGTCATCTGCATGTCGCCGGTCAGTTCGCGCACAGTGATGCCGAGCGGCTCCAATCTTCTGCCGAAGTTTTCCGTCATTTCAGCGGCGAGCGCCTTCATGGGAGCCACGTAGACTATCTGCATTAACAGGTCCACAACAAAGATCTCGATTAAAAGTAAAGTCGTGAGACTCGACGAACATTTTTTCAGTTGCAATTCAACATTTATACTGTTATATGCACGTTACGTCTTTAACAAAAAAAACAACAATACACCCAGTGTTTTCTAAGATGTTTAGAGACCGACAGGGTTCCTCAAATTTTTCCAACCATCTCTCAAAATACGCTAAAACCTCGCTTTATGACCATCTCGGTATACAGATAATAGTTGCGGTCTCTCAAAACATCTTAAAGGTCACCAAGGTCAAACCTTGAAAAACCTGAATACGTCATTAAGTTATATAATCGCGTCACGCATGTGCCTGCACCTGGAAAAAAAGAACGGAGCAGAATCAGTTGCGTGTGCAATTTGTGCTGATAAACCAACGAGATCACCTTAAATTTATCTTTCTGGATCACGCCCGATTCAATGTTTCGCATGATTTCCTTGACAACAGTGAGCATGGCCACGTTGGTCTTTCCGGCGCCAGTAGGGGCGCAAATGAGCAGGTTTTCGTTGGTTTTGTAAGCAGTCTCGAAAACTCTCGACTGAACGACGTTTAGCTGCTTCGTGCCTCGAAATGCTGCTTGAGCGATCTGTAAAAATCGCTTGTGACAGAAAATAGAAAAGCCATAAAAAAACAATGCATGCAGATTCAATCAGTTTACCTCTGACAAATTCCGTGCACACAAAGTTTTCTGCAAAACTCGACAATTTCCTAAGCAGAACGATTGTACGCCTTCATCTAAAAATCTTACAGCACCCTAGGGTCTATATTGTAGAAGTAATCACGTGATTTTTAAAGGAAATCCCATGATCCTTTGAGGACCGCGCGAGGGCCACTGCAATGACCTTTGAGCTAAATTTAGGCCATAACTCGGCGAACGATCGCGCTAGAGAGTTAATCAACGCCGCATAAGAAGCGGATTTTCGTGTATGTACTTTCTTTGAAAAAAAGGGGGTAAATTGGAACTTGAGTTTTTTTCACAGGTCCCAATAACTTCACTGGGACCTTCTCGTGACGTTACTTTGCCCCAAAAATTTTCAACTGCCGATTTACTTAATTGTTTCAAATCGAAAGTACATGAAAATCCGTATCTTATGAAGTTTTCAATGACTCGAGTGCGTTCGATCGTCGATTTATGAACGATATTGCATTAAAGCCAATACAGTGTGGCTTCGCTTTTGCTCGCTTTTTTCCATCCATTGTTTTCTGTTGCACAAATATCTCACAAGTCTCAAGGTCCAACCAGATGTATTAAATGCTTTCTCAAAAAAATGGTAAAAGGGTATTTATCCAAACAAATTAAGAACCTCGTCCAAATCCTTGATGTTAACTTTCGGCCATGGCTCTCCCACGTAGCCTTTGTTGGCTGGCAAGCGGATTTCTTCATATTGCTTGGTGTTCTTTGTCGTGAAACCCTCTGGCATCGACATCTGAAAAATTATCCCCAGCGTGTTCCAAGCAACGAGAATGTGTGAGCGCGTCGATTGCAAGCTTAGACTAATATCCCGCTTTACGATACACAATTAGTAGCAACTTGCGAAACTTCGACACTTCAACGAATGACCTCCTTTACAATGTCAAAAAAAGATATCCAGTCATATAGAACATTCCATTCACCACCAGCATTTGTTGTCATCACCAACGTTCGTTCGGTTCGTACCTCAGAAAAGGCATCTGTCGCCCATTTCAGTGTTTCGACTCTCATTTATACATTTTCTTCAAAACATAGGGCATGAAAAATACTGCAGATTTCCAGCAAGTTGTTTACTACTATTATTGCAACAAATCATCAAATCCAGTTGTACAGTATACTTGACATAAAAAATAGCTTTCTGACCCGGCATTCAAACTTCTACACCAGGGGGGTCTGAATCGTTTTGAGTGAAGGGCCACAGCTGTTTAGCAGATTGCTTCGAGGGCGGTGGTGTATTTGCCCTGCAGGCTGACTGCATGTTGGCCGTACACACGGACAAAATGGAAAATTACGAAGTTAGAAACTCACAATATCCTTGTTTGGCCAAGTGACATGACGCGCAACGTGATTACAATACCGCAATTGTCCAATCAATGGCCGATCTAATATGACGATTGGTGATGTAACATAGAACATTTGTGAAAAAAAACATTCAGCCGTATCGGGAGACATTCTGAAAAGAAAATGTCACTGACTCATTGGTTAATTTTTACTTTGGGAAGTTAATGATATCGCGGACCGCAGGTTGGTCACAGCTGTTCTACACTTTCCTCGCCTCAGACTTCTCAGTATCGCAAGTCTCCCATGGGTCTGAGTCTTCAAATTTTTGCATGGTCTGGTTCTTGAATATTAATAGATTAGTCGTGACTTCGCTATTGCATTCTATGTTGGTAAAGCGAAACACATTGCGTTTTTTGGAACACAATGGTAAAAAATTATAAGTTGATGAAGAAAATTAAAACTGATAGACGAACAAAATGTTGAGTGAAGCGGTGGACAATGTAAAGCAGGGGTTCTCAAACTGGGGTACATGTACCCATAGGGGTACATTTGCCTGTCTCAAGGGGTACATTTAAGGTTAGCAATAGAAGGAAAAATATGTTTGTACATTATTCATACATGAATCAGTGAATATCATTTCAAAAAATCATCATATGCTTATTGGTAAATATATTTTTGTTATTTTCCTCAGCCTTGTTGTCATAAGAAATTTTAGGGGTACATGCTCATCTATCGAAATGCTGAAGTGGTAAATGGTCAGAGAAAGTTTGGGAACCGCTGATCTAAAGTATTCGGCAGTCGTGGTCCTTTCGTAGAGCCAGACCTCTCCGGTCGGAATATTCGGCATGAGTTATTGCGGCGCTGCTTCCACGAACTTCACATCGTTTTAGTCCCAGTGATAATTAATTGATTTAAAATTCAAAGACTTCGTTTACAAAAAGAAACAAAAACGCAAAGCTACCACAATGACAAACAAAACAGCTGATTTATAAGAAATGCTTTCAGCAAAATTGAATCTCTGCTGCACGTCGCCAAAGACTGAGCTAAGTACGGCAGGAGAAACCAAGATCGTAACCTTATGACTTTCATCTGCAGATTAACGTTACACCAGTCGTATTTGATGAATGTTTCTTACCCGCACGCCTCCCACGAAAGCCGCAGTTCTCTGCGCTGATATCTGCGAGTCGTAAACGAAGGGGAATTTCTCGACAGGGCCCGCCAGTGGTTTGGAGTTGGAGAATAGGGGCTGACTGGCAGCAAGCGACAACTCCATGTTTCTGCAAACACGTTAACGGCTGAGGAAGCACGCTGATCTTGAGGCAACGACGAGATTTCGCTGTAAAGCTTCGAGAAAACAGCGATACAAGCGCTATGACAGACAGACAGACAATTCTAGTTTATTTTTTACAAAACGAATAATCTGTCAAAACCGATTGTTGCGTTGTTTACGTTGGGTAATGTCCAGTATACTTGCAACGAAAACCGAATTGCTGGTGAGTAAACGGAAATGCATATAATATTACTTTATTTCAAAACAGTCTTAGCTGAACAACACAAGGTAAACCAGAAAAATGAATGAAGAATGCGAATACGGGCATTGTTAAAATAAGAGTCACATACAACCAAGTGGGATTAAAGGAAGAAGAGCATATCGCGATTCAAGTAAAGCCGAAAAGTGGATTTCCCACAACAACCACAGGCACACCAGTATCTACCTTTGCTGCCGTAACAAAACAGGATCGAATGTGTTGCTTTCATCACTTTCCTTAATCAGAGCGTACTTAGCCAACGCCTTCTGTTCCTTGCGAATAGCTTTTGCTAGCTGTTTTTCACGGTCCGTCTGTCGAAAACACTGGAGGTGAGTGAAGTTGACAATGACAATGTCTAAAAATTCAGCCGCTGTAATTTCGTAGCAACGTGATTCGACAATCCTTCGTATGGAACGGAGTTTATGGCAACTTCTGCGTATTGTCAATGCTGAAGTGGTACGTTTGTTATCCTTGTCACTGCTTGAAAACATACACAAGCAAGCATTTCAGCGACATTAAAGTTACCGAATAGAAACTATTAAAGCGTTCAAAACATCTTTCCGCACAATGCGATCTTTCAGGTGGACCGCTTAGTGATGCACTACCGCACTTTAATACAACAGCATCCCTGACGCAACCGTCATAAGAAACCTTTCTTCTTCTGTGTTATCACCATAACGCGATAAAAACAATGCTGTGGTTTCGTAGCGCATTTCCACCACTAGCACGTTGCTCTTGCCTCATTTGTGAGTCTCGCTCGATAGAAGACCATATTGCATGTTTACCAGTAATTGAATGAAAAACTACTTTCAATGCATTCGAGTTGTTCTTATACGGAGCTTCAACCACAAACATACACTCATGAAATTTTCTTTACTCAATTCAGGGCTGGCACACAGAGGCAGATTCACCTGAACTGTAACTTGACTAGCAATTGTCGGAGGTGCAGTTCTCGAGGAATTCGACACTAAAGAACAATTATAAGAGAAGGTAAACTAAAAAATATGAAAGTTACACACAACAACAACAGAACAAATTAGAATTCTCCACAAATTTTTGTAGCACAAAGCTAAAATAATTCTAAAAAACGATTTTCATGCGCGAGTGATGAGAAAACCGCAATGGGTGATTACTAGGGCTATTTAAAATCATAAAAGTCTTACTTTTTTCTGTGCTTCAGGAAGCTATGAAACGAATTTTAAAACAAAAATCGCACCCCTACGAAGTCTATAGCAAAAGTTATGAAGTCATAAAAAGTCATATTTTCCATGTTTGGTCATGAAGTCATATAATTTGCATATTTTCAACCTAATTCAATGAGGAAACCCTTAAAACAATCTCAAAATATCAGGGTAAACTACTATATCGCTAGGTCTAAGCTCCATCCTGCAAATAGACCCACTTGGGCACCCTGGGAATGTTGGTAAAGACGCAGGTGAACCAAGTTATTTGGATGAAATGTAATGCACTGCCTAAAAATGCATGTTCTTGTTGCCCCGATAGAAATAAACCAATGTCCATGCATGTTTTCAATTTGCTTCAAACCAAACATATGTTTTGCTCATGTTTTAGTTGTTTATTTTAGTGGGGCTTCAAAATAGCCATGGGATTACCACCTCTTATGCCTATTTTCGCTGGTAATGCTTCTTTTCATAGTAGTTGTATGCTCTAGCTCAGTCATTTTTGCTTGGTCATATAAAATCATTTAATTCTGAAAATTAAAGTCATCTAATCAAGTTTTTTAAGTCACAGAAAACTGCCCTAGTGATTACAACTAGTTTTGGTCCGTGCTTCAACTTATGCGTTGATACATAGAGATATTCAAATCACCATATATCTGCGAAACATGTACAGCAGCATTGGCTTAGAAAACAAAACTCCGTGTTGCACTAAAAGCAGACGATTTCATCACATCGTGTAAGTAAGCCACACGCAGACACAGCGATTAGGTACATGGGATTTTACCTTGAACTGTGCACGAGGACCAGACCTTTATTACTATCATGGACATCAGCGAACCCTTTTCAATTCACTAGCGGCTGGAGCTAAACCGAGGAGACAAATAACGAACAATGTTTTTCAACGCATAACTTTGATCTGTCCATTGCTTTTACGTAATTCAGTCGTTGCCCCAGGACACAAAGCTCGTACCTTCCCAATTTGGGGCTGGGCAAGGGTAACCCGGTAAACTTTTGTGTTTTACATAATAGTTTATATCATTCGATTCAGTCGCTGAAAGNAAAAATAAAGTTAAAAATGCGAGCCTAAGCCACGTTTTCAGACGATGAATTTCGTGCGCCAGTGCTGACGATTGAAGGGTGCTGAGGTTGTTTTGCGACAGACACTGACCACACCAAACAAAACCCACTACAATCTTAATTTGATTTTGTGATATCCTAAAATGAAAATACTGTTGTAATTTAATGCGGGCGCAATTCTGTAACATTAAATTCAAAAGCGAACTTTCATGCTTTCTTTAATGCTTAGACGTTAATGCTTGATAAGACCCATGATGGACTAATACACTTTTGACTTTTAACTTAGAAAAACCATTTTGGTTGGTCTGAGAAAGTTGTTGCGTTAGAAGCACTGGACGTTTATCAGCAGATCTTCTGCACATATTGTAAGAAACAAGATGTCAATTTTAGTCCACCCTGGGTCTTATCAAGCATTAACGTCTTACTCAAACATCTAATAGAACCCGGTGTTTACTTATTTGAATAAGACGTCAGTGATGGTGGCAAGACGTACACGTGGGAAAGCTTGTTCGTGTTTGTACCGTTTATAAAACTACCGGTTCTAACGAATACATGGCAGAACATAGGCTCCAATTTTATGTTATTTTGCAAACCTGGCTACACAGCAGTATATATTTTTGATGTAGTGTTTTGTATATCCTGGTTACAGTGCGTATCGAGTGTAAGGTCATTAACCACTATGAAACCTACACATGACAATGTGGTCTTTCACAGAAACGTACGTATCGATCATCATCAGCAAAATTAAATTTTCTATACCTTGCGGTACGTTTCTTTTTCAGGTTACACCTAAAGCAGGTTTTTTTTAAGGAAAATGTTAGGAACCCGATGTGAACCTGTAGGGACCCGATTTCTCTTATTATAGGGACCCGATTTTCTTTGATTCTAGGAACCCATTGATATTTTCTGATTGTAAGGACCCGATTTTCAATTCTGGGGACCCGAATCGGGTCCCTAAAACGCCTTAAAAAACCTAACCTAAAGCATCAAAATGGTTAACATCACACAAAATCTCAGTGCGTCCTGGTCAAGAATACCAGTGCAGAACACACAAAGTTTCGAATGAAAGTCATCCCAGTAGGTTCGTATCGCGATATTCAGCCACAAATTTATGTTTCGTGAAGCACAGATGCTGTACAGACAGAACAGAAGACGGAGTAACCGGCATCGATACTTTCGGAATTCCCGATGCTGAAATGTCCGCACATGAGTGTATACAACGCCGACTCTACGGCCATGTTTGTTAAACTTCGCGGACCCTATCGCAGTTTCTGTTGATTTTTTTAAAACTTTGCAATCACCACTTCTTGTGCTTCATGTTTACTATATTCCGCGACCGGAGGTGTGTCAACATCTGGCTGAAATCTGCTACTTTAAGTTACAATTGACAAAATTTCTCTCAAGCACCGATGAAACTGCGGTTTAGCTTACGCAAACAGTGGCAGATGAGACGGTATGCGGTAAAATGCATAAACTGAAGTCAAGAGCTTCATAATATGACGGCGTCATTGCAAATAAAAGCGAAGACACGCATTCGCAGAAGAGTTCTGTTCATCCTTACTATTGCTGCTTCGATGGATGTGTCGTGTTCTTGCTTTCTCACTGTCGCGAAGTAAACCTTCCCTTCTTCCAAGGATCTCCGCTATCAGGTCAAAGCGCTCGAAGCCAAGCAATTCACACAACTATCAAAGTAAAGCATGTAGATTAATTTACTTCTCTTATTAATCAAACTATGTGTAATTTATAACAAACTTCTTATAAATCTAACTGCCTCGGTCTACTATCACACGCTACTTAGAAGACCGCGAACCTCATTTTGTATTTCTTCGTTGTTTTTATCTGATTTCAACAGAGCGATTGTGGGTTCTAACAACTGGTCAGATTTGAAGGATCTGCAAAACACACGATCGAGAAGACATTAAGGAGAAGCAATCAATCAATGGCAGACTCCAAGATGTTAAAAACTGGCAGTAATTTCAGATGCAAAAAGATGTCATACCGTTTAGTTTAAATACACTTGTGCCAACCGCAGTGTTTGTTACGCAAGCATAACACATGAAGAGATCAAAATTTTGTATGGCGTAGTTTATCGTATTTAATTGCTATATAAAAACAACTAATTGCATCCGGCAATAAATCTTTGCTTGTTGTTTTCAGAATCCTCAGCATATGTGGAAAGGCGTATACGTCACTTAAAACAGCTTGAAAGTGTGAACTTTTACTATTTTACCATTACTACTTTTGCGCATGCTATAGAGAGAAAACGAATCAGCAAAAATCTCGTTCCTTCTGAAGCGAGCCACGCATTTTATTTCAAATGTTACAGTAGTTTGTTTGGAATCAAGTTCCTGATATCAAAGCTGTGAAACAGCTTTCACGTTAGCAGTTTGCAAATGACATAAATATCGTAACTAAGAAAANATAACTTACACTGTAAAAGTCACGACGAGCTTCAACAACAAAAATTTACACTCCAAAACTCTTCATGAACTCTATTCNTTAAACTGAACTAAATATTACGGCGTGAACTTTAATTCCTCTATATCCCTCATCTAAAAGTGCGCTCTTTTCAAAAATGCAGTTGATGTTAATTTTCAACCCTGTAAAGTGTAAAGGATCGACGTTGGAGCGTCTTTACAACAGTATTACCTTCATCCAGCAATCAGCTATAAAGCACACTGTTTTGATCAGAAAATAAAATTTCAAACCACGACTAGCTAACCTAAAGGTTATTTCAAAACCATACATCTATCTCGGGACGAAAATTTAAAAAAAAAGCTTGTCCACAACATTTACAGTATGCATGATAAACAGTATTTCATTTTTAATTACTCTATTATTTCCCGACGTAGCCAAAGTAATCCGTTTGTGCTCAAGTTGGATGGATCATTCGACTGGGGTTTGCTCTCTATTGTTGAGTCCCCAAGTTTTTGACGTACGTCACGAAAATCACTGACAATGTCAAGACTTGCACCAGTGTTTTCTTCACACACATGACCACATATTTCAGCAGAATCGAACGAAGGCAGTTCAAGAGAAACCTTGCAAGCAGAAAGACCCAACGTGAATCACAACAAACGTTTATGAGCAGTGATCAAACTTATCGCAAGTAGGCCACATGATGCTTGCAATACCTTTATGGATCCACCGAATTCAACAGCATTGACACTGGACTCAATCATTGAACAAATTGATTCTGTAACCTCCGGCTGAATCAAATCAAGGATCGTTTTGACACATTCGTGTGACTGTTCGACAGTTTTTCGGTCAATTGCACCCAGAGAAGATCTATATTGTAAATCAAGTTTTTTTATTCCCAATAAAGTAAAACTTGAACATTATGTAAACGCTACTTAACTGCTACAGTTAAACGTTCTTTAAAGTAAAACGGTGTTGACAATAAAGTTGCTTCAGAAATTCATTTTTCGAAAAAAACTGCCCTATCATGGACTGGTTTTATATTTTTAAAATGTTTAAATGGGCACATTTAAATTCCCTTATGACAAAGAGAGTGTTGTGCATTTTTGTTGCATATACCAGTAATCATGTGTGTAGAATGGTATTGAATAAGTACTTGGCATTAATGCATTTAGAATCTAACCGGTAAAAGTTTATTAATCTTCGTTTACTAACTTACAAGTATAAACATAGGGATCTGCCTTATACACGGTACATACCTATCCTATATGTGCATACATATTCAGTGAACTGTTACTTTAATTTACAGTTGCTCAAAAAATAAGTGGTTGTATCAACAATGGGGCAAAAATTGCTATTCAAAGGGGTGTAGGTGTAGTTTATTTGCGTAATTATTCAACATGGAATCATTGTTATGACTGCTTATTCATGCGCGATGCAGCAAACTAGCAGAATGGATGTCAAAGCAATTAATAGTGAGTCACATGCCAAAAAAACTATCATCATGTCAGAGTACCGTATGTTTTGCTTCACAAGTTGAGGTTTTAGTTACAGTTTTAAAAAATTGACAGCAACCTGCAGGATAAGTAAACATCTCCCTGACCTTCATCAACGGGCATTTTTGGTAATAAGTAAAGCCAGGCCACTACTGAAGTATAAGCACTGATTTCATTCCTAGACAGCACAAAATTCTCAGGTTCTATACTATCAAACTGAAGAGCTGAAAATAATTGACATGCAGAAAAACTGAATGCTGAGGATAATTTCTTGTGGAATGGATATAATGCATGCTGGTTGTGTTAACATAAAACCATTAATTTTAAGTTTGTTGCATCTTAAGTTCATTTTGCACTTGTATGTATATCAATGGAAGACTTCCAAGTTGCCTGTTTCTACCAGTGACAAAGCTTGTTGTAATCATGCATTTTTTACATATCATTGAAATTTCAGTCGCTATATTTGGACCAAAGGACCCTGTATGTTGTAACATTTTTGTTTGCTCGTCATCTGCAATATGTTTGTCACAGTACTAACTTGAGTGAACTGAAATTACAACAACTATGAAAAATCAGTTTTTATGTTATTATAGTCCTGCAGTTTGCTTTGGCAAGAATAGGCTTTTGGATGGAGAAATATTGCAGGGTATTTTTTCACACACAGAGTAGCCATCATGCGCAAGCTAGACCTTGCTCACTGATATTAACAAAATGCAGTGAGGTTTTGTTTGCAATTTGTTGAGACTTATTCCTATTGTTCCACTTCAGCTTTACTTCTTCTGCTAAAAGAACTTTTAAGCCATGACTTGACATTCCTCTGAAAGCTATTTTTCAGCACTGATCAAAAACAAAAAAAATCTACTAAGGTCATGAAATCAAGGTAATAGCAAGTTTCCTGACATCCTACAGCATGGGAATCTGCACTGATCTAGAGCAGTGGTTTTCAACCTGGGAGTCGGGACCCCAGAGGGGTCATGAACCATTTTTGGAGGGGTCATCAGTAGATATCTCGTGTACACAGTTGTATTACATATGCTTTATTCAAGTTTAAGATGGGGGTCATTGGATTATAGACATAGTTGGTTGCTATAATGGGTCGCGGTACAAAAAAGGTTGAAAACCACTGATCTAGAGCCTCACATTCAACAAACATACACCTATTAATGGGTTTCTGCAGAACCTGTGACATCATAGATGCCTTGCTACAATTTTTATGGAGGAAACCTGCCATAGGTTAGTGGTCCTGCTTGCAACCACTGATGGAGTCAATAGTAACTCAACATAATTAACCATAGCTTGGCAAAGTAAAAGCAATCAGATAATAACTGCAATTTTTTCAAAGTGGATGATTGCTGTGATAATCTATACACAATGTGATATCTTTTGCAAGTTTTCTTATCTGCTACATGCCTTTCATAGCACTGCCCACCAGCCAAAGTTTAAAATGGCATATTAGACTTTTTGAAATGGAGAATAAGTTCTTGGAAGTTTTTTTTTGCACAAAAGAGTCACCTTGGGCAAGCTTCTTCCGCCAATCTTGATAAAAGTAATGAGGGCCTGTTTGAAAACCATGAATACAAACAAATTTTGAACACACAATGGATTTCATACTTAACCCATTGTAAATGAAATGTAATGTAATTGGGCATTCAAATATTTGCAAGTTAATTCAATTTGCATTGAAAAAATTTTGCAGGCACTGAAGTATGATCATAATTTTAAAGAAGTAATGCACCATCATTAGTTTTCAATATTAGTCACTGTCAAGGTACCCTGCCACTCTTTTCTGCTTTTTGTAATACAAAGCTTGACAATGTACGTTACAGATACCAATCACGCAAGATGCAAGCGTAAGACATATCATTCATGAGTTTTGTTTCATAATTACATTGTGAACAGTAGTGTTTCCAATTCAGGGCAAAATTTCAAAGCCCGGGTTTCGGGTAGCTGAGAAAAGAAACCTGGGAAAACCCGTTTTTTTTTTCGGGTTTTGTAATGAATGCGATTTTGAGCGATAAAAACTCAATATCATTGCGAAATTACTTCTGCTTGTCCCTGCGCCATTTATGAGCGAATTATCAATTATGTTAAGCACAGTTTTTCAATGATGTTTATAATACTGACGCATGACAATCAAAGCACACTTTCATCATTCAGTCTGTTTCTGAGTTTTGCAACAAATAGTCCCGTGGCTGAAAAAGCCCTTTCTGGATGAGCCTTGTTGTATAGTAAATGGCTTTAAGCTTCTGATTTTCTGTGATTACTAACGTCTTCAAACTGAATTTGTATGATTAAAAATATACTTAAAGTTTCTTCTAAGAAAGCCAAATATTTTGTGGAAACTTACTGTATTACAAACTGAAAAGGAATGAATCGAGTTTGCAAAGAATCACAGCTTTTAAATGAACTAACACATAACAGCTCATGAATAAACTAACAAAAACAAGTAACTACGAAATTACGGCATACCTTTGGAGAACTACCTCATGTGGTCGTTATTTAATTAGGTTAGTGAAAAGGCTTAAGTTCATGTAGACGTTCACGTAAAGTGTCTGCACGTAAAGTGGACAAATCTACCTATAAAAATCAATTTATTTATGGTCAACAGTTTTGAATTGACAAGTGGATAAAAAGAACTGCAAAAAACGTTTCCTTAACTTGGAAATATTCATATTTTCGATAAGCAGAACATCCATGCTCATATTTTGCAGCAGTTTTATGTAAGTGGTCTCTAGGTTAGGTTTTTATGTATGTATTTTTGTTAAAAGAAATAGCCAGTTGCAACTAATGGGTGATCCAAGGTCCGGGCTGCTCAATGCTAGTATGAATGACAGAATTCAAGAATTCCCACAAATCGATATATCAAACCAAGATTGTAAATGTAACTAATGGCATTTCCTGTGTGCACACGTCATTTAAAATAACCAAATACCTAAGTTCCCAAGTGACTTTACCAAAGACTTTTCCTCCTAATGCAAAAACGAACTTTGCAGACTTACGTCTCCATGGTAATTTTCAATATTTTGCAGGCTTATTTTGATTTATGATAACATATTCCTCTAACTTACAGTAGACTTCAACAAAACAGCAATAAAATAACAACCTTTCAAGTACCAAACAAGGAAGATACCTAATTTGTTGTATATTTTTGGACGACAAGCTTTTTATGCTGTAAAGTTCCAGAAATAAGAAGGCAGCGGCATCTTGCTTTGCAATAATGTCAGCATCATCTCCAACTGCAAACATGTAGTAAGATAAAGATCTGAGCCAAATAAGGCCACAAACAACTCACATCAAAACAGCATGCACTGCTTCAAACTTGATTTTATGTGCACTACCACAAATTTTCTAAATACTAAATAAAAATCTATAAAATCACCACATTGCATAGCTGCTGGCTTAGAACATAAAGTCAGAGGCCTGTTATGAAAAACACTAATACCACTGGTAGTTACACCATTTTCTGGTGATTAGATTAGACTAGATGAGATAAGGTTTACCTGTAGAGATAAAACAATAAATACACCAATCCACAAGTCTGGTGTGACTATACCATTATACAAAAAATTTTAGCTGATAAAGGTGATAAGAAAGATTAAACAGAATCACCTTTTTTAAGAATTACACTTATGTCAGATATTAAATACAGAAACATGGCAACAACCTTCACAGTAAGAATTACTTAGGAAAACAATAGTTTGTTTTTTAAAAGAACACAATGAAAAGATGATATGGTAACTAAGAATACATCTGCCAAACTGTTAAAAACATGGTGTTACCTGCAAACATGAATCACATTTCATTATTCACATTTAGTAGAAACAGGACTTCAAATGGACTCAACCTAGGCTTCACACAGTTGCACACTTTTGGAAACATATGTCAGTTTCACATTCCATTATAAATTAATAGTTACATGCTAAATCAAACTGTCACTAACATGCCATTTCAGAAAATGTGATCAAGAAGGTCAATACTGTAAAGTTGATCTATGGTTCAGAAACTGATGGCACTTTTTCACATTACTTTATTTGGCAAAATTTGAGCACTTTATGTTACTAGACTTGCTTCATTCATGAAAAGAAACTTTACTAGGCAACATGCACTTTGAAGCTATTTGTGCTGTTCTTCTAGGATAGGGGTGGGCAGTTATTTTTGCTCGGGGGCCACTTTGAAAAGGTGGCATTTAACAGAGGGCCGTACCTTCTAATGGAAGTAGAAGCAAGTCTAAGTTTACATCCTCAGCATTAATATTAACTCTGAGAAGTTGGAGGAAATTTCAGGTTTAAAGATTTTCCTGAATGCCTCTGGGGCCACTGAAAAAGCTATGGCAGGCCACATTTGACCCGCGGGCTGCTATTTGCCCACCCCTGTTCCAGGACAATGTTAAATTTTCCGTAAACAAAAACTTTAACACATTTTTTACTGTTGCAACCTCTCTGGCGGCGTAGCGTTGAATGTGTGATTCACCACGAACGGGATTTGCGCGAAGAACAACACCCATATATGTGTGGGGGGAACAAACAATAATAGAGTGATCATGGCATGTGATTTCTACTGTTGCTTGCTGCCACAGTGTGAAGCTTTGTGCACTTGCTGCTCGGGCTTTCTGATCGCAACAGTACCAGCATACTACCTATATGGAATGGACATTTGCAAAACAGATGGAGCCATGTACAATCGTGAAATTGGCTTCTTTTGGATATCAACTATAATCATTTTCTCTTTAAAGTTAGTCCAAACATATAAAAAAATATGAACAGATATAGACTTAAATTTAATGATAGAAACACTTGTTTGGGCTTCAATTTCAAGGTGTTTTATGAAGCTGGCATAAATATGGCAAACTGTCATAACTTGCCTGGTGTCTGGTTTGCTTTCCTGGGAAAAACCCTCAAGTTATAATATCCAATCACTCATTTGCGTATATTAGAAAGATGTGCAAACACATATTCTGAGGTGCAATAAGACAAAAACTGTTTCTGTGTAAAATAAAATCAAACAGTTAAACAACATAAGATATTCCCCTCACCAACAGCAGAGGTTTGTTGTAGAAATTTACGGAGAGATTGCTTCAATTTAAGAGAAAACTTTTTGTTACCAAGGTGTTGCCACAAAACCACTTGAACGTCAGACCAGTTAGGTTGCAAGCCATTATGAATGTTGGTCTGCAACAAAGCACAAATTGGTTTATCCCTATGAACCAGCAACCAGCTTTTACTTTGAATATATTTCACATGAGAACTGTTGTAAAGTTATCTCACCACTGTAGTGTGTCAGCTTTCATTTTTGGCAACAAAAACACAAAAATACTTCAGATATGACACAGAGTGCATTGATTCCTAACAGATACCTTACTACAGAAAACATAATACTATTTAGTCAAATCCAGGGTTGCAGAGCTGGAGGGCTGGGCATTTTGCCTGGAGGCAGAGCGCAGATTAATATTTAAGAGTCGGATCGAGAGCTATGGATATTTGGACTCTGGGTCACATCCTAGATACTAACGGTTTTTCCCAAATTTACTGAAAACTACACTTTACTGAAAATATTGCTTTTTATTATACAACACAATTTTTATGAGTTACAACACTACATTGTAACAATGGATCTGCGAGTCTATGATGTTGCTGTGGTTTAATCATCACTAAGGCTGTGGCATTGCAGCTGCACAGGCGCGGTGTTGCTTGTAGAAAGGAAACATTGTAAACTACTACAACATCTTACTTTCTAGTCAGAATGATCAACCCAGATCTGTAGTAGTGTAACGATCTAAGAAGAACTAAGCTAAAAAGTCAGCAAATATAAATATTATCCATAGCTTTTGTAGCTGTGCAGTCATGCTGATGGTGTTATCAGAGAATATGATTCAGATAAGTTATCATTGCAGGCCCAAGTGTAAAATGCACAAACCATATTATAAAGTAGAATTTTTTATTAGAAACCATTAGGCTTGTTAACAAGGTTTACTAGATTACTGTCAAAGTTCACTAGAAGCAGGTTATGTTATCAGGATTTTAACTAATTGGTAGCGAACTAGCATTGCTTTTCATGGCAGTACATTTTCAGAAGGTTATAAAAATGTGATGTAAACAAATGTGGACTTCTTCGAGGTTTCATCTGTGGAAACAAATTTGATGTTTTCAGCAGAGTAACCAGTCTTATTTTCGCCCTAAGCTTTGCAAAAAGACTTCATTCCTCAAATATTATTCATTTATGCATACTTACTGTTAATTAAAACAAAACAACAAGAAAATAGTTTCCAATTTAAAAATTATTACCATGCATGATCTTCTTTAATTATACCAACCTTATTCTGTAGTTCCTCATAATCTCTTGATAGTCCACCAAGCTCATGCAATGCTGTGGTCAATCGAGGAGTCTCTTTAATGTGCATTGACATTTCAAATAAGTTGCTGATTACATATATAAACCCAAAATTTACATCTAATTAACTTCGGCCTTGTAATTTTTGCACAATTTTGTTTCTACGTCCATACAACATTAGTGATTTCACAAAAAAATTGTTGTTATGAATTACAGCTTAATATTTTTGGAAATCAAAGAGCTATAGTCAGAAAGTTATTTCATTAACACCGGCAATGAAAGAAAAAAGGGTCAAATTCTGGTTTAACACCAAATGAGAAAATAACATTAATAGACATGTTGGTGAACTCATTACGATGCACTGACAATGAACGTATGCATGAAAGCCATCAGAGATGAGTATTTACAAAGTTGCGCACAATGAAAATGTCACCTTATATAAGATAGGTCTACCTCCACATACCATGCACAGCCACAACATGATGGCGGCAGCAATGCTTGTAAGAACTGTTGAGTCATTGCATTGCTTAGATCAAATTCCAATCATAACGCAAGTGCAAACCATTACACAAGGGCAAAACTAACTTTAAACCTAAAACCCTAGCCATAAACCAGGGGTGGCCAAACTTTTTGACCCGAGGGCTGAAATCCTTTCTGCCTAGCCACTAGAGGGCCAGCTACATTGTGATTTATGTAATCTATGCAAAATAGGTTGTTAAAATGTATTGCAGTACAATAATAACAAAACAAACATACCATTGTGTTTACACTTTTATAGTGCTGCTTGCATCTAAATTCTGCTGGAGCAAACAAGTTAACAAGAGACAGGCAGTCAATGCTGTTACACTGCTATCCACAGTCGGAAACGTGGTGCTTGAAAAAAATGTGCAAGATATTTGGTGGGCCAGATTAAACTGATCGGCTGGCCAGATGCAGTCTGCAGGCTGTAGTTTGGCCATCCCTGCGCAAAACCCTATGCTAAAACCTTGCGTCAATAGATGCAAAGACTCAGCAGTTCTCATGCAGCACTGCTCCCACCATGGCAGCTTCAAGTGATGAAGTAGACTACCTCATGCAGAGAGAAATTTTTATTGTGTGTAACTTTGCAAATACTCACCTCCGACACCTTTCATGCGTATATGTTCAATATTCATTGTCAGTGTATCGGAACAAGTACATCAACATGTTTAGCAATGTTATTTTCTGATTTGGTTTTTAACTGAAGTTTGACCAAAAAAGGATTATTGAGTAGTTTGCAAACCAATAAATAAAATTTCAAAAGAAAGGTTATACCGATAACCATTTAAACAACTTTTAATCACTTTGAGACTTTCAGCCTTTTTTTGAAAAAATGAATGCATGTACAAAAATTCAAGGCTTAGCGGTAATAATAAGTTCAAGTTTAAAAAAAATTTAGACACAAATTTTGAAATGACAAACATTAAGTGTTTAACAAGGTTTTTGCTAAATTGTATCTCATTGAATGATTGATTTGTTGTTTCACATGACTCAGCTAATAGACACAAACAGAAAGAGCCACCATGCAAAAAAGCAACCAACTGTCAGTACAAATCAGGAATATATCGGGAAGATGACAGGTGCTTTCACATGATGGCCCTGCCCATAATGGTATTATTAAAATGCCAACCAAACTTGTCACTACAAGAGCAACCACTGCCACCCATGCTGAAGACATGGCAACAATTGATGAATACCTCCAGACTTGGAAGCTAAGCCCAGTACTATAAAAACGGTGTTGGCAGTCTTACACCTCAATAAGGAAGCCAAACATGAGCTAAAAGTCAACCTCAACAACAAAACCCTGCCTTTCTGCTCCAAATCCAAATACCTCGGAGTAATGTTGGACAGATTGCTCACATATTGACGACACATCAAGTCACTTACCAAAAACCTGACATCATGCGTCACACTCCTGAGGCAGCTTGCTGGCTTTGGCTAGGATGCTGGAGCAACAACGCGGGTAGCCGCCCTTGCCCTGGTCAATTCAACCACTGAGTACTGCACTCCTACATGGTGCCACAGTGCTCATACCTACCTCATCGACCCTGTCTTGCAAATTGAGACTGAATGCCTGCATCCTACACCAGTGGACAACCTTCCTATTCCTGCAGGCATCCAACCTGTTGAGCTTCATTGCAAAGGAGCTACACTTTCTCTATCATGCTGTGCCATGGAGCCTAGATACCTGCTCCGGCCCTCACCCGCCCATTAGGTGCAAATGCACGGCATCTCAAATCAAGACACCCATTTGTGCCTGCCACACAACTCATCAGTTCATCTAACAACAGCAACATACACACGGCATACTGGGTGGACCACAACGAAAGGCGGAGTGGTTGGACAACCTTATGAGACTCTGTTCTCTCATCCCCAACACCAGCACTCAGGGTTTTTAAGGCGTTTTGTGAGTCCAAAACAGTCCCATAAATTAGCTGTGCAGACCCATGCAATTGGTACTTTCACATTAAATCTGGGCAACCACGAAAACTTGTAGCTAAGTTGAATGGTTGTTTCAATTAATGTCCAAAACCAAATCACCTCACACAAAACAAGTGCTGTACAGACAGTAGCCTTGCCAATTCATCATAAGCATCTCTGAAATCCCATGCAACACAAATAATATCACAGCATTTATGAGATAAACAAATACATTTCGTAATAATCAACACTTTGAATGCCACTGAGTCTGGCGTTTTTAGCAAGCTAAGTCTGTTCCATGGTGTCAAACATTTTAGCAAGCAAGCTTTTATCAGATTTCATACATTTATGTTCTCGTGTGGGCATTTTCAGAAGATAATGTCACAGCAAAAACAAAAAGCTAGCCATCCTAGCATAAAGCAGTACTTTTGTAGTAAGCCTAAAACACAAATTTCTTGTTGTAAGCCAGCCAGAAAGTGCAAACGCTAACAGCAGTGACTGCAAAAAGTTCTTTCGATTCTGTTGTCCAGACAGAACAGCATTCAACTGTTAGAATCTCAATAGCATCATCAGTTTTAGCTAATAGTCAGTCAGCAGCATCTAACAATAAGAATTTTCAATCATGGATTAAGATGAAAGGTTTTGATGAATCCCTACAAACGAATGTGTTAATTCTGCATGCTGACGGAGCCATAATATGTTTACTATGCTCCAAGGATCCAGGAGTTACCACCAGCTAAGGAAAGAATGGTAATATTTATACTGCCAGGTCTGCCAGGCCTCCATGCTTAGACTGGAAAACAGTCAATGCATTTCACCATTTCAAGCTGTTCATCAAGATCGCATTTCAGATAAAGTTAACACAGTAGCTGGACCCGTACTTTTGATATACAGTGTTTTAAAAGAAGAGATAACAAATCAAAAATAGCTTCCTTGCAAACCTTGGTGACAGCATTGGCCATAATGATTGGCTTCACAACTTCCACCATACCAGTTCTGTAGCAATAACCGAGTATATTTTGCTCATCTCACAACATTCGAGTATGTACTTTCCACGATGAGTGTAAGCAAGGAATCGATCAGCAAATTTTTAATAGGAAATATATAAACAATCAAAATTTCACAAGATTTATGTTGTATAGTAACTGTTAATAAACATATTATCATAGAGCAAAACAGTTACTGCTGTTTTGGAAAAATTTTCATTTTTGGCAATGGGCAATTGAATACAGTGCTGTACTAATTTTAATGTCTTTAACCTTTTTTTTTTTTTTAATTTCAAGAAAACATGCCAACAAACTTGCTGGTTGGTACTGCAACACCTGCAACCCCATCCTCAACCCACCACATCCCCAAAAAAAACAACTATGAGCACTCCCCTGATTGACCCTGCTTCCTTTGACGCTTATACTCAATCCCTAAGATCAGGTCAACCACCCTATCCACTGCATCCCCAAGGCAGCACGCTCTTCTTTTGCCTCAGGACTTAGCAAACTCATTAGCAAAGCCATCTCTTCAAACTCACTATTTGATTGGCATCATTTGGTATGTTCCACCTTTCAGTCCTCTCATCAGGCCCCCGATCACAAGGGGTCTCCTTGACCTCTTCCATCAAATCAAGAATTAACACATACCTCGAATCAGATGGCCTG